>OBLF01000588.1_pt1 | contig 38135 bp, 18 predicted proteins | sample 1519231 | NCBI WGS metagenome assembly OBLF01 (sample SAMEA2602895, study PRJEB22501) | metagenome | reverse complement strand
GGTTCGGGCCGTCAGCACGGCGGGTGTCTGCCGTCGGCACGACAGGTGCCGGGCCCCGGCACATCTGGCAGGAAGCCCTGTCCGTCGCTGTCATATGTTTTTCCTTTCTCTTTCCCGCCCTTCTTCTTTTTTCTGTCCGGCAGGGTGTCAGCTGGATTTGATGAAGTCTTTGGGCAGGATTCCGAACTGGGCATAGAAGCATTTGGTGAAGTAGCCGGAGTTGTTGAAGCCAACTTTGTAGCACACTTCGTTGATTTTGCAGTCGCCGGCCTTCAGTAACTGGGCAGCATATTTCAGCCGTTCGATGCGGATATAGGTATTGGGAGATACGTTAAGTGTCCCCCTCACCTTCCGGTTCAGGTTGGAGCGGCTCATGTTCATGTCGGAGGCGAGCTGGTCGACATTGAACTCGCTGTTGCTCATGTGCCGTTGCATCACACTTCGCAGCCGTTCCAGGAACTCCTTGTCGACATTGCTTTTCGCCACGGTGTCTGACGAGACGAAGGGTGAGCCGGCATAGGTACGCTTTATTTCTTCGCGCGACCGCAGCAGATTGGTGATGGTATTGATGAGGAATTCCATAGAGAAAGGTTTCTCTATATAGGCGTCGGCACCGCTTTCCATTCCCTCCATCCGTGCCAGATCCAGTGTGGCAGCGGTGAGGAGGATGACAGGCGTGTGGCTGTAGTTCACATCTTTCTTGATGTTCCGGCACAGTTCAAAGCCATTGACGGGCGCCATCATCACATCGGTGACCACCAGGTTCACTTTTTCCCGCTCCAGCACGGAGAGCGCTTCCTGTCCGTTGGCCGCCAGGACGATGTCGTAATAATCCTGCAATGTGCGTTTTTCGTATTCCAGCATCTCGGCATTGTCGTCTACCAGCAGCAGCAGTGGACGACCCGATTTCCTGGGTTCGGCTTCGTCCATGTTGGTGAGGCCCGACTCTGCAGACAGCGGGATATAGTCCGTCTGGTTCAGAGGGAGGGTGAGGCGGAACACGTTCAGATGGCCGTCCTCGTCCATGGTGAGTGTTCCTTTGTGCAGTTCGGCCAGGTTCCTGGCCAGTGCCAGCCCTATTCCCGTTCCGGTCTGTGCTGTCTGCTGATGGTTTTCTATCCTGAAGAAGGGTTCGAAAATCCTGCTTCGAAGATTTTTCGAAATGATATTTCCATCATTGCTGATGATGACGGAGAACGTGTTGTCCGGGGCCGACTCTATGAGAATGGATATCCGGGAGGCACAGTATTTCACGGCATTGCCGAGCAGATTGCTGATGATCTTCGTGAAGCACTCCTGATCGACATAAGCCATAAGGCCCGCATCGCAGACAGACAGCGTAGCATCGATGTTCTTTTCCCGGATCAGCGGCAGGAAACGTCGATACGTTTTATCGACCAGCTGCGGGATGTCACAGTGCTCGAAGTTCAGTTTCAGTCCGTCTCGTTCGGCTTTTCTGAAGTCCAGCAGCTGGTTGATGAGCTCGTTCAGCCGTTCGGTGTTCTTCGACATGATATGCAGATCCTCCTTGGTCTGGGCGTCTTTCACCCTTTCCTGTTTGATGATGTGCTCCAGCGGGCCTTTGATGAGGGTAAGGGGAGTGCGTATTTCGTGTGCCACATGAGTGAAGAAGTTAATCTTGCTCTCATAGAGTTCCATCTCTTTCTCCTGCTCCAGCTTGTCCATCGCCTGCTTGCGTTTGCGCCTGTTGCGCCTGTGAAGACGGCGGACCGTGAAGTAGGCCGTTGCGCAGGCGCAGAGAAGGTAGAACAGCTTTGCCCAGAACGAGAGCAATGGATGGGGCTTTACCACCACCTTCAGGCTGTATTCCCGGGCGTCCCACTCTCCTTTGCTGTTCTTGATTCTTACGCGGAGCAGGTATTCACCGGCCGGGAGGTTGTCGAATCCGATGCGGTAATCTACTCTGACGGGCTGCCACGTATCGGTAAATCCTTCCAGAATATACTCCATCTGATATTTCTGCAGCTGCTCATAGGCCAGCGGGACGACACGCAGGGAGAAGGAATTCTGATTGTATGCCAGTTCTATCTCCTTCGTATAGGAAATGTTCCGGCTCAGAGGGCTGCCGGAAGTGTGGTTGTCTACATCGGTATTATTCACGATCAGGTCCGTCGCAATGAGCCTTGGCGTGGGGTAATGCCGTTTGAAGGCACCGGGAGAGAACTTCACGATGCCATTGTACGACCCGAAGTAGATGTCGCCTTTTCGGTCGACAGCGGCCGAAGAGACATTGAGCTGGTTGTCGAGCATCGTCACCTGAGCAGAGAACAGCTGCGACTGCCTTGTGCCGGCATCGTACCTCAGGATACCGCTCAGGGTCGACATCCAGAGGAACCCGTCCTGGTCCTCTACGAGGTCGAGCACCACCGGCTCGGCCATTCCATAGCCTTCCAGCGACACTTTCCGTATCTTCCCGGTGCGGGGGGTGTAGGAAAAGAGCCCGTTTCCCAGTGTCATGATCCACATATTGCCGTTTCTGTCTTCGTACAGTCCTACGGCTTTGCCCAGCGTATAGCCCCCGATGTGGCTGCGGGTGAAATGAATCCAGCGGCGGGCAGTGCCCGTTTTTAGATAAACGCCATTGTTCTGCGTAGCTACCCATAGGTTGCCGAGGTGGTCGAACTTCACCTTGTTGATGAGCACGGGGGGGATGTTGCCGTCGTATTCAAAGTGCCCGGTGCTTCCGTTGAGCCGGCATAGTCCGCGGATTGTTCCGAAATACAGTTCTTTCCGGGGCGACATGGCGATGCTGAAGATGGTGTTGTCGTGCAAGGCCCCCGGCTTTCCATCGGCCTGGAAGCTCTTGATGACCCTGTGTGTATGGGTGTCTATCACCTTCAGCCCCGTGGCAAAGGTGCCCGCCCACAGCTCGTTCCCACGAACACATAAACCGTGTACATTGGGAAAAGCCATGCTTTCGGGTATATGGGTGATTCTGCCGGTGGCCATGTCCATGCAGTTCAGGCCTCCGTCTTCTGTGCCGATCCACAGCTGTCCGCCGGTGTCCGGCACCATTTCGCGCACCCTTCGTCCATGCAGTCTGCCTTCCGCAGGCGATGGAAGAATACGGACAAGGGGCGGGGCGGACAGCGACACATAGTTTACCCCGCCGAAGTAAGAGCCCATCCACATACCGTTTCCGCGGTCGTGGAGCAGGCAATACAGCGGGTTGTCCGACAGGGAGAAGGGGTCGGAGGCATCGTTGGTGTAGTGATGCAGCGCTTTTGTCGTTATGTTGTAAACGTAAAGTCCCTGCTCGCTGGCCGCCCACACCTCATTGCCCTTCACCGACAGTGCCCTTACAAAGATGTCGTAGCCGTTCTCCCTGGCCTTTACATCGGCAACGGCCGCCTGCCTCGGGTTGATGATGCTTAGTCCGTGCTTGTCGGTTCCCACGAAAACCATCGTGGGATTCACCTCCCGGATGGCCGAAACGATACATCCCTTAAAGGGCTGGCGGCCGTTTGCGGCAAAGGGCGCAAGGCTCCGGAACGGGGGAGAGGCGTACCAGAGTCCGCCCCCATAGAAGCCAAGCCACACCCTGTTGCCGGCACTGAAGCCGATGGAGGCGATGTTCGGATGGTGCGGAAAGGTGTGGTTCTGCAACCGTTTCGTCTTTAGGTCATAGACAAAGAGGCCTTGCTCGTTCACCCCGATGTAGATTCTCCCGTGGTGTCCGGCGATGAAATTCACGTTTCCTGTTATCCTGTTCTTCCGGTCACTGATGGCCTTGAAAGGCCGGAAGGAGTCGGTCGAGGGCGTGTAGAGCCATACCCCCTGGTCGGTTCCCACCCATATAAGGCCGTCCTCCGACTGGTAGAGCGAGGTGACGAAGTCGCTTCCCAGTTTGGAATTGTTATGGCTGTACACCTTGAAGAAGCTCCCGTCGTATCGGCACAGCCCGACTTTCGTCCCCATCCAGATAAATCCGGTTCGGTCCTGAAGGATAGAATACACCGTGCTTTGCGACAGTCCGTCGTTTGTATCGATGTGTTTGAAAGCGTAACCGGTCTGTGCCGAAGCGGGGCAGAGCTCCAGAAGCGTACATATACAGACAAGGAATGTGACCTTTTTAAACATGGCGGTAACGGTGATTAGACTGCAAAGATAATGTTTTTTCCTTATATAAATTCAAGAAAAAGAAAAACAGGCCGCCCTGCGTTCAGGGCAGCCTGTCCGGTCTGCAGACTTGAATCTATGTTTTTGAAAGAAGTTATTCGACAGGCGAAATGAGGATGGCGTTGATGAAGCTTGTGCCGTCCGGCTGGTTTCCTCCTTCTCCACCGGTAACGGTAATGATGATTTTCCCGCTTCCGTCGGGGGTTATCTTCATCTTTCCATAGCGTATGAAGGTGTTGTCTTCGGCAGGTGTCCCGCCGATGGCCGTACCTTTCGGAACTGCCGCTCCCGTGTCTCCCGGGTCGGAAGAGGTTTTCTTTGTCAGCAAGGTTATTGTCGCCAGGTTGTCTCCTGCTGCTGTAATCTTGGCCGAACAGACATCTCCCCAAAAGCGTTTGCTCGCAAAGAATGCGAGATGATAGCTTTGTTTGTAGCTCAGTCCGCTGATTTCGAATACGCCTGTATCAGCTTTCCTGTCGTTCTTGAAGGCACTTCCGGACACGGCATTGGGCAGCGTTATCGGTCTCCCGTCTTCTATTGTCTCTTCCGGGTCGCCGTCATTCTCGCCCCAGTTGAAGGCGTTGGTAATCTTGATGTTTACCCAGGTAGGGTTGCCGTTGATGTCTTTCATCTCGTTGAGCCCCGCTCCCTCCGAGTAGCTTCCCAGGTTGTTCCAAGGAGCGTCGGCATTGCCAAAGAGATTGATATAGACAGGTGCCTTGAGTGTATATGACTGTCTGTTGACATCCACGATACAGCTGTCTTTCAAAGAGCCGTCTTCCGATGTTATTCTGAGGACAGTCGTACCTACTTTCAAGGTCGTAACCTTGCAGACCAGGGTCTGGGGATCGACGGCGATGGAGGCTACGGTGGAGTCTGAATTGGTCCATGAGAAGCCTTTTGCGAACGTTTCAGGGTTGTTGAACCTGGGTGTTATGCTAAGCTCTTCATCTACTGCCGTGGCAAAGTAATGGCTGCTGAGCTTCACCGTGTGGATATCCGGAGGGGTGGGGATTGCGGCTTCGTCGTTGCAACCGGCCGTTCCCAGCATCATGAGGATGGCAGATACCCATGCTAAAGATAATCTTTTTATTTTCATATCAGTAATAGTTTCGTTGTCAATTCCAACCCGGAAGCTGGCGTAAGTTCGGATTCTTGTCTATGTCGTCCTGCGGAATGGGCATCCAGTAGTTCTTCTTGGAGAAGGAACGGGTCATGACAAGAGTCCTTACGAAGTATGATTTAGGATTAGACTTGTTGTCGCTGTTCAGTGTCCCGGCGAAGTTCATGCCGTAGAAAGTGCCGGTCAGCTGCTTCTCGGCTTCCTTCCAGCGTCTTAAATCGAACCATCGGGTGCCGTTCTCGCAGGCCAGTTCAACTCTTCTTTCATGATGGATAGCCTCGCGCATTTCCTCCTGATTGCCAGGGACAGGGACATATCCCGCACCTGTCCCATACTGTGGGATGCCCGCACGCTCGCGGATAAGGTTGAGATACTTCACGATGTCAGGGTTGCCGGGGTCGCATTCGTTGAGTGCTTCGGCATAGTCCAGGTAGGCATCGCCCATCCTGTAGAGTACTCCCGGACGGTAAGGGTGTACTTTCTGGCGCGGATCCACATCCGGAGACACCTTCTTTCTTACGAGATATCCGTAGGAAGGAGCATCGTGGGTAGGGCCGCCGTCATAGCCGCCGGAGTAGAACTGGGTGTTTCTTCCCTCTCTTCTGAACCATGCTCCGTTATAGAGAACGGTGATGTAGAATCGTGGCTCGCGGTTGCAATACATATTGAAGGTGCCTGCCTGGGTAATGACATTGGTGGCGTTCTTGGCAGATCCGTCAGGAGCACCTTCTATCCATTTGGTCTTTTCCTTGTCATCGGAATCCGAGAAGCCTGTCTCTGTGTAGCCGGAAGCAGGGTTGATGATGGGCGAGCCGTCGGCATTGTACCCCTTGATAGGGGCCAGTCCGTTCTTCATGTAGAATGCATCGACGAGCGTCTGGCTGACCCCCAGTCCGCCGTTGCCGGCTGTTCCGCGGGGCTGGGCATGCTCATCGTAGCTGTCGGAATTCACCCATGCACGAGGGAACAGTATCTCATTATTGCCGCGGTTGGCGGTAACGAAGAGCATGTTCTGGAACGACATGTACGGATCTATCGTTCCGTCGCTGTTGTATTCCTTGTACAGCCCGTGCCCGTTGGCTGCAGCCAGGTCGATCAGCTCCTTGCACGCCTTGGCCGCCTTCTCCCATTTCGCAGGGTCGTAGGCAGGGTTGAAGATAAGCTGCCCCTTGTTGTTGCGGTAGTTGGAATAGTCGCTGTTGCCGTTGACGAGCGGGCTTGCTGCGAACAGCAGCAGTCTTGCGCGGATGGCATAGCACATGATGGAGGTGGCACGGCCGTACTTCTTCGCATCGGTATAAAAAGGAGGAAGCCCCTTTGCAGCCTCAAGAAGTTTGGCTTCGGTGTCCCTGACCACATCGTCGAACGGTGTCTGGCCGATCATCAGAGAGTCAGACTCCAGATTGGCGGTACCCTCCTGCACCGGAACAGCACCCCAGACCGTCAGCCGGCAGTAGTTGTTGTAGGCAATGAGGAACTTGGCCTCGTTCTTCATGTACTCCACTTCCTGGTCGTTCAGGCCCTGTTCAGGAAGACTGTGGATACGGTTCAGGAGGGTATAAGCCGACCTTGTCCTACGGGGGAGGGTGTACCAGTATGCCCCTCGGTACTCCCAGTCGGTCGTCGGGTCAAAGTTTCCCTTCTGGTATCCGATGACCGGCCACCCGTAAGCCTCCCATCCGACGGATGGAGCTATGTCGTCGGCCATGCTGTCGAAGCCCCTCATGCAGGAAGCATAGTTCTCTACGATACCGGAATAGATGGCACTTAGCCAGCCTTCCACTTCCGATTTGTCGCTAAACACCTTTCCCAGGGTTTCGTAATCGTCCGGTTCTTTGTCCAGATAGTCGGTACATGAACCTAAACAGAATATGACTGATGAGGCGATGAATGCCTTTGTGATAAAATTTCTCATACAATTTATAAATATTAGAAAGCTATTTCGATGCCCATGGAGAATGACTTCATGATAGGGTAGCGTAAGCCGTTGCTATTGCTTGATGTTACCTCTGGATCCCATAGTTTGAACTTGGAGAAAGTGAGCAGATTGGTGCCGCGGAGGTAGAGGCGGGCTTTGCTCAGATAAATTTTCGCGATGAGATTCTTAGGTAATGAATATCCTATTTCTATCTCTTTCATCCGCAGCATGCTCATGTCTTTTAGCCACCAGGTGGATGCCTGGGAGTTGTTGGCGTTAGGCCCGGCTGTCAAACGTGGATAAAAAACATTCTGTGAGGGCTTGTCTGCCGTCCACCGGTCATCAACATTCGAGAGAATGTTGCCCGTTGCCGAGTTCCCTCCACCCGGGAGGAAGTCCTGCGAACGACCGATAATCTGCCATGTGCATCCGTTTCCTTGGAAAAGCATGCCTAAATCGAAGTACTTATAGACGAGATTGACGCCGAAACCGTAAATCAACCGTGGATCGGCCGTTCCGCCGATGGCGGTGACATCGAGGGCATCGATGACGCCGTCGGCATTCAGATCCTTGTACTTGATGTCACCGGGACGCACGGTAGAGGTGTATGACTGTATAGGGACACCCGGCTTCAAGATACCCTTTTCGGGGTCGATGAAGTCGTCGTCGGTGAACAGCCGCTCTGCCACCAGGCCTTCCAGCTGGCCTACCGAGCGGCCTATCGTACTGCGGTAGGTTCCCCTTTTGCTGATTGCCTCGTCGTTTTCAAGAATCTTGTTCTTGGCATAGGTGACGTTGGCCTGTGCCGAAAGGAAGAAGTCACGGGTCAGCTGTTTGTTCAATGTGAGGGAAGCCTCGAAACCATTGTTGTCCACTTTTCCGATATTTGCCCATGGGGCTTCCGAGAATCCGGCCGAAGCGGGGTAGTTAGAACGCTTCATGAAAATGTCCCGGCGCTGCTCCTTGAAGTAATCGAACTGCACTTGCAGGGCATCATTGAAGAATCCCAGCTCAAGTCCGGCATCTGTTTTGCGGACCGTCTCCCATGTAAGTTCAGGAACACCGATGGCTCCTTCCCACTTTCCTCTTATCGACCATTCCTTGTTGTAACCGAATTCATAGGCATCGGTGGTAGAGATCTCAGAGAGATAGGCAAAGCGTCGGCCATCGAGAGAGCTGTTGCCGGCCAGGCCATACGAAACTCTCAGCTTGGCTTTCGACAATACCGGGCGGAGCTTCTGCATGAATTTTTCCTCGCTGATGATCCATCCTGCGGCTACGGAAGGGAAGAAGCCGTAACGCTTTCCCTTGGCGAAGTTCTCTGAACCATTGTAGCCGAAGTTGAACTCTGCGATGTATTTAGAAGCGTAATTGTAAGAGAACCGTCCTGCAAACCCCTGGTTGCGGTAAGGCTGTTTACTGCCATCGTCGTAGTTCCTCCAGTTCCCCATGAACATCGCGTCTACTGTATGTTTCTCGGCAAAGGTCCTGTTGTAACTGAAGTTGAACTCCAGGTAGGTGCTCCTGTTGCCCCATTCGGCTCCCTTTTCATAGCCCAGATAGTCTTGTCCTTCGGTATCTAAAGCACCCATCTCGAGTTCCCCGGTTACGGCATTGCGGCCTACGGCGGGGTTATACATATCCGGCCACTTGGCCCGTGTCACGTAATTGGATGAGTAACTGTCAAAAGAGAAAGTACCTTTGAACTTCAGTCCCGGAGTGATGAACTTCAGATCCTGTTCCAAGGCGAACAAGGACTCTATCTTACTGGAGTTGGTCGTCTTGAAGCCCCGCTGTGTTGCGAGTACATAAGGATTCTCACGGTATACCACGCGGGCAAACTTTCCATTGGAATACTGCGCCGGATGTGCGATGGGAGTGATGGTGAAAGCCTGGTTGAAGATGTCGTCTATGCTCTCGGGAGTCCCTCTGCGCGACTGTAAGTAACCTCCGATGTTGAATCGCAGCAGCGTTGTAGGGGTGATGTTGATATCGACATTCGAACGCATATTATAGCGGTTGAGGCGTAAGGAAGAGTCCCACGACTGTGATTTGTCGCGTGCCAGGATTCCCGACTCGCCATAATAGGCTCCCACCAGAGAATATCTGATGATGTCGCTGCCGCCATTCACGTCAATCGTGGCATGGCTGTTCGAGGCATAGTCCTTTGTAATGGCATCAAGCCAGTTCACGTCCGGGTATATGTCTGTGTCCAGATGATAGCGTGTGTTGTAAATCTGCTCGTCAGAGTAGACGGGTCTTTTGCCGCTCTCGGCGGCGATGCTGTTCATCACTTCCATGTACTTGGCTCCATTGACGAAGTCCGGCAGTTTGGTAGGTTGCGTGACAGCACTCTCGAAAGTAATATTCACAGTAGGTTTGCCAATACGTCCGCGCTTGGTGTTTATCAAGATGACACCGTTCGCACCACGTACGCCATACACCGCACTGGCGGCGGCATCCTTCAGAACAGAGAAGGATTCAATCTCGTTTGGGTCTATGTCGTTCAGGCTTCTTTCAATGCCGTCTACTAAGACGAGCGGGTTTCTGCCGGACTGGAAGGTGCTGATGCCACGGATCCAGAAGGAGGAATTGTCGTAACCGGGCTCTCCTGACCGTTGTACGGCTATGATGCCGGGCACCTGACCGGCCAGGTTGTTGCTGAGGGAACGTGATGTCCCCGACTTTAACCGGTCCGGATTGATGGTGGTAATGGCACCTACCACCGACTCCTTCTTCTGTGTTCCGTATCCTACAACGACCACCTCACCCAGTTTACCCACATCTTCTTGCAGGGTAAAGTTAAGCACTTTCCGACCGGCGATGGGCTCACGCTGCGCCTCATAGCCGATGTAACTTACATAAAGGGTGTCTCTCAGGCTCTTTACATTGATTGAGAAATGTCCGTCGATATCCGTGATTACGCCGGAAGAGGAGCCTGATGTCCGGATGGTTGCACCTATTAAAGGCTCTCCATGTGTGTCGGCCACGCTGCCAGATACGCTCAATGCCGTCTGTGCATTTACCTGACAGGGTATGACAAGGAGAGATGCTACGAGGCATTTCCTTATACATTTGCTGATTTTTGATATTTGGGCCATAGTCATCTTTATTTTTTATTGAATACTGGTAAAGGTTGTTCGGTGGTGGAAGGAGAGCCTCCTTCGATGTAAGGCCAGCCGTTTTCATCCCATTTCAACTGGTCGAGCAGCAGGAAACGGCCATCGTTCTCCTTTCCGATCTCGATTCCGTGGTATAGAATCCAGTCCTGGCCGGCGTCATCTTGTATTATCCCTGCATTATGACCATTGCCGACGAAGGTGTCGTTAGGGCTTATTACCACCGAGAAGTTGTTCGACAGCATCCCCTCTCCCTCCTTGTTTACATAAGGTCCCCAGATGTCTTTTGAGCGTCCTACTACTACACGATAAGTGCTTTTGGCTCCATTGCAGCAGCTGCCCCATGATGCGAAGAGGTAATAATAGTCGCCATGCTTATGTATATAAGGCGCTTCAAAGGCGGTCCCCGCCAGTTTTATCTTCGTCGCTTCTGCGTCATCGACGACCGACAAGCCGTCGTCCTTGAGCTGGACGGCATAGATTCCGTGGAAGCTGCCCCACACGAGGTACTTCTTTCCATCGTATTCAAAGTAGGAAGGGTCGATGGAATTGGTTACGCCGATCTCATTGCTCCTGAACATCTTGCCCAGATCGGTGAACGGACCGCCGGGGGCATCGGCTACGGCAACGCCTATTCCACAGGTCTGAATGCCTCCCCAGGTCGACATGGCATAGTACATTACATATTTTCCGTCAATGTAATTGATGTCCGGAGCCCACACATTACCGGTAGGTTCGAACCTGGGCCGCGTGGCATCAGTGAACGCTCTTGCGACATAATGCCAGCTGGCAAGGTTGCTGGAGGCCATGATCGGCACGTTGTAGGTGTCTTCCGTAGCATATACATAGAAGTTTCCGTCTTTGCCTCTTATGACGGTGGGGTCGGGCAGACTGCCTGCTACAACGGGGTTCTTATAGGTAGTCTTTTCCGGTGGAGTCGGTACATCATTGTTGAAAGGAGAGGTACAGGAGAGTAACAGAAGGCTAAATCCTGTAAGTAATAATAGAATTCTTTTCATAATCATTATGGTTGAATAAATGTTTACAAGTTGATCTTGGCTCTCAAAGAGAGGTCGGCTGACGATGTCCCCACAAGTATTTCGTATTCTCCCGGGACGACAATGAAACGATGAGAATCGGTGTCATAGTGTGAAAAGGCACTTTCATCGAGTTCTATCGTTACTTGTCTGCTTTCTCCCCGCTGCAGTCTCACCTTTTCATAGCCTTTCAGTTCCTTGTAAGGGACTGGTTCCCGGCTCTGCGCGCAATGTACGTAAAGCTGGCAGACCTCATCGGCTGTCCTGTTCCCGACATTCTTCACCGTAAAGGTCACAGCTACTTTGCTGTTGTCTTTCTTCTCAACGCGCAGCCCGTTATAGGCAAAGGCAGAGTAGCTTAATCCATATCCAAACGGGAAAAGGGGCTTCTTGCCGGTTCTGTCGTAGCCCCGGTAGCCCAGGAACAGGCCTTCCGAGTAGAGTACGCGCTTGTGGGCGACGTTCCTGTCATCATAGTAGCTGTCGTGGACAGGGTTGTCTTCCCATTTCTCTTCGATGCTGATAGGGAGCTTTCCACTGGGCGACACCTTGCCTGTCAGGATTTCTGCAACGGCCTGTCCGCCCTCTTGTCCGGGATACCAGGCCATCAGTACAGCCTTGGTCTTGTCTATCCATGGCTTGAAACGGATACCGCCGCCGCTGTTTACAACGACGATGGTCTTCTTGCAGTTGGCCGTCGCCATGTTGATAAGGTATTGCTGCCATGTGCTTAGTTCGAAAGGACGGTCGAAATCTTCGCCTTCAGAGTCGCTGTTGAAGCCTACACACACGACGGCATTGTCTGCTTTCGACAGTTTCCCTTTCATCAGTTCTGTGTTTAGCTTTGCCATGTCCAGATGAACTGAAGCCCCTTGATCCCACTCGAAGTATTCTGCACAGAGGTGATAGGTTTTTCCCTTTTCCAGCTTTACACAGGCTTCTTTTGAGGTAACGCCGTGTGTCCGCCAGTCGGCCAGCACCTCTTTGTCGTCAATCTTGAAGCGGTAGCCATCATCGCCATTCATGGAAATTCTGATGATTTCATCAGTCTTGGGCTGATAAGTGGCCGTCCAGCGTGCAGAGAAATGGTCCTTTGGCATGCCTTCGCCGGGGCTGTCGCTGCCCCAGTCGTGGCTGACGCCCTTCTCGTTGCGGCTTATTACCGCCGCTCCGGCAAAGTCCCTGTTGTCATAATAGGTGGCTTTGAAGGTAAGAGCAAGCGGCATGGTGTATTGACTTTCTGACAGAAGCGAAGCCTGCCTGCCCTTAAGGGCTTGTAAGCCTTTCCATACGGAGATGCTGGAGTAAGGCTCTACGAATCCGCTTCCGCCCCCTTTGGGAAGGTTGTCGGCGTTGGGTCCGAAGACGACTGCCGAGCCCTTTAGTGGCAGCACGCCCTCATCGTTCTTCAGCAGTACGATTCCTTCGCGGGCATCGTCCAGTGCCGTGGCCTTTGACGAGGCGATGTCCTTTCCGGTCGGAACGGCTGCACGGGGTGCATCGAGGAGTCCGAATGATGAAAGGGTCTGCAGGATGTGTTCCACCTGTCGGTCAATCATGCTCTCTTTGATGATTCCGTTCTTCAGGGCAGGCAGGAGTTCCTTCGCATTCATGAACTTCCCGCTGGGCATTTCGAGGTCCAGACCGCCGAGAACGGCCATTGGTCCGGAGTAAACCGACACCCAGTCGGACATCAGGATGCCCTTGAAGCCCCACTGATTGCGCAGCACTTCACGGTTGAGCCATGCGTTTTCTGTAGCATGAACACCGTTGATAAGGTTATAACTGCTCATGACCGCTCCTACATGAGCTTCCTGGACAGCCTTGCGGAAAGCGGGAAAGTAAATCTCTTGGATGGTCCTTTCGTCGGCGTCAGAACTTACGACGTGGCGGCTCCACTCCTGGTTGTTCATGGCAAAGTGCTTCACTGTGGCGATGACCCCCTGCGATTGTACGCCGAGGATATACGCTTTGGCGGTTTCACTGACAAGATACGGATCTTCTCCGAAGTACTCAAAGTTCCGTCCGCTCATAGGAGCACGGTAGATGTTGACACCCGGTCCGAGGATAAACCCCAGTCCGTACTGGCGGGAATCGCGCCCGAGGCTCTCGCCGACGCGTCTTGCCAAGGCTCTGTTCCATGTTGCCGCAGTGAGAATCCCGCATGGATACATGGTGCTCTTTACATTGTTGCGTACGCCTTGAGGGCCGTCGGCCATTTTCACTTCCGGCAGTCCGAGGCGTGGGACAGGGCGGATGGAGAAGTCCTTATAGCCTGATATGTAGGAAATCTTCTCTTCCAGGGTCATTTGTCGGGTAATAGACTTGGCTTTTTCGATATCGCTTTGACGAATGATGCCGTTCTGTGCCCGTGCAGCAGCGGTGCAGGACAGAAGGACGGCCGCAAATACATATTTTTTTATCATTTTAAAAGATTGTTGTACATCTGTTGTTTTGTGCAAAGATAGAGATAATCCGCAACCGGGATTGGAAATATCCAGCCAAAAAATAGAAATATTCAGCCAAAAAGGCGGTTTCACCCGCCTTTCCGCTCTGTTCTCCTTGCTTGTTGTTTATTCGACGGTTTTTTCTGAAGGACAGCGGGCCTGCTTACTTTGCAGAGAATTTATACACACAATGACTGTGATAGACCTCTCCCGGCTTCAGGTAAGGCGATGGCCACTGTGGCTTGTTGGGGCTGTCAGGGTAGTGCTGCGTTTCCAGGCACACGCTTGCATGTCTCGGATAACGGTAGCCATGCTTGCCGGCAAAGCTGCCGTCCAGGAAGTTTCCGGTATAAACCTGCAGGCCGGGCTCATCGGTGAACACCTCCAGCCTGATGCCTGTCTGTGGACTGTAGAGGCTTGCTGCCACAGCTTTGTCGTTGCCCTTTCCGTGCTTGTAAGTGTTCAGGCACCAGTTATGATCAAATCCCATGGCGTTCTTCGTCATGTCGAAGAGCTGGTTGTTGATGTCTTTTGACAGGGGAGCAGGATGCCGGAAGTCCATCGGGGTTCCCTTGACAGGCAGGATTTCGCCTGTCGTCATGTAGGTCGTGTCGGATGGAGTGTAGCTGTCGGCGTTGATATAGAGCACCTGGTCTTCGCCGTCCGCCATTGGCTTCCCGTTCAGGTTGAAGTAAGAATGGTTCGTCATGTTGATGACGGTTTCCTTGTCGGTGGTGGCTGTGTAGCGTATGTCGATGGCATTGTCATCGGTCAGGGTATAGGTAACGGTGGCTTCTACCGTCCCCGGGAAGCTGTTGTCCTTGTCAGGAGAGACAAGTCTGAACTGTATTGTGTGTCCGTTGAGCTTCTTTCCGTCATAAACCTTGTACTGCCAGCCCGTGAATCCGCCATGCAGACAATGTCCATAGTTGTTCCGGGGAAGCTGGATGGTCTCGTTTCCTGTTTTGAAGCGTCCTTGATTAATGCGGTTTGCATAACGTCCGATGCTTGCGCCGAAGTCGCTTCCAAAGTGCTTATAGTCGGAATATTCTGCAATATTGTCATATCCCAGTACCACGTCATGGAGTCTGCCCTCCCTGTCGGGTACCATGAGCGACACGATTCGTGCGCCGAAGTTGGTAAGACACACCTCCATGCCCTTCTTGTTGGTGAGCGTATACAAGTGGGTCTGCTTCCCTGCTATGTTCATCTCAAAATCGGAAGGGTTCAGACCGCTTCTGGTCATGCTCCAGCCCGTATGTAGACGCGGCTTTTCTTCCACCCTTGCCGGCGCTTTGTCCAGGATATGCGGCCAACCGTCTTGCCAGTCAATGCGATCCATATACACCAGCCTGTAAGAGTTGTCGTCGGCTTTTCTCACTCCATGATAGAGGATATAGTCGCGTCCTTCATCGTCAGTGACAATCTCGGCGTTGTGTCCGGGGCCTGCTACATCGGCGTTTCCCGCCAGGACGGTTTCGTAATGATTCTCCATTAAAGGCCTGCCATCTTTGTCGACGTAAGGACCAAAGAGGTTCTTCGACCGCCCGACGGTGATGTGGTAGGTGCTCTTGTTGCCTTCACAGCAGGTTCCTGCCGAGCCGAAGAGGTAGTAATATCCCCCGTGGCGGTGGATGCAGGTTGCTTCCATGAATGTCCCTGCTATCTGGACAGGTTTGGCATCGGCTTTCAGGCGGAGTCCGTCTGCGGTAAGTTCTGCCCCGAATATGCCCCGGAACGAGCCCCAGAAAAGATACTTCCTGCCCTGGTCTTCTATGTAGAAGGGGTCGATACTGTTGCAGACGCCGATGGCTCTGCTCTGGATGATGTTGCCTTTGTCCACGAAAGGACCCTCCGGCTTCCTGCTGACAGCCACTCCGATGCCTGCATCCCATATGCCTCCCCATACGGATTTGGAGTAATACATGACATAGTCATCGCCTATCTTGTTGATGTCCGGTGCCCAGATACCTCCGTCGGGAAGCCATCCGGGGCGTGTCTCATCGGTAAAAGCAGTGCCGACGAGGTTCCAGTGTACCAGATCGGCCGAGTGGAATATCGGTGTGTTGCGTATGTTTTCCGTTGCATACAGGTAGAATGTACCGTCGTCTGCCCTTATCACACTGGGGTCGGGTGCGCTGCTGTCGATCACGGGGTTGGTATAAGCAGTCTGTGCCGATACCGTCGCACCGGCCATCAGCATTGAGAAAAGTACGAAAGATTTTTTCCTTTTCATTTTGAAGGTTCTCTGAAAGTTATATGACAGTATGTTCTTTTTACTTGCTCTGGAAGAATTTTTCCGTCCTCTCGGGGCTGTATAGCTCCCATAACGAGGCGATTGTCCATCCCGGAGCAAAGATGTTGTTGTAGAATCCCTTGCCGTTCCGGCCGTAATCCCATGTGGTGTGCTGCACTACTTCGGGGTAATAGCCCGGCTTTCCGATGCCGCATAAGTGCCCGGGGGCGGGCAGCAGCTGGCAAAGGGAGCTTGTCATGACCTTGTCGAGCTGCACGAAACGAGGCTCATGGGTCTTCTCCCCCAGCCATCTGAAGATGTGGGAAAGCTCGAAAACGAACACGTCAATGTGGTTGTTTTCCACCGAAACATTGCCCCATCCGCGCGACTTGAAACCTAAATCGCCCAGCATCTGCCCCTGTGCAAAAGGTACGTCCCATAAGTAATACCATGACGCGGCGAAGTAGGCTGCCCGCTTGCAAAGGCCGATATACCGCTGCTGCTCCCTGCCCGAACTGACCAGAGCCATGTAATAGGTGGCTGTCGCAGCGGTGATGGCAGCCTCTTTATCCTCACAGTTGGCATCTAACGTTGATGAGAAATAGTCGCTTCTGGCAATGATGCTCTGCTCCAGATAGTCGACAGTACGCCTGGCAGCGGTCAGGTATCGCTTGTCTTTGAAGTAGTGGTAGCCCATGACGAGAGGCACCGTAGCCGAGGGAGTACTGCCTCCGCTGCCGTCTACGTCGGTTCCGTCCTCATTGAATTTACGTGCGAAGCTGCCGTCTGGTTTCTGCAAAGATACGAAGATGTCGAGTAAATGATGAATTTTTTTCTCCAGTGCTTTATGTGTCCTGCCCTGTTTCCGTTCGTACATCAAATAATGCAGGAGGGCATAGATACCTTCCGATTGCTGCCGGATGGTGTGTACTTCATCGTTCCCGGGCATTCCCTTTTCGAAGTTGATGAAATCGTGCATATACCCTTTGGCAGAGAATCCGTGAGCCTCGAAGCTGCTGATCACCTCGTTCCCCTGCCTTACGAGGTCGGGTTGCTGGTGCAGAGAGCCATATTCCAGCTGGTTGAAGGCGTTGAGCAGCGACCTGCCGACAAACCCTACGGCAAAGGTGGGGTAGGATTTACAGGTCTCGACGGAAATGTTTTCCCCGGAATTGAACTTGATGGGGTAACCGGTTACAAACGAATTGCGGAAATAACTGCACAGCTGTGCTTTCACTTCGTCGGCAGTATAGGGTGAGACAATCGGTTTTACGCCCATTTCATCGAATGTTTTTATCCATGTCCGGCGTACGAAGTCGCCATAGCTGTCAGCCTTTCCTGCGGCGATCGTCCATGTAACCGTCTTGCTTTCACCGGCATCCAGCTTGGCAAAGGTAACCACCTCCGGAGCTAAGGTGAGCTTCCGGATATAGCGTCTGGGCGATTCCTGATAGGGATAGCCAAAGGTCAAGGCGGCAATGCCCGTCTCGTTGTCGAAGCCGAGATAGCCTAAAGAAGTGCTGCCCGACAGGATTACTTCTCCGTCCATGGCAGGTGTGAGTGCCTCTTGGGGCGGGTCCAGCCGCCGCATTACGGTAAAAGTCTGGTGGGTAGCGTCGTCATATACCCCTGAAAGCGGTGCCGAGAGCCTGTCTTCCCGGAAATTCCAGCTCTTGGAACTCTTGAAAGAAGGAGCTTCGATGGGCGAACGCAGGTTTTTATGATACCAGAAGCCCGGCAGATAGAAGTCGCAATGGTCCGTGGCGAAACCGGTTGATGCCGTGAAGTTCAGATTGAAATACACCCGTTCCCGGGCTTTTATCGTAACAGAGAACACGGTCTCGTTGCCTTGTTGCACCTTTTTCTGCATGATTTCCACAGGTAAAGCCTCGCCGGCAAGGAGCTTGCTCCCGTCAGATGTCAGAGAATAGCTCACCGAAGGATTGCCCGGGGTCTTCAGGCCGAGCCGGGCTTTGATGTCAACTGCCCTTGCATAGGCGGTCATACACGTCATGACAATGATAATAGATAGTTTATGTAACATCGTTTTTCGACTGAAAATTTATGTAAAGCAGGGTAAACACGGACAGGGCTGACGGATAGGGCTGTCAGCCCTGTTTCGGCATACCGGCGGTTTTCCCTTGGACGATTATCCGCAGTCATCCCAGTGAACGCTGCCAGCCGGTCCGGTGGATGATGTACAGGGCTGCATGGTGTCATGGGCAGTCTCTTCCACCCGTTCCGCCCCTGTGGAACTCGGTGCGTGGAGCTTCTCTGCGGAAATGCCGGGCAGGCCCCCCCCGACTCTTTCGAACGTGGGCATGGAAACCAGCGGAAGACGGCCGTCCGCCTGTTCGGAAGACGGAAATTCCGTGCATGTACATATAGACCAGGTTTCAGGCATAGAATTTACGGTTCTGGATGATCGTGAATATTCATACTGTCTTGTTGAAAGCTGGCGCAAAGATATAAACTATGGGATGACGGCATTGGAAATATCCAGCCAAAAAATAGAAATATTCAACCAATTTCGTTGTTTTACGGGGTTTCCCATGGGAAACGCCCCTGTTTTTATCAGCCGGTGTGATTCATGGAGCACCTTTCTCCTGTTGTTTCCCTATGGCATCACGGCTCAAGGGACAAAGCATGGGAGGTCTTATGGTCATGTACAGCCCTTCCGTACTCTTCTCCGCCGCCGCCTGCTTCTGTCCCGGCAGTATGCTGTTTCCGTCTCAGGCAGTATGTCGCAGGGTTCGGGCCGTCAGCACGGCGGGTGTCTGCCGTCGGCACGACAGGTGCCGGGCCCCGGCACATCTGCCGGGAAGCCCCGTCTGTCGCTGTCGCTGCCATATACGACAAGACGCCGATGGCTGGCTTTGACCATTGACTGTCGAGAGGGATGAGGAATGCAGGACAGGACTATATGCCTCCAAGCATTTTCTGCAGCACGTTGCCCGATGTCCGTACTATCTGAAAATCCACAGTCTGATTTTCCACCGATTTTATGTCGGCTGACCTGAAACGGCAGAGTGCTGCCTGGCGTTCCAGCGTATCGCGTACAGAGGACAGCTCCCGGAGCTGTCCTGCAAATGTTCCACCGGGCGATTGCAGACAGAGCATTTGTCCGTTCACATTGTCAGGACGTTTGTTTTCAAACTTTAGCAGGACGGTTATATCAGTACTGTCGGCTGGCGAGGCCGGTGTTTCATGAACGGTAGCCGTGCCCGAGTAAACCTGTCTGTAAGGCAGGAAGCAGGCTACTGCCAAAAGGCAAAGCAAGACCAATCCTATAGCGGTAATGCCATAACGGACAAGCGGGGAGGGCATCTGTCCTACGATGCTGCGGACTTTCTCGCTGCGGAGTTCAAAACTCCGTTCCTGTTTCTTTTCTGCTTCCATATCAGTTGCCGAGTTCTAATTGATTCTTTACCAGGGCAAAGTATCTGCCACGTCTGGCCGTCAGTTCTTCGTGCGTGCCCACCTCTGCGATTCTGCCTTCCTCCAGGACTACGATCTGGTCGGCATCGCGGACGGTGGAAAGGCGGTGCGCCACCACGACAACCGTTTTCCCCTTATAGAAATCCGAAAGATTTTCGGTGATGGCCCGTTCGTTGTTCGCATCAAGGGCATTGGTAGCTTCGTCCAGGAAAACGAACATCGGGTTCTTGTAGACGACCCTTGCGATGAGGATGCGCTGTCGCTGCCCCTGACTGACGCCTTGTCCGTCCTGTCCTATCATCGTGTTGTAGGCTAACGGAAGGGCTTCGATGTAGTCTGCGATGTTTGCCACCCGGGCAGCATGGCGGATGCGCTCTATGTCGGGTTCGTCGTCGGAAATGGCGATGTTCCTCGCAATGGTGTCCGAGAACAGGTAGCCCTCCTGCATCACCGCTCCGCACTGGCCGCGCCACCATCCGAGATTGTACCCGTTCAGATCGGCGCTGCCTATCCGGATGCTTCCGTCCACCGGCTCGTAAAAGCCTAAAAGGAGTTTGACGAGCGTGGTTTTCCCGCTTCCGCTCGCCCCGACAATTGCCGTTACCTTCCCGTTGGGAATGGAGAGGCTGATGCCCGAGAGAATGTCTCGAGGACTGTATATGTCGTATTTGAAAGAGAGGTCTTCTATCGTGATGGAGTGTCCTCCGGCTGTTTCGTCCGTGTAGGCGTTCCGTGTCCTTTCCGCATTTTCCTCGTTGGCCTCGGTATGTATTTCGTTCATGCGGTCAAGGCTGATGCTCACATCCTGCCAGGAATAGATAAACTGAATGAGCTGTTCCACGGGGCTGTTGAGCTGCCCGATGATGTACTGCACCGCCAGCATCATGCCGAGGGTCATGCTGCCGTGTATCACGGACGTGGCAGCAAGAACGGTAATCAGAATATTCTTCACCTCGTTGATGGTGATGCTCCCCGCCTGCTGTACTTGCTGCAGGTTCAGGGACTGCAGATTGACTTTGAAAAGGTCGGCTTGCACGTCTTCCCATTCCCAACGCTTTCGCTGTTCACAGCCCTGCAGCTTGATTTCCTGCATGCCGCCTATGAGCTGATAGGTTACGTTGCGGTTGCGCCCTGCCTGTTCAAAGTATTTGTAGTCCAGCTGCCTGCGCTTTTTGAGGAAGAGGATGATCCAGCCTGCGTAAAGCGAAGTCCCCAGAAGGAAAACAAAGAAGATGCCGAGATTATAGACTGCGAGGACAACACCGAATACTAAGAAAGTAAAGAACGAGAAAAGCAGACTCAGGCTACTTGATGTAAGGAACTGTTCCACCCGCCGGTGGTCTTCAATGCGTTGCAGGAGGTCGCCCATCAGTTTGGTATCAAAGAACTTCATCGGCAGTTTCATCAGTTTGATGAAGAAGTCAGATATGAGCGAGATATTGATGCGGGTGGAGATGTGCAGAAGTATCTTGGAACGGATGAATTCGATGGTGGTACGGCTAAAAAGCAGCATCATTTCGGCCAATAGAACCAGCCAGATAAAACCGATGTCTTTGCCTCCGACACCTGTGTCTACAATGGCCTGGGTGAGGAAAGGAAAGACAAGCTGTAGGAGTGAACCGAGCAGCAGACCGAGTATCAATTGGGTGAAAAAACGGCTGTACTTCTTGAGATAGTTCCAGAGGAATTTCACACGATTTCTGTCCCGTACGGTTTTTGTATCTTTCTGAGCGTAGAATTGTTCCGTCGTATCGAAAATCAGTGCTATACCTTTCTCCTCACCTTCTGTCCTGGTACTTGCCCAATGCTCACAGAACTCTTTTTGGGCGTAGGTTACAAGCCCTTTGCCGGGGTCTGCCACATAGACGACATACTTCCCTTTCTTGTGCTTCTTTATCTTATAGACGACGACAAAGTGATTTTGATTCCAATGGACAATGCAAGGCATTGGAGCTTCTTCGGACAGCATTTCAAAACTCAGCCGTCCCCCAAGCGTCTTGAAACCTATGGCTTCTGCCGCCTTGCTGATACCTAAAAGCGAGACCCCGTTCTTGTCCAGACAACATAGTTCTCTTAATCTGTCTCGATCAAGATGCAAACCATAGTGCATCGCAATCATTGCTAGACACGATGCCCCGCAGTCCATAGAATCCAGTTGCTGTATGAGTTTCATTCTCCGGTACTTTTCTTTCTTTACAATCGGTCTGTCTCTTCTTGAATGGATGATCTGGCCTGGGATTTCGCTTTTGACCTTCCGAACGTGTATCGGAGCGAAAGGCTGATGAAACGGCTGTCTGCATTGGTGTCCATTACGATTCTTGCCCGCTGCATGTTCTGTACCCAGTTGTTGACCCTTGCGGTTTTGAATATGTCTTCTGCCTGCACGCTTATTCTGAGTCTGTTCTGGAAAAGGTCCTGTGTAAGATACAAGGAGAAATTGAAGGATGCCCTGTGGTAATAGAAATCATTGTGCTGTGCATTCCGATAGGCTGCGGAGAGCATTGATGATGCTCCCTTCCACAGGGAAGTCTCAAGATTCGATTTCAGATACAGGCCTATGTCTTTGAACGTGGAATAGACCACTCCTTCATAATTCATACGACTGGACGACAGCATCAGCGTGGTGTTCCCTCTTATGCTTCCTGTCCCGTAGTTACACATCGTGTAAAGGACGAGACGGTGTACATGGGGTATGTTGTCATAGGTGAACCTGACCCTTTGCGTTCCATTCCGTTCTTCCAGTACCGCCACCTGGGCTTTCTTGTTGTGATACTGTTCATAGCTGACGGTCCCGGCAAAGATTCCTTTCTGTACGGAAAATGAGACAATGTCGACCAAGGCCGATTTCAACAAGGGGTTCCCGATGGAATACGACAACGGGTCTATGTAGACGCTTTTTACAATCAGCTGATTGTAAGTAGGTCTGTAAATCCGGCGGGAATAAGAGAGGCTCGCCTTCACGCTGCCATTGGCGGCGATGGACAGGTACGGGAAAAGATGATTGTAAACCGTATCTGAAACGACACGGTCGTTGTCGGAGGATTGGGAATGCTCTCTCTCATATCTCAGACCTGCTGCAAAAGAGACTTTGCCGACGGTCTTTCTGAGATTGACATACGTGGCGAAGGACCTGGACTCCAATCTGGAATCCGGGGTGTCCTCATAACCGGAGAGATAAGTCCCCCGGTCTTTTATGCAGGAAATCTTCACTCCCAAGGCATAAGAGAGGAAAGAAAGCCTGTGGGAGAAATCACCTTTCAGTCCGAATACATCGTAGTGATCGGTGAAGTCCTGTGATACATTTCTGTTCGCCGCCCTTTCAGAAACATGCTGACTGTTTTTGAGCGATGCCCCGTAGTAGTCCGCGTAAATGCCCAGGAAACTGTTTTTCCCTTTGTTCGTGAAATATAATGACGGATTATGGTCTGTCCTTTTCATGGATGAATGAACGGAGACAGGCAGGGTCGTCAATGCCTGATGATCGGCTGACACGACAGAATAATCCTGCTCTTTCTCAATATTCTGTTCCGTGACGGACAGCCGGTAGCCTAAGCCAAGGGCTGTCTGCGGGCGGAAGTGATATTCTGCTGTCTGGCTGATATCCAGCAGATTGTGCCTGACCATGAGTTCGCTGAACCGGCTTGTCCGAAGTTCCTGCACATCCGACCAGACGTGCTTTTCTTCAGAATCGTACTGAAGATTGCCGTTTGAAGAGAAACGGACATCCGTAAAAAGATCAAGCGACTTTATCCGGCTGTTTAATGTAACGGAACTGCTGTTGGAGAGCTTTCTTGCCATTGAGAATTTGTTTACGGCAGCAATATGAACGTAATCCTGGATGGCATCCCTGGTTGAAATGTTTATGACGGCATCATAATCTGCCGAATAGGCAGCAGATGGATTCCGGTCTATTGAAACAGACTTGATCTGACGTGACTGGAGAGCCTGTAATTCACTGACGTTCCGGACCGCCCTCCCGTTCAGGTTGATCAGCAGACGCGGCTTGCCCATTACGCTGATTTTCCCGTTACCCGACACGACAAGCCCGGGAATGCGCCTTGCCACGTCGACAAAGGTTCCGGCGTTTTCAAGGCGGGTCTTTGCAATGTCGACCACATAAGAATCGCCTGAAAACCTCACCAACGGTCTGCGGGCTGATACGACGACCTCACTTAATTCGGCAGGCTGACTGTCTAAGACGATTGCCCCGATGCTGACGACGTTCCCCTCCCTCTTTCCCAGGTCGAGAGGGAGGTAGGCCGGCACATAGCCTAAAGAACTCACTTTTATCAATGCCGCTTCCTCCGGAAGTTCCATCTCAAAAGAACCTTCAAAGAAAGCACCGCCTGCCAGCATGGAGGAGTCTGCACGCAACACCCTTACGTCAAACACTTCTATCGGATGCTCCAGAGAGTCGACCACCCTCCCCGAAATCCGCAATGCCTGGGCATTTACGTACAGAATGCCCAGGCAGAAAGCCATAATAAAAAAGAATGTTCTCCGCATAAGGCGTTGACTTTTCTCAGACGGAAGGAATCAGGATAAATTCTGTTTGCTTATACTTTCTCTGTCCATTTGATTTCCCATATTTCCATACTATTAAAATTTAAAAGAATCAGAACAGGATGTTTGTTCTGTACGATTACAGCGCAATATTATATAAATCATTTCATTTTTCCAAATCTTTCAGATGTTTTTTCTCCAAAAGTATTGTTTTTCTGTCTTTTTCCTCCATTTTACAACAAAGGATGGCGGCTCCGACATTTCCTGAAGACCGGGGATGATGCAGGAATCCTTGTCGGATCCGTTCCCGCCAGAATCGGCGAGAGGCGGTTTTTTCAGTCCCCGGCTTGTCCTTTGTCCTGACCTTTCATCTCCGCATGAGATGAAAGCTGCGGCAGAGAGATCCTTCTTCCTGTGCTGACTGGAAGAACCGGCGGCGACGGGGATTGGGGGACGAAAGCGGAAGGGAATGCAATACGCTTATATTCAGACATATAAATCGGATGCTGAAAAGAGAAGCCTTGCAGGAAGACAAACAGGCGTTACTTGGCTTCCAAACAGGCGTTAGTTGAGGTGTTAGTAGGCCTTGGTTGACAGGCAAGTAGGCGTTGGTTGGAAGTGTTAGTTGGTCTTGGTTGAGGTGTCAGTAGATTAACCATGTCTCTGTGCGTAGCGTCGCCGACATAAAGGCATTCCGAACCCGGGGCAAAGCGAGGGGTGAACTCCTCCAGAATTGCTTTTTGAAGTCTGTTATGGGATCCGGGATCAAACGTTTTTCCCATTTACTAATGTTCTGATTTTTGTTTCTGTGCAAATATGCGAAAAATTGCACTCGCACTCTTACGTGATCTTTCTTGCTAAAAAGTTTGTATTATCGATGATTATTCGTATCTTTGCAGTATCAGTTCCCACCAAGCCTCTCAACGATGCTCAAATGCGTGGGGCTTTTTGTATATATATGTTCTTTCTCAAAATATACTAATTCTTGACATTATATCACCTGACAATGATATGTTTGATAAGATGAACACACTCTTTGCTACGTTTCCAGAAACAGACAAGGCCGCCCTTGGAATTCCCGTCGGTTGGGAAAACGAACCACTATGGGAACAATAGGTATGTGGAGTGACTGCCGATCGCTTCATCAGCCTCATATTTTGTAATTCTGGGTGTAACAGAAAATTAAATACGTTAAATATTCACCTTTTCGTATCTAAACGGAATCCATACCGTAACTTTTCTATCGTTTAGAGCGTATAATACTGATAATCAACTTATAGTAGATACTACGCCTGTCTTTTGATCATTACTCTTCAGCGTCCTGTCACACTTTACCTCTTCTTATGCGATTCTTTTTTGCATAGACAAGCGGTAATACCGTTTTTTTATCTCCCTGTTTTGAAATCCGGCTGTTTTACGCAGTCGTTTGCGGGATGGATTTCAGGAGGGGATGTCCGTTGCAGGGCAGTCATAGGCTGTCGGGTGATTAAAATTTGTTAAATGCCATGGGCGTGATAAGTATTCGTCCGCATCAGGTTGTTTGGTATATAGATGGCGGCAGAATCGGTCCATCCGGCTATGTACCATGCTGCCCGCCGTCGTCCCGTCCTGTTGCGGCCTTCCGTGGAACGGCAGCCTGCCGGCAGGGACAGGGAAATCTACAGACGTGGACCTGACGGATGTGAGCAAACTGAAAACCTGAACCGCACGGCCGTCTATGAAACAAGGTGGAAAAGGAAAGCGGATGTGAACAGACCGAGCACCTGAACCGTATGGCCGTCTATATAATAAGGTGGGAAAGGAAAGCGGAATTTCATGTACAGACAGAACGGAACAAGTCAATAAAAACAAATAATGTCCAAAAACCTAAACCGGATGAAAATCTTTAAGGAAACAAAGCAGAAGCATCTGTATTTCTCGGCTGCCTTTGCTTTTTCGCTGGCACTGGCTCCCGCCGGTGCCTATGCAGGGTCGAACGCCAGAGCTGCCGCGGTACAGGCCGTGCAGCAGAACGGCAACCACAAAGTGACGGGCCGTGTCGTCGATTCGACCGGTGAACCGCTGATCGGCGCCACCGTCCTCGTCGAGGGTACCACGAACGGTACCGTCACCGACATCGACGGCAACTTCACCATCAACACCCCCTCGAATGCGAAGCTCGTCTTCTCTTACATCGGCTATGTCGGCCAGTCGGTTGCCGTCAACGGCAAGAACACCATCGACGTGACGCTGAAGGAAGAGAGCAGCCTTTTGAAGGAGGTCGTCGTGACGGCCATGGGTATCCAGCGCAAGGAAGAGTCGCTGACATACGCCACGCAGAAAGTGAAGGCGGAAGACCTCATGAAGGTTCAGGACCCGAACGTTGCCAATTCCCTTGAGGGCAAGGTGTCCGGTCTGACGATTACGCCGAGTGCCGGCGGTGCCGGCGGTTCGACGAAGATTGTTCTCCGCGGTGCCAAATCCATTCTGGGCAGCAGCTCGCCGCTGATTGTCGTCGACGGTGTGCCGATGACCAACGATGCCCGCGGCAAGCGCGACATGGCTGGCGAAGGCTTTACGTATGCCGGTATGTCCGAGGGTTCCGATCCGCTGTCGCTGATCAACCCCGACGACATCGAGTCGATCAACGTCCTCAAGGGTGCCAATGCGGCGGCCCTTTACGGTTCTGTTGCTGCCAACGGTGTCGTGATGATCACCACCAAGCGGGGCCGCGAGGGCAAGCTCGACATCAACGTCACATCGAACATCACCTTCGACTCGCCCCTGCTGACACCGAAGATACAGAACACATACGGTGCCACGATGAACGGCAACACCATCCAGGCTGACGGATGGGGACCGAAGATCGGCTCGCTGGCCGACAACCAGCTGACGATGAGCTCCCCGCTGAACTCCACCAACTTCCAGTCGGGGGCGATGCATGACATTCACCTGCGCAACCATGCCCAGGACGACGTGAAAGACTTCTTCCGCACGGGTGTGACGACCAACAACTCCCTGTCGCTTTCCGGCGGTACAGAGAAGATGACGACTTACTTCTCCATGGCGAACAGCCATTCTACAGGTCTGCTGCGCAACAACAACTATAACCGCAACACTTTCAGCCTGCGCCAGAGCTACCGTTTCTTCAACCGTCTGAAGGTGGACCTGTCGCTGAACTATGCGCAGACCATCACGCGCAACCGTCCGGGCGGCGGTACGGTGGGCAATCCGCTTTACCACCTCTACCTCACGCCCCGCAACGTCGACATGGACTACTACCGCAACAACTACGTCACACAGGACGGCAAGTGGCTCAGCGGTCCGCAGAACTACTACGAGCTGTCCGGGGGAAGCTACAGCTATACGACAGACCAGGCGAAGCTCCAGGGTCCGCGTCAGAACTGGGCGTTCATGAACGCTGCCAACAACAACCCCTACTGGCTCATCAACATGAACCAGAGCAAGCAGAAGGAGGACCGCATCTGGGGTACCATCTCGGGGAACGTAGACATCTACGACGGGCTTTCCTTCCAGGCACGTATCAATTATGATCACACCCGCTACAAGTCGACGAGCAAGCGTTACGCCACGACTTTCCTCCCGGCATCCATGGAGGACTACGGCCGCTTCTGGGATTCAGACTCGAAGACGACGGAGATCTATATCGACTACCTGCTCAACTACAACAAGACTTTCGGCGACTTCGACCTCTCAGCGACAGCCGGATGGGTGGGACATACCATCAAGGGTGAATACAAAGGGACGGATGTCATCGCTACCTATTATGACCGTACGCTGCAGAAGCTGCCTACGAAGGTGAACTACTTTGACACCAGTGCCGGCGGCATGGGCGCGACGTCAAGTTCGAAGTCGTCGAACTGGGACCGTGCATGGCTCGCTACGGCGCAGATGGGATGGAAGGATATGGTGTTCGTCGATGCTTCCTACCGCCGCGACTGGTACCGTCCGTTCCGTTACTTCAAGCTCAGCGGCATTTCCAATACCGACAACTACGGCTATTTCGGCATCGGCGCCAACGCCATCCTGAGCAAGCTCCTCAAGCTCCCCGAGCCGGTCAACTACCTGAAGTACCGTGCCTCCTACTCCGAGGTGGGTAACTCCATCCCCAACATCGCCTACAACGCTGTGAGCACGAACCTGCAGACCGGTGCCATCAACGGCAGCAACTATGCGCAGTTCGTCGATCCGCGGCCGGAGAAGACCCGCTCTTTCGAGACAGGTGTAGAGAGCCTCTGGTTCAACAACCGGCTGAGCTTCGACCTCACCTATTACAACGCTACCATGAGCCACCTCTACATGACGGCGGCGACGGGTACAGGTCTGACGAAGAACATGAACTCTGCCAAAGTGCGCAACCAGGGCATCGAGATGACCCTCGGCTACGACTTCAAACCGGTTAGCTGGCTGCGCTGGCGCACGTCGTTCAACCTCTCCTACAACAAGAACAAGATTCTCAAGACCGCCTACGACGAGCAGGGCAAGGAACGGCTCATCGAGCAGAAGGTCGGCGGCGTACACGTGAAGTACATGGAAGGCGGTTCGATCGGCGATATGTACGTTCCCGACTTCGACCGTGACGAAAACGGACACATCAAGCTCAATTCGCTCGGTCAGCCGCAGTTCGACAAGAGCGGAAAGCTGAAGTACATCGGCAACATGAACGCCAACTGGCAGATGGGATGGAGCAACACCTTCACCTGGAAGGACCTCTCGCTGTCGTTCCTCATCAACGGACGCATCGGCGGCAAGGTCATCAGCCTTACGGAGCAGCAGCTCGACTATTACGGCTACTCGCAGCGTTCGGCAGATGCGCGCCTCGAGGCGGAGAAGAACAACATCGTCGCAAAGGACTACGGCAATGTCCCGGGCATGATGCTGCCTGACGGCAGCGGGCGCATTGTTCCCGTGCAGTCATACTATCAGGCAATCGGATCGGCAGACAGTCCCGCAGACTACGTCTACAACGCAACGAACTTCCGTATGCGCGAGCTGTCGCTGGGCTACACCTTCCGCAACCTCTTCGGCATGAACCGCAACCTCGCACTGTCGTTCATCGCCCGCAACCTGTTCTTCATCTACAAGGACGCACCGACCGATCCGGACGTTTCTCTCTCGACAACCAACGGACTGGGAGCCTTCGAGCTGTTCAACACGCCGTCGACCCGCTCCTACGGTTTCTCCTTGAAAATGAATTTCTAAACCCAACGATTAAAACCTAACGACAATGAAACTGAAAAATATAGGAACAGTCCTGGTTCTCTCTGTTGCCGGACTGACACTGAACTCCTGCCTGGACTTCGATGTCACGGGTGCCGAGTTCAACCAGACGACACAGAATGAAAAGAAGGTGGTACGGCAGGGGAAGGTCGACTCTATCGATTACCGTGTCAGCATTACCAAAGAGAAATTCGATGATATATATGGCAAGATAGAGACCAATCTGAAAATTGCTCTCGGCGGTGTATATGCGACTCGGGGCGGAAAGAAAGGAGAACCCCCTGTTGCGCATCAGTATCAGTATCTGTCTACATTCTATCAGGATGCCTTCGCACAGTACGGTGTCATCCCTCATGTCAATTATCCCTACTCCGGTATCAACATCGTGTCCTCTTCGGCCATCGACCTGAAGGCTTACGGTGGTGCATACGGTTCCTACCAGGAAGCGACGAAGGCTTTGGTTCCGTTGCTGAACATGGAGGAAATAGATTCTCTTCCGGAGCTGAAGGCGACTTATCTGCTCTTCCTCGACTTTGCAAGCATCGAGTGTGCGGACAACTACGGACCGATGCCTTACCAGGACCTGAAGACGAACAAGCAGGAGCGTCCTTTCACATACGACGATGTGGAGACGATCTACAGTACGGTAGAGGCTAACCTTGACAGCATTGTGAAATGTTACGATTATTACCAGGCCAGTCGCCCGCAGTGGTATAAGGAGAAGATCCAGCGTGCCCTGACCGATTACACCAAATGTAATGTTTCTGCTGACAGGGGAGGATTTAAGGATATGGACATCCTGAAGCGTTTTGCCAATTCGCTGAAACTCCGCATGGCGATGCACATCGTCAAGGTGAATCCGTCAAAAGCAAAGCAGTGGGCCGAGGAGGCTGTAGCAAGTGGTGTCATCGAGACTGAAGAGCAGGAAGTCTGCTTCCTCACAGCCAGCACTGGCAAGAACAATCCGCTGGTAGAACTTTGGAATTCATGGAATGATATGCGTATGGGCGCTGGATTTGAGCAGGTGCTCAGGGCTTACAATCATCCTTTCCTTGAAACGCTCTTTGAGAAAAACGACTTTATCCGCTCATCGAAAGGGGAAGACAAGAATCTGAATGCTGGTGAAAAGGTATGCGGAATCCTTGCCGGAGCACATGTCGGGCAGGAACAGGGAAGCACATCAAATCCTTACAACGGATTTTCAAAGCTCATCAACCGTACGATGAACAAAGCACCGCTTTACCTGATGAAGCTCTCCGAAGTCTGCTTCCTCCGTGCCGAAGGTGCCGTGAGAGGCTGGAGCATGGGTGGCTCTGCCCAGCAGTTCTATGAGCAGGGTATCCGCGAGGGGAACTTTATGGACCGTCAGAGCCAGCATCGTTCCTACAAGGGAAAGTATGAGGCGGCTATGGATGCTTACCTGAAGATGGAGAAGGCTCTTCCGTTCACTTATGTTGATCCGACAGGCAACGATGCTGACCGTGTAAGCGAAATCACCGTCGGCGTGAAGTGGAATGAGGGCGACTCACAGGAGACAAAGCTGGAGAAGATTATCACCCAGAAGTACATTGCAGGTTTCCCCAACAGCCTTGAGGCATGGGTTGACCTCCGCCGTACCGGCTATCCGCGCCTGTTCAAGATGTTGAACGTACAGGATGGTGACGGCTCTCTGAAGGAGGGCGACATCGTACGCCGTCTTCCGTTCCCCGACACTTCCGACCCTGCTACGCTCAAGGACGTTGAGGCTACGGGCCTGAAGGCGCTTGGCGGAGCCGACAAGGAAGGAACACGCCTGTGGTGGGATGTTGAAAAGCCGAACTTCTGATAGAAACTAATCTACGACCTCACCCTGGTCTTGAGTGAGACCAGGGTGACAGTTGAGAATGAATTATAACAAAAACTTAATTTATTATTCAAATGAGAAAAAAAACTACTCTTGCAGCTTTGCTTCTCACTGCATTGCTCAGCGGTTCTCCCGCAAATGTAAATGCACAGAACTATGATTTCAGCAAGGTTGACTGGACAAGGATGACCGAAGTGTTCTACAAGGCACTGGCAGCGGGTAAGCAATACCCTTCTGACCAGGAGATCATGGCACTTGGCATTTCCAAGGCCGACTTGGAATTCATGCGTTCGCACGTTCGGCAGCGTTCGCTCGTTGACAACAAAAGCCGATTGAACCCGAACACATTTTCCGGTCGTAAGCTTTGGATGAATACACCGATGGGGAGTGGCTCCGGTAACGATGCCGGCTATCCTACAGGTATTTTCCACAGCGATGTTTTCTCTCTGTGGAACTATACAGCCATGTGGGGTTCTTGGAATCACGGCATTGGTCAGGTTCCCGGCTCATGGACGGATGCGGCACACAAGAACGGCTGCGATATGCTGGGTGGAACGGTATTCTTTGATGCTTCTCATAATGACAACACCGCATATTATGTATGGACACGATTTGCAAGTACGCAGGATGCTACTTCTGTGGCATACAAAGGCTATCGCTATGTGAAGCCGCTTGTAAACATGCTTAAATACTTTGGTGTAGACGGTATCAACATCAACTGGGAGACAGGAACGCCCCAGACAACTGTAGAGTTCCATAAAGCCTGCTATGCTTATGCGAAGAGCATTGGTTTCAAAAACTTCCACATCGGTCTTTATACGACGAACAGTTCCCTGACCTCGGGTAATATCAGCTATCTTTATTCACAGAATGACGAGCAGGCTGCTGATGCCATGTTGAACTATCGCGGTGAGTATTATGCTTCTTCCAATGGTGCCCAGGCCATAAGAATCAATCCGAAACTCCGTGCATCCGGCTTATGGCAGGGCTTCTGGATTGTCGGAATGGATCACGGATGGACTTCGCTTGATGAAGATGAGAATGCAAAAGAGGTCAACCTCTGCCTGTGGGGAGAGCACAAAGACAGCCGCTTCTGGAGTTATAACTCAGGTGCAGGAACTATGGAACAGCAGGAGAACTACCAGAGCTTCCTTGAGCGTGCTTTCTCCGGCGGCAACCGTAATCCGCTGAAGACTCCAAGTATTAATGACGAAGGGAACAAGATGGAATGGCAGGGAACGACTCCTCCATTGTCTACCTTTGCCGGTTTTGCCACCTGGATTCCTGAACGTTCATCCGTAAGCGGCAAGCTGCCGTTCTATACCCACTTCAACCTCGGTAACGGCGACCGTTACAACTACCGCGGCAAGAAGGCTTCCGGTGCCTGGTACAATATGTCTGTACAGGACATTGCGCCGACTTATCGCTGGCTGACACTTGAAGCAGGACAGCCTGTTACAAAGACCGCCCGTACGAGTGACGCCATCACGGTGCAGTTCTCTCATCAGGATGCTTTCATGGGCGGTTCCTGCCTGCAGTTAAAGGGTAACGCCTCAAAGGCTACGGATATCATCCTCTACAAGACAGACCTTACTCCTAATGATGCTGCTACTTATGCACTGATAGCTGTCAAGGGTGCCGGCGAGCGTGCCGAGGCTTCTGTTGCAAGCAACCTCAGCCTCATTCTTGAGGTGAATGGTACATGGAAAGAGTATGCTGTTCCTGACAACAAGGGAAAAGCGTGGGAAGAGCATCGTATTCCATTGCATCTTAATACGTCAGACAAGATTTCTTATGTAGGTCTCCGCGTCAAAGGCGGTACAGACGGATATAATATGTATGTCGGCGAAATCCAGCTCAATGATGGAAACAAGCAGACTCCTAAACCTGTAGGCAACCTGGAAGTGGTAAAGACCGGCGAAACGCCATCATCAATGGACCTGAAGCTGAACTGGGATGTAACCGTCACCCCTGATAACTTCGGTCTGGCTTACAATGATGATGCCAACATCGACCACTTTGAAATCCTCTTCAAGGACGGCGAGAACGGCAAGGTGAAGGAAATAGCCCGTACGACACAGTGGGCGACTTTCGTTCCGGCTGTCAGCATGGAAGGTGTAACCAGCCCGTACATCGGTGTTGTTGCTGTTTCAAAGGATTTGAAGACGTTGTCCGATCCTGTATGGAAGTCTGTCGAGAAAGGCAAGGATCTCCAGGAAGATCCTTTCGGAACTTACGGACAGTCTTCTCTCAACGTGAATGCAGAGGGCTACAAGGCCGCTATCAATCTGCGTGGTGTAGAGCACTTCAAAACCGAGGGTGCTACGCAGGATATCGATTACACGCTGACTTATGATCAGTACAAGGCGGAAAACAATGACGGTAAGGCAACTTATCTGAATTATCATCATATTAAGGACAAAGTTCTTAAGGTTACCCAGGGACAGCAGATAAAGTTCCATCTTAAGGGCTTTAACGGTGAGACTATCAATGGAGGTCGCAGCAAGGACGACTGCCGTTACTGTTTTGTAGGCGGCTGGATGGACTTCGACGGCAGCGGTACATTCAACTATGGCAAGGGTGTTGTCGAGCAGCCCTTCTGGATGCCGTATTATGACCAGAGAACCGACCAGGAGAACTTCCAGTTCGACGAGTCTTCAAAGGACGGCACGGAGCCTTATGGCGAGCGTGTATTCCGCCACGGTTCACTCCGTAAGGGAAATCCTTGTCTGGTAAAGGGCGACGGTCTCAAGGGAACTATCTCTATTCCTGAAGATGCTCATGTAGGCAAGAGCCGTCTGCGCATCGTGTATTCTGATGCTTGGTTTGCAGGTCAGTTCAGTCCTACGGCCAACACGAACAAGGGTTATACACTGGATATCGATGTAGTTATCCTCGGTAATGAGTCGAAACAGCGTGGTACCAAAGATCTGCATGACAAGGGTGAGCCTGATGACTGGAATGTTGTAACCGAGATTACAGATGTCGCTGCCGATAATTCAGGTTCCGTACGGGTCGTTGACGGAAACCTGGTCTTCAGTGGTGTCAAGTCGGCTACTGTCTATACTGCTGACGGTATGTTGGTAAGAAGCCTGACGAGACCGACTGTTCTCCGTAGCAACGAACTTGGAAGAGGCGTATTCCTCATCAAGACTGACGGGTCTAAGGTAACCAAGGTGATCCTTTAATGCTCCTGTGAGTATGAAAAGCAATCATTGATAATCAAATTATAAGCTGGGATGGCAGTGCCTGCGTAAAAGGCAGCTCCATCTCAGCTTATATCGTTTCAAGCCAGATCTATTATTAAAGTCACCGGCATCTTCCATGATGCATGGTATATTACTTACTAAACATTTTAAACCTATGAAGAAGAAGACTTTACTACTTTCTCTGCTCCTGTCCCTGGGAGTATTCAGCGGCAGTGCAAAGGATTTCTATGAGTTTGACAATGTTACGGCAATGTCTATACTCAACCTTTTCCTGCAGGCAAAACAAGAGGGACATAATTATCCTTCCTTAGAGGAGTTCAAGAGCATTGGCATCTCTGCGTCTGATATTGAGTTCATCCGCTCCCATGTCCGCCGCAGCGAACTGGTCAATGTCGACGACCGGCTCTATCCGGCTCTTTACAAAGACCGCCAGATGTACATGTGCCTCCCGATGGGCAATGGTACACAAGGCTCACATGGCTATCCTACCAATGAAATGGGCAAGACGGATGTATGGACCATGTGGAACTACACTGCGACTTTCGGATCATGGAACCATGGATTCTTCCAGGCACCGGGTTCGTGGGCAGATGCCGCGCATAAGAACGGCACACGCCTGATGTCGGGCATGATGTTCTTTGAATCCATTTTTGGCGGGGCGGATGATACTCCATGGGTGAACTTTATCTCAAAGAAGAACGATGACGGAAGCTATGCTTACGTGGAGCCGCTGATCAACGCCCTCATGTTTTTCGGACATGATGGCATAGTCTATAACTGGGAGGCCCGGAATTACGACAATGAAAATGTCATCGCCTTCCACAAGGCACTCTATCAGGAAGCTAAAAAACGCCATCTTACGGATTATGGATCGCTTATCTATACATTAAGTGCCAATCTGAACGCCAGCAATGCTCCTGTTGTCTATGGAACGAAAGAAGAACCTGTTCATGAACTGTTCCTGAACTATTCGGGTGGTGCCATTGCTCCCGGTGCTTCGAGTTCATACGCTTATGCGCAGAACACCTGTGGCGATGCCAGCCGTCTCTATGCGGGTGTGCATATCGCAAATGTCGGTGACCGCAACTGGTTGGAATTGGAAGAAGCCGGTGCAGAGAAAATCAATGTCGTCGCATGGGGAGAACACACCTGCAACCAGCTTTATTCCCATACTTCAGGGGCTGACGACAACGAATGGCAGACGAACTACCAGAAGATGCAGGAGCATTTCTTCTCTGGCGGTAACGGAAACCCAGCCAGCCTTCCGGATGGAGATCCGGATGAGGCTTCCTACTCTGATGGAATGAAGAGATTCTGCGGTATTGCCAAGTGGATGCCGGAGCGTTCAGCAATCAGTCGGCCGTTCTTGTCTCACTTTAACTTGGGTAACGGTGCGTTCTATTATGATAAGGGTGTGAAGACAACTGTCGGCGGATGGTATAACATGGCAGCACAAGACCTTGTTCCGACTTACCGCTGGCTGGTTTACAATGCGGGATCAACTCAGGTGAATACCGCCCTTACCCCCTCGTTCACCCATGAAGACGCTTACGTGGGTGGTTCTTGTCTGAAACTGGCTGGCAATGTCACTGGAAATGGTGCAGACGTTGTTCTCTACAAGACAAGTATCGATGCTGCTGCACAGACGAAGGCCGTTCTCGCATTGAAGAAACTTTCAGGAGATGCCCGGTTGTCACTCCTCATCCATACAGGTAATGTCTGGAAGGAATTTGCAGTCGGGGGAACAGCGAACGACTGGAAAGAAACCACACTCGATCTCAGTTCACTTTCCGGCAGCAAGATTGACCGCCTTGGATTCCGTGTGAAAGGCAATGCCAACCTGCTTGTCGGAAAATTGGCCCTGGTCAATGGGCAGGTCATTCAGCCCGCCAAGATAAAAGAGTTTGTATCAGCCGAGTCCGTTTCCGAGTCTCTGAAAGATGTTACACTGAAACTCTATTGGACAGTAGAAGGGAAGGTTGATGCGTATGGCCGCTCGTACAATGAAGACAACAACATAGACCATTTCGAGATTTTCATGATGAAGGACGGGAAACCTGTTGAGGTAGGGCGTACAAGTCAGTGGGCTACGATAGCTTCACACCTTCCTTTCACAGCAGCTGATGCACCTCTGAAAATCGGTGTCCGATCGGTTTCTACCGATCTCACAACGGCTTCTGAAATCGTATGGCGTGAGGTACAGAAAGGGGAACCTGATGAAGTGATTGATCCTTCGGACACATCAGGACAAGGTCCTTATTACAAGGTCAACTTCAACAAGAAAGCCCCGCACGAGCGTGAGGACCGGTACGTTATGCATGTAGGGCTGTACGACTATTCTACTGGTCAGGATGGGTCGCTCCAGCAATACCCTGACAATGACTTCTCTGCACGTATCACAAAACAGTTCTACCTGGACAAGACTGACGAGGTGGTCTTCAACGTTACCGCAGGTGAGACCTATCGTCCCTATCTGGCTTACCATGGTCTGTGGATGAGCGGATATGCTTTCATCGACTGGAACAATGACGGTCAGTTCACAGCAGATGGACTTACATTTGACTCTTCCGGGAAACCCTCCAGGACAGATAACTGTGAGGTTGTCAGCTTCTCGGCACACAGCAAAAATGACTATAACTGGTATAACAGCAATGGAAAGGTTTTCCCAAAGAGCACACAGTTCCCGAAGGATAATAACATTCAGAACTGGATGGGTTCATTCCGTGTGCCGGCCGATGTCCAGCCGGGTCTTTACCGTATGCGTTTCAAGCTCGACTGGAACAGTCTTGATGCAGGCGGAAGCGATGAAATCCGTAAAGACGGCGGTGACATCGTTGATGTCCTTGTAAACGTTCAGAAGCCTGATGCCAAAGTGAAAGTCGGTGCCAAGGCTCAGAACGGGCAGGTTGAGTTGGGGGCATTGAAGCTCGATGAAACAATGAATGGTCTGGCAGAAGCTAATCATGACCTTGCTGTGAGATTCATTCCGGAATCCGGCTACAATATTGCCGGTGTCACGGTCAAGTATGGTTATAATCTTGACAATGCGTCGGGTGTCGATGCAGTCGGCAACCGTCAATGGTGGTTGAAGAAGGAGCAGACTACAACGGCCGATTATACCATTCCCGCAAAGTCTGTCATGGGCAATGTCCTGGTCATGCCGGCATTCATCTTGGCAAATGGTATCGACACTGTAACAGTGACGGAAGCCGAGGCGCAGGCTAATGACATCTACAACCTCAATGGACAGCTTGTACGCCGGGCAGGCAGCAGACGACAGTTGCCACATGGCGTATATGTCATGAAAGGGCACAAGGTCGTCCTGTAAAAGGATTCCCTTGTTTGCGGCTGGAGAATTATAGATACAGAGAATATCAGCGGACTTAAATGACAGACTATAGGGTACAGGAGTTCATTCTCTCATATCTGTCCGCTGTTATTATCTGTCCAGAGACTTACAGATCATGAAGGTGATTAAGAAGTAATCCGTATGATGAGGTATGGGGAAACGGCTCTTCTGCAAAGGTATCGGAAGAGCCGGTCTCCCGGTAAAGCCTCGGGGAGTGTACTTCTGATGAAGTCTGGGATGGGGCGTACAGATGACTTCCGCAGGCCCCGTCCTTTTAAAAGAAACAACCCACTAATGAACTTGCCGGACCGGGCAAGAGGTTGCCAGTGCAGCCTCTGTCCGGTCCTTTTTTGTGCAGAACGGTGCTGGCCTGTTGTCAGTGTAAGTTGAGAACCGGGTACGAATGGAGAGAGTTGATGAAGGAAAGGGATGGAGTGGGGGAAAAAGAGAAAAAAAGAGAAAAAAAGAGGGGAAAAAGAGGGAAAAAGAGAGAAAAATAGGGGAAAAAGAGATAGAAGATGATTGCTGCCCCGTAAACTTTCCTGTATTGAAG
>OBLF01000583.1_pt1 | contig 38352 bp, 30 predicted proteins | sample 1519231 | NCBI WGS metagenome assembly OBLF01 (sample SAMEA2602895, study PRJEB22501) | metagenome | reverse complement strand
CAACAAAACGCTGGTGAACGCGCTGGCGCGAATCAAGAGCTATCACGATTACGGTACCTTTACGCCGCTACAGGTTGCCGCTATTGCGGCGCTTGAAGGCGATCAGCAATGCGTTCACGACATTGCAGCCCAGTATAAACGCCGCCGCGACGTGCTGGTAAAAGGGTTACATGAAGCGGGCTGGATGGTGGAAATGCCGAAAGCGTCCATGTACGTCTGGGCGAAAATTCCGGAGCCGTATGCGGCAATGGGATCGCTTGAGTTTGCTAAAAAACTGCTGCAGGACGCGAAGGTGTGTGTTTCACCGGGCATTGGCTTTGGTGATTACGGTGACACCCATGTGCGCTTTGCTTTAATCGAAAATAGCGACCGTATTCGTCAGGCGGTGAGGGGCATCAAGAGTATGTTCCGGGCCGATGGCCTGCTCTCAACAAAGAGCGTCTCCGAACACCCCGCATCATCATGACATAAAAAGACAGGAGCCTATGGCTCCTGTCTTTTTGACTGCATGTTCTTCACTAGATCATCAGGGCAAAGGTTCCGGCCCAGACTAAAACGATCACCGAAATGCCCATAAAGAAATATTTCACGTTTCATCGCTCCGCGTATCTTGTGGTACGCATTTAAAAACAGAGTCCAACTGAGTATAGAGAACTGAAATCCGGCCAAAACGGAAATGAGAATTTTCCCGCTATGCCGCCGACTCCAGCTCAGAATTCTGTGCTTTCCTGTAGCCAGACGGCGCTAATGTACGCCTAAAAAAGAGGGGTGACAAGAGGGATTTTTTTAAATAATTTCCGACACTTACGGGTGTCGTGGAACGGCGACAGTTTGATTTCACAACGCAATAAATTCACTTTGAGCGACGCGACGAAAAACCGTTACACGGGGTTATTACAGGTGATTGAAAAGGTTAGTTTCTTATCGAAACTAACCGTCACGCGGGACTTAAATATAGAGCGAGGCTTCGCCAAGTGGGCGCGTTTTGAAACGGCGATGCATCCAGAGATATTGCTCTGGCGCGCGCATGATTTCAGTTTCGATGACCTTGTTGATAAACGCTGCGGCTTCGCATTCGTTTTCAGGATAGTTAGCCATTTCAGGAGAGATGTGCAGACGATAGCCTGATTTATCCGCTTTTCTCACCATCGTCACGGTCAGCATGGCGGCGCCTGACAACCGCGAAATCACAAAGGTACCGTTGGTTGTCGCCACGTCTTTAACGGCAAAGAAGGGGGCAAAGCTGCTGCCTTTACGTCCATAATCCTGGTCGGGGGCAAACCAGACGGCTTCACCTTTCTTCAGGGCACCGACCATTCCACGCAGATTATTACGGCTGATCATCGCTTTATTGGAACGCATGCGGCCGCGCGTCTGTACCCACTCCATTACTGGACTATTGTGCGGTCTGTAGGTCGCCATCATTGGCTGGCAAAGACCCATCACCCGGCCACCCAACTCCAGCGACATAAAGTGAACGCCCACAACCATCACACCGCGCTTTTGCAACTGCGCGCGTTTAAGGTTGTCCAGCCCTTCGACATCAAACCACTTGCGGACGCGTTCATCCGACCAGAACCAGGCCATACCGGTTTCGAGCAGCGCCATACCGATAGATTTAAAGTTTTCAGAGATCAATTTTTCGCGCTCTTCAGCATTGTACTGAGGAAAGCAAAGCTCGATGTTTTTGCGCGCGATGGCTTCGCGACGTTTCAGGAAATAGCGAGAGGCGCTGCCCAGTTTCGACCCCAGCAAACGCAGCACAGGGTAGGGAAGTTGCACCAGCAGCCAGAGTACGCCAAGACCAAACCATGTAAACCAGTAACGCGGGTGTAAAAACGCACGTTCAAATTTGGATTGAGACAAGATAGTAAAACCTATGTGAAGCCTGTAAAGGTAGCGCAGCGTGTGCGATACGACGTGCCATTAAGACCGTTCTTCAAGGTGATGGTTTCAGGCTTTACCGAACTTTACGGCGTTGCCTGACCACTGCTGATTTGGGTGGGCGGCGTAATGTAGCACCGTTATACGTTATGTGCTATTACTCGTTTTTGATTAAAAAAGCGGCAGTCAAGGAGGTGGTTGATTTTACAGTTTTTATAGGCAGTCAGTCATGAGAACACCTTCCACCTGAGTCGGGCAGGAAGCCTCTTCAAGAGAGGAAGGATTAAAAGCGCTATTTTTTTGTGGCAGATTCCGTATTCAAATTTTTTTTGTACCTCTTCGTTTAACAAATAAGAATTTTCTTTGTGAAAGTTCTTATTTATTATTCACCCAATGAATGAAGTGCCTGAGTCCATAATTTATTCACCTTTCTTTTTATCGAGTCTAAAGTAGTTCTCTCCTGTGTTTTTGATATAGTGCTGTGATGCAAATCAAAACAATATTGTTTTTTTAGCATCTGACTGGCTGCAATCCCTTTTACGATACAAATATTTGTTTTACAGAAAAAGAGTAGCTTCTTTTTCTGGGTTGGTCTGATAAGTTGCAATAATATCTTAGAGGAAAATTCTTAAGAATTTTCTAATTGCGGATAAATGATCTGTGTATTTGATTTGAGGTCGATCATTGTTCTAATATTGCGCATCAAGAACGATACCGTGAAGTTTGCATCGCAAAACAAAGAGGGATGATCAAATGTCTGACAGTTTTCAGAATGAAGTGCCTAAGGCACGTATTAACCTGAAGCTTGACCTGCATACTGGCGGAGCAAGCAAGAAAATGGAATTACCCTTAAAACTGCTTGTTGCCGGTGATTTCAGTAATGGTCAGGATGCTGCGCCAATATCTGAGCGTGAAAAAGTTAATATCACCAAAAATAATTTCGACAGTGTTCTTTCCGAATATTCCCCAAAAGTTAATCTGAGCGTCAAAAACACACTGTCAGATGATGGTGGTGAGGACAATATTGAGCTGACTTTCCAGAGCATGAAAGATTTCACGCCAGAGCAGGTGGCTGCCCAGATACCACAGCTGAAGGCGATGCTGGCGATGCGCAACTTACTCCGCGATCTTAAGGCCAACCTGTTGGATAACCAGACTTTCCGAAAAGAGCTGGAAAAAATCGTTCTTGACCAGTCGCTTAGCGCTGAATTGCGCAATGAATTATCCGCACTGGCACCCAAAAAAGCTTAACCATCACGATGTTTTAACGGATTAATCAAGGAATGCTCATGTCTGTACAAAATAATATTGCTGGCGGTGAAAGCATGGTGCTGGAACGTCCTGCTACGGGTGGGGTTTACGCCTCCCTGTTTGAGAAAATCAACTTAAGTCCCGTCTCTGAATTGAGCGCCCTGGATATCTGGCAGGACGCGCAGGCGATGTCGGATGCGACCGCTGATGAACGTCTGACGGCAGGTATGCAGGTCTTCCTGGAATGTCTGACCAAAGCCGGTGCGAAAGTCGAAAAACTGGATAAAAGCCTGATTGATCAACACATTGCTGAACTCGATTACCAGATCAGCCGTCAGCTGGACGCGGTAATGCACCATGAGGAGTTTCAGGCAGTTGAAGGTCTGTGGCGCGGAGTAAAGTCGCTGATTGATAAAACAGATTTTCGCCAGAACGTGAAAATTGAGTTGCTGAGTATGTCTAAAGAAGACCTGCGTCAGGACTTCGAAGACAGCCCGGAAATCATCCAGAGTGGTCTGTATAAACACACCTATATTGATGAATATGATACCCCAGGCGGCGAGCCAATTGCGGCACTGATTTCCGCATACGAGTTCGATGCTTCAGCGCAGGATGTCGCGCTGTTGCGCAACATCTCTAAAGTCTCCGCTGCTGCGCACATGCCGTTTATCGGCTCAGCAGGTCCAAAATTCTTCCTTAAAGAGTCCATGGAAGACGTCGCTGCGATAAAAGATATTGGTAACTATTTTGACCGCGCAGAGTACATCAAGTGGAAATCGTTCCGCGATACCGACGACGCTCGCTATATCGGCCTGGTCATGCCGCGCGTACTGGGACGTTTACCGTACGGGCCAGATACCGTTCCCGTTCGCAGCTTCAATTATGTCGAAGAGGTCAAAGGTCCGGATCACGACAAATACCTGTGGACGAATGCCTCCTTTGCCTTTGCGTCCAACATGGTGCGTAGCTTTATCAATAATGGCTGGTGCGTACAGATTCGTGGTCCGCAGGCCGGTGGTGCGGTTCAGGACCTGCCTATCCATCTTTACGATCTCGGTACCGGCAATCAGGTAAAAATCCCGAGCGAGGTCATGATCCCCGAAACCCGCGAATTTGAGTTTGCGAATCTGGGCTTCATTCCTTTGTCCTACTACAAAAACCGCGACTATGCCTGCTTCTTCTCGGCTAACTCAAGCCAGAAACCGGCGCTGTATGACACCGCAGATGCAACGGCTAACAGCCGCATCAACGCGCGTCTGCCGTATATCTTCCTGCTGTCGCGTATCGCCCATTACCTGAAGCTGATTCAGCGCGAAAACATTGGTACCACGAAGGATCGTCGCCTGCTTGAACTGGAGCTGAACACCTGGGTCCGCAGTCTGGTCACTGAAATGACCGATCCGGGCGATGAACTGCAGGCGTCTCACCCGCTGCGTGATGCGAAAGTGGTTGTCGAAGATATTGAAGACAACCCGGGCTTCTTCCGTGTGAAGCTCTACGCGATCCCTCACTTCCAGGTCGAAGGCATGGACGTCAACCTGTCACTGGTTTCCCAGATGCCGAAGGCGAAATCGTAAAACAGGCAGGAAGCTGATGAAAACGGAACAACCGTTATGGGGCAGGGGCATTCTGGTCTCTCCCCAGCATTTTCAGCAACAGGTCGCGTATGCGGCCTGGTCTGCGGAATGTATTGCCCGACTGGGTCTTTCGTGCCCGTGGGGGGTCATTGATGCCACCTTTGAACCGGAATCTCTCAAACTAGGGCGTATTCAGGCCCGGCATCTCCACGTCCGTTTCCAGGACGGCACGCTGGTTGATACCGACAATGCTGATCCTCTGCCGCCGGTGCTGTCGCTTGAGAGTGAATCACAGGAGGTGACGGTGGTGCTGGCGCTTCCGCTGCTGCGGGCGAACGGCGGCAACTGTTTAAAGCCTGATGAAGTCGCTGAGCGTCCGGTGCGATATCGCCAGAGCTGGCGGGATGTTCGCAATGCCTTTGGTGAGGATACCCGTCAGATAGCGGTGTTGCAGCCGGAGCTGACGCTGCGTTTTGATCATCAGAATAACAGCGATTATCTGACTTGCCCTGTCGCCCGACTGCAGCAAGATTCACAGGGTTCATGGCAATTAGATGAGACGTTTCTCCCTCCTCTGTTGACTATCCAGGGCAGCCGCTGGCTGGTGACTCAACTGGAACAGCTGTTGACCCAGCTGCGAGTTCGCCTCTGCCGTCTGATGGCAATGCGTCGTGAAAGCAATGAGCGCATGGCTGATTTCGCCGTGGCGGATGTATCTCTGTTCTGGCTGCTCAACGCGCTGAACAGTGCCGAGCCCGTGCTTGGTCAGTTCCAGCGTAACCTGCAAAGCCCGCCGGAACGTCTGTATCCGGAACTTTCTCGCCTGGCCGGGAGCCTGCTGACCTTCTCTCTGGAGCATCAGGTGAGCGCCATACCTGTCTGGCAGCACGAGCAACTCAATGCGGTATTTCCACCGCTGTTTGATTTGCTTGGCGATCTGCTTGAAGCGAGCCTGCCGTCCCGCGTGGTGGCCCTGTCACTCGACTATGACCCACGGCTGCACTTCTGGCAGGCGCGTCTGCATGACCCACGTCTGCGTGAAGGGGCCGATTACTACCTTTCCGTGCGTTCACCGATACCGGTTGCCCAACTGCAGGAACAGTTTCCGCGCCAGTGTAAGGTGGGCAGTCCTGACCATGTGCGGGGGATCGTCAACTCTTCACGTGTGGGCGTACCATTAACCCCACTGCGCCATGTGCCAGCCGCCATTCCATTGCGCCTGGAAAACCAGTATTTCAGTCTCGATCTTTCCCATCCTCTGGCGACAGAAATGCTCCAGAGCGGAACATGCATGTTTTACGTCCCGGGCATGCTTGGCGAGCCTGAACTTGAACTCTTTGCGGTACTGCGAACATGAATGAACGTAAACATGGCACTGCCGTGTCAGTGGATATTGATGCATTGCTGCAGGATACCTGGCTTCAGGTTATCAGCCTTCGCCATGGTCCGCAGTTTCTGGAAGGAGAAGGGCGGGCTCTGTGGGAGCGCTGTATCGCGGATGTGGAGCGCGTTCAGCGTGAACTGAAAGCCAGTGAGCTGGATGAGACCAGTTGTCAGCATATCCTCTCCGCTCAATGTGCATTGCTTGATGAGGCGGTAAAAGGTCGTGGTGTGGAGGACGATGCCTGTGTGGAGTGGTATGACATACCGCTGCAGGGGCATTTTCTTGGCACGATGGATGCGGGTGACACCCTGTGCGACAAGATGCGCGATGTGCTGCGTGAGCCAGCACCAGACTGCGCCGTGCTGACCTGCTTCCAGCGAGTCATGATGCTGGGTTTTCTGGGGAACTTCCGCTCGCTAAACGATCCGGAACGTCAGAAGCTCGTCACAGCCCTGAATGAACGGGTGGCGCCGTTTAGCTATCCGCAGACGCATCCTGTGCTGGCAGAGAGCCGTGTCGGGCGGGGAATGGGAGGGTGGCTTGAATCATGGTCCATGCGTATTGGCCTTAGCGTGGTGGTTCTTGCTGCGCTCTGGTGGGGGCTGGATCATTGGCTCGATCAACTGCTGCAGTCCTTGTTGCCGGGAGTCGTAAAATGAGTCCTGCACAACAGCGCGGGATTGCGCTGTGGGCTGCCCTGCTGAGTGCTGTGGTCTGCCTGGGTTTTCTGCCAGTATCCCGACTGGTTTCGGGGCTCGTTATGCTGGCGATGATCGGCCTTATCATCGCGTTCTGGTATATCGCCAGCCGTCGTGCTGAACCTGACGTCACCTTACATCTGGATGACCTTCCTGAAGCCACTTACCGTCAACCCGTGGTGTTGGTTTGTGGCGATCTACCTCTGACCTGGCCGCAGTCGTCTCCGGTGCTCACCGTCACACAAGGGTGCTGGATCCGCGTTGAAGATCATCAGGATCTTGAGCAGGTCGCCCGGCAGGTGCTGTGGCTGCGACCTGACTGGGGGCGTCAGCTGTCGGTGATGGTCAGTGTCTGTCCACAGAAACACGCCGACAGCGAGCGACTTACCAGCCGCCTGCTGGCCCTGCGCTGGCAAATCAGCCAGCTGCGTAAGGAAACGGGTCATTCTGTGCCGCTGGTTCTGAATGGCCAGGTTGGTAGCGCAATGACGAATGACATGCTCTGGCAGGCGGCTATCGCCGGAGAGGGAATGAGGGTCTGGCGTGAGTCTTCAGCGCCGAGCTCAATCGCTGCGTGGGTCACCACGGGTGGTTCGCCTGCGATGCAACAGCAAGTACTCATGAACAGCCTGATGGGCTGGTTCCATAAGCACGTCAAAGCTGTCTTTATGGATGAAAACCCCGATGTTCCTGTCATTGCACCTGTTGCGGTGCTGTGGGGTATGGGACCGATCCTGGCCGGCAGTCTGGCCACATCGGTCTGGACGGCATGGCTTTCTCGTCACACTGCGATGCAGCGGGTGACGGGCTGGCAGCCAGTGGGAACGGACAGTACGATTATTTCCCCGTTCCCGGATTTTATCCTGCCGCTGCTACCGGAAGGGAGCGGGCTCACATCGCAAGCCCGCACCTGGCGCTGCGTCCTGAGTCTTTTCACCCTGGCGGCGATCGCCGCGCTGCTGAGTAGCGGCTGGAACAATCGCCAGCTAGTGCATCGCGTGAGCTTCGATATTGCCCGTTACGACAGCATCTCTATGGATAACTATGACCAGAAAGCCAGCGCGGTTGCGATCCTGCGTGCGGATGCTGTGCTGCTGGATGATCTGGCGCGTAACGGCGTACCGGCCCGGCTGGGCCTGGGGCTTTATCAGGGCGAACGTCTCCGGATGCCGGTGCTGGAAGCGATCCGCTCGTATGTGCCACCGCCTCCTAAACCACAGCCGAAACCCAAACCGGTACCGAAAATTGTGCGTCTCGACAGCATGTCGTTGTTCGACTCCGGAAAATTCGTGCTCAAAGCGGGTTCCACCAAAATGCTGGTGAATTCTCTGGTGGGCATCAAAGCGAAGCCGGGCTGGCTGATTGTCGTATCTGGCCACACTGATAACACCGGAAATCCGCAACTGAACCAGATGCTCTCGCTGAAACGTGCCGAGGCAGTGCGCAACTGGATGCGAGACACCGGCGACGTACCTGAAAGCTGTTTTGCTGTGCAGGGCTATGGCGAAAGCCGTCCTGTTGCAACCAACGACACCCCGGAAGGGCGTGCGCTCAACCGTCGTGTCGAAATCAGTCTGGTGCCGCAGGCGAACGCCTGTCAGCTACCCGGCAAACACCCGGCGCCATCGCAGGATGATGGCGCATCACAATTAAATGGAGAGTAATTCCATGGCAATTCCTGTTTATCTTTGGCTGAAAGACGATGGCGGCGCGGACATTAAAGGGTCTGTAGACGTTCAGGACCGTGAAGGCAGCATCGAAGTGGTGGCTCAGGAACACAACCTGTACATCCCGACCGATAACAATACCGGCAAGCTGACCGGGACGCGTATCCACACGCCATTCCTGTTCACCAAAGAAATCGATTCCTCCAGCCCATATCTTTATAAGGCTGTGACCACGGGTCAGACCCTGAAGTCTGCGGAATTCAAGTGGTACAAAATCAACGACGCGGGCCAGGAAGTGGAGTATTTCAACACCAAACTGGAAAACGTGAAGGTGGTGAAGGTGAATCCTGAAATGTATGACGTTAAGGATCCTTCTAAAGAGAAGCACAACCACCTTGAGCGCGTTGAACTGCGTTACGAAAAAATCACCTGGACCTACAAAGACGGCAACATCATTCATTCCGACTCCTGGAACGAACGCGCTACTGCGTAAGTCGCAAGCGGGCAGGTTTTCCTGTCCGCTTTTCTCTTTGCTGAACGTCTGCCGCTGCGGGCGCTGAGCAAAGAAAACATTACATCCCGGAAACAGACCTTATGGGCCTCGGTAACGGCCAGGGGCGGTAGCGTGTCCGAAAGGTCCACAACAGTGAGTAAAACCAACATGGAAAACCCGGCAATCCTCCTTCGACGTCTTAATCCATACTGCGCGCGGGCAATGGAAGGTGCAGCTTCGCTCTGCCAGACTCGCGCGCATGCAGAAATTCTGCCGGAGCACTGGCTGCTGAAGCTGCTGGAGCAGGGGGAAGGTGACCTGACGGTGCTGGCTCGCCGCTACGAATGGGATATGGACGGCATCTGGCAGGATTTACTGGGCTGGCTGGATAAACAGCCGCGCTCGGTACGCCACCGGCCGCAGCTTTCAGAAAACATCCAGTCTCTGATGCAGCAAGCCTGGCTGATAGCCTCACTGGCGGGTGAAGAACATATCCGCAGTGTGCATTTACTGATGGCACTGGTTGAGAAACAAAACCTGGTGCGCTGCAACGGTCTGTGGCCTTTGCTGACCCTGGGCCAGAGTCAGCTTGAGCGTCTTCGACCGTTGCTTGATGCGCAGTCAGATGAACGTCCGGAAGTGCAGCAGGAAGCGGAACTGGCGCAAAGCCATGGCGGAGAAGTCGAGTTCGTCGGGCGCCCTGTGGGTGCAGAAGTAAAAGAGGGAGAACTCAACCCTGCGTTGCAGAATGCGCTGGATAAATTCACCCTTGATGTCACTGCGAAGGCGAAAGAAGGCAAAATCGATCCGGTGTTTGGTCGTGACACCGAAATTCGTCAGATGGTGGACATTCTTTCCCGTCGACGCAAAAACAACCCGATCCTGGTTGGCGAGCCGGGCGTGGGCAAAACCGCACTGGTTGAAGGCCTGGCGCTCAGAATTGCCGAAGGCAATGTGCCTGAATCGCTCAAAACCGTGGTGCTACGTACGCTTGACCTCGGCCTGCTGCAGGCGGGTGCGGGTGTGAAGGGGGAGTTCGAACAGCGTCTGAAAAACGTCATTGATGCAGTACAGCAGTCCCCGGTACCCGTTCTGCTGTTTATCGACGAAGCGCATACCATCATCGGTGCTGGCAACCAGGCCGGTGGCGCGGATGCAGCCAACCTGCTGAAGCCCGCGCTGGCGCGTGGTGAACTGCGGACAATTGCTGCCACCACCTGGTCTGAATACAAACAATACTTTGAGCGCGATGCAGCCCTGGAGCGCCGCTTCCAGATGGTAAAAGTCGATGAGCCGGATGACGATACCGCCTGCCTGATGCTGCGTGGCCTGAAATCCCGCTACGCCGAACATCACCATGTGCACATTACCGATGATGCGGTTCGTGCCGCAGTTACCCTGTCGCGCCGTTATCTGACGGGGCGTCAACTTCCTGATAAAGCGGTGGATCTGTTGGATACCGCTGCCGCCCGCGTACGCATGAGCATCGACACGGTTCCGGAGCAGCTTATTCGTTATCGCGCATCTATCACCGCGCTCGACATGGAGAAGCAGGCGCTGCTGGAAGATATCGCGATTGGCAATCAGAGTCATGCTGGACGTCTGAGCGCGATAGAGCAGGAAGAGGTAAACCTGATTGTGGCGCTCGATGAACTCGAAAGCCAGTATGGTCAGGAACTGAAGCTGACCGCTCAATTGCTCGAAAGCCGTCAGGATATCTCGCGCCAGAGCGAGACTCACCAGCTGCATCAGGAACTTAACGAGATGCAGCACGGTAACCCGCTGCTCTCCCTGGATGTGGATGTACGCACCGTAGCCAATGTGATAGCCGACTGGACAGGTGTGCCGTTGTCATCGCTGATGAAAGACGAGCAAACCGAACTGCTGATGCTGGAAAATGAAATAGGGAAGCGCGTGGTCGGGCAGGATACGGCGCTTAAGGCCGTCGCTCAGCGTCTGCGCGCGGCAAAAACGGGCCTCACGTCCGAGAACGGCCCGCAGGGCGTATTCCTGCTGGTGGGGCCGAGTGGCGTCGGGAAAACTGAAACCGCGCTTGCGCTGGCCGATGTCATGTATGGCGGCGAGAAGTCACTCATCACGATTAACCTCTCAGAATACCAGGAGCCGCATACGGTTTCGCAGTTGAAAGGCTCGCCTCCGGGCTATGTCGGGTACGGCCAGGGCGGTATTCTGACTGAAGCCGTGCGAAAACGACCATATAGCGTGGTGCTACTGGATGAAGTGGAAAAAGCCCACCGCGATGTCATGAATGTGTTCTATCAGGTCTTCGATCGCGGCTTTATGCGTGATGGGGAAGGTCGTGAAATCGACTTCCGCAATACCGTTATTCTGATGACCTCCAACCTCGGCAGTGACCACCTGATGCAGTTGCTGGAAGAACAGCCTGACGCCACCGAAGGCGACCTGCACGAACTGCTGCGCCCGATATTACGCGACCACTTCCAGCCGGCACTCCTGGCCCGCTTCCAGACCGTGATTTACCGACCGCTCAACGAGATAGCTATGCGCACCATTGTTGAAATGAAGCTGTCGCAGGTGAGCAGGCGTTTAGACCGTCACTATGGTCTGGCCACACATATCGATGAGAGCCTTTACGACGCGCTGACGGCAGCCTGCCTGCTGCCGGATACGGGCGCGCGCAACGTCGACAGTCTGCTGAATCAACAGATTTTGCCGGTGCTGAGTCAGCAGTTGCTCTCTCACATGGCCGCAAAACAAAAGCCAAAGTCGCTTTGCCTCAGCTGGAGCGAAGAGGAGGGGATCGGCCTGGCGTTTGACTGGCTACAGGGAGACTACGTATGAGTAACACTCCACCGATCAGATACAGTCACAACCACCACCTTCTGGCGATAAAAGGCTGTGAGGCCGAACCCGACGTGCTGGCCTTTGACGGCGACGAAGCCCTGAGCCGACCGTTCCGCTACCGCATTGAGTTTACCAGCCGCGACCACGGCATCAGCAAAGAGATGATGCTGATGAAGCCCGGCTCGCTGACGCTGCAGGCCCCGGTTGACCAGGGTTACGGCATTAAAATACAGCAGCCGCTGCGGGTGATTCAGGGCGTGGTGACCGGTTTTGAGCGGCTCGGCACCTCGAAGGATGAAACGCATTACGCCCTGACGCTGCGGCCACGCCTGGCGCTGCTGGACCGTTCGCACCAGAACGCGATTTACCAGGACATGTCGGTACCGCAAATCGTGGAAAAAATCCTGCGCGAGCGTCACGGCATGCGCGGCCAGGATTTTCTGTTCTCGCTGACCAGAGACTACCCGCGCCGCGAGCAGGTGATGCAGTACGGCGAGAACGACCTGCACTTCATCACCCGCCTGCTGGGTGAGGTAGGTATCTGGTTCCGCTTCACCACCGACACGCGCCTGAACATCGACGTGGTGGAGTTTTACGACGGTCAGCAGGGGTATGAGAAAGGCCTGACCCTGCCGTCGGTCCCGCCTTCAGGGCAGCACTCTCAGGGCGTGGATGCAGTGTGGGGGATGGAGAGCCATCACAGCGTGGTGCAGAAGCAGGTCAGCACCCGGGATTACAACTACCAGCAGGCCACGCAGGACATGAACGCGCAGGTGGATGTGACCCGCGGGGATACGACCACTTACGGGGAAGCGTACCACTATGCCGACAATTATCTGACGCCGGGCATCGCGTATGAGCGTCATCCGGCACCCGAGTCCGGGGCGTTTTATGCCCGAATCCGGCATGAGCGCTACCTGAATGGTCAGACGCAGACCCGGGCCATCACCAGCAGCCCGGCGCTCTCTCCCGGCCAGGTGCTGAAGGTCACCGGCGGGTATGAAGTGGCAGAGGTGTTTGCCCGAGGTGTGGTCATCACGGCGATGCGCAGCCATGCGCGGCGGGATGAAGATTTTTGCATTCATTTTGACGGTATTCCGGACAGTGCAGATTTCAGCTTCCGCCCGGAGCCGGGCACGCGTCCGGTGATGGCCGGTACGCTGCCGGCCCGCGTCACCAGCACCACCGAAAATGACACCTACGGCCATATTGATAAGGACGGCCGCTATCGCGTGAACATGCTGTTTGACCGTGACAGCTGGGAGACCGGGTTCGAGAGCCTGTGGGTGCGCCAGTCCCGCCCGTATGCCGGGGACACCTACGGCCTGCATCTGCCGCTGCTGGCGGGTACCGAAGTGGCGATTGGCTTTGAGGACGGTAACCCGGACCGTCCGTACATTACCGGCGTGCTGCACGACTCGGCGCACGGGGACCACGTCACCATCCGCAACTATAAGCGTAACGTGCTGCGTACCCCGGCGAACAATAAAATCCGCCTCGACGACGAGCGCGGGAAAGAGCACATCAAGGTCAGCACGGAGTACGGCGGCAAGAGCCAGCTGAACCTCGGGCATTTAGTGGATGCTGAAAAACAACCGCGCGGGGAGGGTTTTGAGCTCCGGACGGACAGCTGGGGCGCCATCCGGGCGCAGAAAGGGATTTTTATCTCGGCGGATGGTCAGGCGAAAGCGCAGGGGCTACAGCGCGAAATGCAGGCCGCGCTCAAAGAACTTGATGCTGCAAGAGAGGTGACTTCTGGATTACGTCACGCAGCTCAGGCAGCTCAGGCGGAATTAGCCGACCTTGAGAAGCAGACAACATTAATGAATCAAACGCTTAGTGATCTTAAGCAGCAAGCGTTACTTCTGTCTGCCCCTTCTGGAATTGCGCAGGTCACCCCAGCAAGTGTACAAGTCTCGGCGGGGGAAAATATAATTGTTACTGCTGGTCAAAATACTGACATTAGCATAGCCAAAAAATTTACTCTCGCAGTGGGCGATATTCTGAGCTTATTCGCACACAAATTGGGAATAAAGATGTATGCCTCCGAGGGCAAAGTCGATATTCAGGCACAATCGGACGCGTTGAATTTATTTGCTAAAGAAAAGCTTTCTGTCGCCAGTTCAGAGAATAGTATTGTTATCTCAGCTAAGAAAGAAATCGTTTTGGTTTGCGGAGGGTCATTTATACGGTTAAGTGATGCAGGGGTGGAAGTGGGTACTGGCAAAAACGTAACGTTGAAATGTATTGCTGTTCAACAACAGTCTGCGGAAACTTTAAACTCAACGCTTTCGTTATCTTCTGGCTGCAAACCTGGGGTCATTTCTGCCGCCCAACAGCAAGGGGCCGTGGTGATGCTTAGCTAATATGTGAGGAATAGAGATGACTCTAAAATTAGCTGTCCTGGGAGACAGGACGAGTAATGGAAAAATAATTTCTGCAACTGCAAATTATTTCAGTGAGGGAAAACAGGTGGCGCAAAATAATGATAAAGCCATCTGTACTGTTTGCAAAGGAACATTTCCCATTCAGGCCACTGCCGTGAGTATTGTCAGTAATGGCATACTTCTTGTAAAGGATCAGGACCGTGTGCTCTGCCAGTGTTCCGATCATAAAGTGTTCGCAGGTTCTCATTTTTTCACCCGCTAAATATGCCTTTTTTGCAGGCTTAATAGAAAAAGGACGTGAATATGGCATGCCAGGGATTATGCACAACGAAAGGCCTGACGGTACTGCCCGTGCGCTATGCCGTTGTGCCGGAAAATATTAATACCGGTTTACCGGAGTGGGCGAAGGATCCTTGCATCACCGGGGTAACGCTCGGCAATAATGAAAAGTACACCCTCCGTGCGCTTCGTCAGGGTTACCTTTACGTATTCTATGAAAAAGGAAAACAGGGCGCGAATTACTGGCAGTGCTACAGCGTTGCGCCGGACGGCTCGTTGTGGCTGCAGCAGGTGGCGTCTAACCCTGCCCCGGTGGATAAGGCGCTGTGTGAAACGGGAGAGCATATTGCGCAAAACGTTGAGTTTATGAGCATTGAATCACCGGATAAGTGCGGCAATGTGTGGTTTGCGTTCAGCCAGTATCCGTGGGAAAAGGAGACGCTTGAACGGTACAGCTCAGACGCCAGAGCCCGCAGTGAGAGAATGCAGAAAGTAATACCCTCAGCGTCGGGGGCCCAGCGCACCAAAACAGGGACCAATGTCACCGAAGCGAGTCTGAATCAGGTGCTGGACTATCAGATGCCATCTGTTTCAGGCCTGCTGCCCGGCCCGGATGATGCAAAAGTAGTAAATGTCAGCCGGGTATCGTCGCTCTGGGATCCGACGGTGGATGACCCCTGGCGGGTCAGTGATGATGTGGTGAAAATGCAGTCCAGCCTGTACCCGTGGGCAAAAAAACGCAGCGGCAGGGCCGCCGAGACGGTTACGGCCATGCAGAACCGGAGTGAGGGGATGACGCCGCTGCTGCTTCCACTCTGGGATCCGGTAGGGATTGTTCATGAACTCAACGGCTGGAGCCAGGATGTACTGGGGCGTCAGGCGCAGTTTCTGCACGAGCGGGAGCTTGAATTTGCCACAAAAACCAGTCTTGATGCATTAAAAACGATACTGACTGACAAAGCGCAGACACGCGGTGAGGAGGTGGTGGAGCGATTTGCTCAGCCTGAAAACGCGATGTTGTCGGATGAATATCTTGATGCCCGTCTGAAAACACTGGAGCAACGTTTTCAGGGCAAGCCAGACGTGCTGGCGCAAATAAGAGCTGACGACAGGCTGGTCAGGGCGTGGCATGCACAAAATGTGACAGTCTCTTATCCAGAAAATGTTTTGCTGGATCCGCCGGAGCCGCTGGCGCTTCACCAGCAGAAGGTAGCAGCCATTAAAGCGCAGGTCGACAAGGAGCTGGCGGAACGCCCACAGAACTTCACTGATGCCCGGGCCAGAAGCTGGGCACCCTATCAGAAAAAGCTCAACACAGCCCGACAGGCGAATTTTGATACCTGCTACACGAGCCTGGTTGACACGGTTAACGCTATCTTCCAGAAGCGTATCGTCAGCGTGGTGAACTGGCTCAGTGCGCCGGTGCTGCTGGCCGTGCTGGATGATTTCCACTGTGAGGTGCAGCGGGCAGGGCTGTTCTACCAGTCAGCGGTGGGAATGGCGATGCACGGGATTAACAGCTGTCCGGCAGGTGCCGCAAAGATAGACGGCTGGTGGAATGAATACAGCACAAAAAACCGTGAGAACCTGCTGTGGCGGCACGTGGCGGCCAACAACCCGCAGTTAATCAGCGAGCTGGAGCCGTATCTGGCAACGGTGAAGGCGAAAAAAGACGAAGATGTGACACCGCTGACGGCGACCGCCATGACGGCCACCCTGATGCAGCAGGTCGGCAACATGAAAAAACTGGTGGGGTATTACCAGAAATCGATGAACACCGTCGTGAAGGGACTGCGGGAAAATGCCAGCAAACTGGAAGTACAGCTCTTCAGTACGGATGCGTTTATTGTCTCGGTGGGCGACAGGGTGAGCCGCATTCTGCGGGTGGATAAGGCAGGGGAGAAGCTGGCGACCACGGCGTTCAGGCTGATATTTATGATAAGAGCGGGGATACCGTCAGAGACCGTGCACGGGTTAGTGAATGACTATCTGAAAGATGCCCCGGCGTTACGCCAGGCGGTGCTGGAAGGTATCCGCCACAGCGAACGCTTTATGGCAAACCGGAATGAAGTCACCGCGAATAGGCAGAGGATGAGCAGCAGGCTGGAAGAGTACTTTGCAACAGAAAAGGGCAGGGGGGAATACCGGCTGGCAGGGATAAACAGCCTGTTGCTGGTGCTGAACGCGGTGGATTTTATCTACCTGTGCGGACAGGTCAGGGATGATAAGAAGCCGCTGGCGAGCCTGCTGGCCAGCGGTCTGGCGATGGTGAGTCAGGGGACGACGGTTATTTTGCCGGCAGTAGAAAAAGGGCTGGAAGCCGGTAAGCTGACGGTAGCATGGGTCAAGGGCGTTGGGGCGGCAGCGGGTGGGGGGGCGTCTTTAATGTCGGTGTATTCAGACGTTCTCGCTGTCAAAGCAGAAATAGAAAATAATCGTTTTTTCCTTGTTGGAGTTTTGGGGTTAAAAACATTTGTAGATGTCCTTGTTGTCACAAAATCAGTTGGTCTTCTGCTGGAGGCAATGAATCCAGTCGTAAAAATAATGGGAAAAGTTGAGTTAGCCGCCAAAATGGCATCTGGTGCGGAATATGTTTCTATAAAATTGGCAGACAGATATTTTGGAGTCAGAGTTTTGGCGATTTTAATGACCTGGGAAGCTATGGTGGCGGTAACGTTGTTACAGGTAGTGGTGACCTGGATTTCTGACAACGAGCTTCAGATATGGTGTAAGAAATGCGTATTTGGCACAGCATCTTTCAACCGCAGTGTGGCAGACCAGAATAAAGCTTTGGAAGAAGCAATAAAGGATATCTCATGAATTCAGTTGAAAATCAGCAGGTATGTTCGCGGTTTGTTGAGCCAGAGAAATTAGCAGACCTGCGTACAAAGCGGGAGATTGAGGTGATGAACGGCAGGCCGTGGACGCGGGAGCTTCCCCCTCCGCCGGTATTGCCACCTAATGGTCCTCTGGAGAAAATCTCAGGGAAACTGGAGTCTTTCCGCTATGAGAGATTCAGGGAATATTTTGATGCAGATGCCTACCCGAGCCACTCTGTGCCGGAGATAACTGATGGGCAGCGAGGTACGGCTGCCGCTGCAGCGATTTTTGCAGGCAGCCCCGGGCTCGGTGCTGTCATGATGGCAGAAAGCGAATCTTCGAATAATTCGGCGGAATATGTGCAGGGGATGATTAATGGTCAGCCATTCCGCGGCTGGGTGGGTGTTACCCGTGTTCAGGCTGGCGATGAGGTGGACATGATTGTTGAATGGCAGCATGACCATTATGAAGTCTATGCCATTGCGTTACCGGAAGATCGTATAGTTTCGATGTGTCCGAAATGTGATATGGGGCATATTGCACATATGCTCTGGCGAATTAAAAATATGTTTATTCTTACCGCGATAATAATGTTTGTTTGCATGTTTATGTTTATGCTTCATGATGTTTTAAATGACAGGAGAATTTCTGATTATTGGGAGGCATATCAATATTCGTTGTATGTGCTATTCGCTATATCATTAGTTCTCTCTGGGTTGATTGCTTTTTTTGCATATAAGGCTCATGCAAATAATTGTTGCAAGTTAGCTGAGGAAATATTTCAGTTGCTGGGGATGAGGAATGTTGCAATGGTCAATTTAAATAAAATAACAAAAAAGCGTGAGCAACAGCTGGGAAATAAAGGGGGGCACGGCTCGGATGATGTAAGTAAAATTGCTTGTCCCAGTTCTAAATTTATTTATTCAGGGGAGTGGTGGTTTTACTATTAATTAAATGGATTACAGTATTGAATTTTGTCGTTCGCGGTAACACCTGCACAAATTGAAAAAACTGGAGGGGTAATACCACAAATCGCTGTCCACGGTGGTGAAGGGGCTGCGGAAAAATGCCAGCAAACTGGAAGTACAGCTCTTCAGTACGGATGCGTTTATCGTCACGGTGGGAGACAGGGTAAGCCGCATTCTGCGGGTGGACAGGTCAGGCTGATATTTATGGTAAGAGCGGGGATACCGTCCGAGACCGTTCACGGGTTGGTGAATGACTATCTGAAAGATGCCCCGGCCCTGCGCCAGACGGTGCTGGAAGGTATCCGCCACAGCGAACGCTTTATGGCAAACCGGAATGAAGTCACCGCGAATAGGCAGAGGATGAGCAGCAGGCTGGAAGAGTACTTTGCAACAGAAAAGGGCAGGGGGGAATACCGGCTGGCAGGGATAAACAGCCTGTTGCTGGTGCTGAACGCGGTGGATTTTATCTACCTGTGCGGACAGGTCAGGGATGATAAGAAGCCGCTGGCGAGCCTGCTGGCCAGCGGTCTGGCGATGGTGAGTCAGGGGACGACGGTTATTTTGCCGGCAGTAGAAAAAGGGCTGGAAGCCGGTAAGCTGACGGTAGCATGGGTCAAGGGCGTTGGGGCGGTAGCGGGTGGGTTTGCTTCGGCGATTTCGGTGTTTACTGATGGAGCTTCAGCAGTGTAGATGAATTTAAGAATAATCGTTTTTTCCTGATGGGTGTGATGGGATTGAAAACAGTTGTGGATGTCCTGGCTGTCACAAAATCAGTCGGTCTTCTGCTGGAGCTTATTGGTAAACCTCTCGCAAAGGATGGGGCTGATTTAATCGCTCGTGGTCTGGCAGTTGAGGTATTAGGCATTCGGGTGCTTGCAGTACTGATGACCTGGGAGGCGATGGTGGCGATAACTTTGTTGCAGGTGGTAGTGACCTGGATGTCGGATGACGAGCTTCAGATATGGTGTGAGAAATGCGTATTTGGCACAGCGCCATTCAACCGCAGCGTGGCTGACCAGAATAAAGCCCTGGAATCGGCGATAAAGGATATTTCATGAATTCAGTTGAAAATCAGCAGGTATGCTCCCGGTTTGTTGAGCCAGAGAAATTAGCAGATCTGCGTACAAAGCGGGAGATTGAGGTGATGAACGGCAGACCGTGGACGCGTGAGCTTCCCCCGCCGCCGGTCTTGCCGCCTTATGGTCCTCTGGAGAAAATATCAGGACAATTGGAGTCTTTTCGCTCTGAGAGATTTAGAGAATATCTTTGAAATGTAGGGTATGTCAAAAATGTGATCTTAATAAAATAGCAGAATAATATTCGTGATGTTTCATGGGGGAGGGGAAATAGTGCAATCCCGATAACGAAAATAAACCCTCTTGCCCTGGTGCTGGGTTGGTTTACTCAAGAGGGTGTTGGTTTTGGCGTGAAATGGATGCTAATGACCTTATGTTTATTTTTAATATTAGTCTGCAAGGGTAAATGATGGATGGTGACTCTTTTAAAGATATAAAAGAAAAAATCACACGTGCTGCTTTTGGTACAAATGGATGTTGCTTTCTACTGATAGATGCATCCTTGAAAGAATATCAAACAGGATCTTTTTTACACGATACCCTAAAAGTTTATAAATCTTACCCTGTAATATTTCAGCACAAAGAACTTCAAGGTACTTTACCTCTTTACCTGTTTCCTCTTAGTAAGTTAAGCGAAAAGGATGACCAATTGTTTAATAATAGTATTCACCATTCTTTGAGCGAGATAAAAAACGAGAAGCTTGCGGCGGGGGAGGGGCGCAGTGTCTGTGCGTGGATTTCGACGAATTTAACAGGGGAACAGCTTGCTGAACAAATAGCTTTGTCCGCTGTACAGTCAATTAAATCACTCGGTGATATATTACTTCGTTATTTTGATCCCTCAGTATTTGGTCTATTGATTCCTGCTCTGGATAAATGGCAAAAGGAGCAGTTATTAAGCAATGTCAATACGTGGTCTTATATTAACGGAGACGGGGTGGTTCATTCAGTGAATGGCGATGGTGAATGCAGAAAAAGATTAAGCCATTCACTTGGGTTAACAGATTCAAATGTATGTGAAATTAAGCTTATATTGGTTGTGAATAAAATTTTGCGTGTGTATCGAAATGCTGATGTTGCCCACAAACTCAGTGAGTGTGAAGCAGTGAAATTATTGCGTCCTGCACTGGGTTATTATTATTCATCGTTCTCCCCATCGGAAAATGATGTTGTTGAGTTTGGGCTTGATGTACTGAGCGCACAGAAATTATTTTATCAGGATGGGTTATTTTGTAAATATATGCTTAACAGACGTGGCAAAGAACATTCGACATATATAGATGTTAAATTAAAAATTGATGGTCAAATCTACTAATCAAAATACAATAAAATCTGGAAAGGTGCCATTAACAATTGTGGGGTGCAATATGAGTTGGCCTGTGCAAATAATTCCTCCATGCGATAAAGTTCATGGAATGAAATGGAATAAGTGGTTTTTATCTCTTTTATGTCTTTTATTGTCTATGGCAGTATTTTGGGTGGGGGCTAAAGTTATTGCTCCTGTTGAAAGTGGTGAGCTATTAAAATTATCTGCATTTCTGTATTTTTGGGGAATGTTTGCCTTTTTTTTAATTATTGCAGTTCGAACATATTACTATGGGTTATGTTTGTCAGTGGCTGAAGCAAGAGAGCATGAAGCAGAATTAACCAGAAAAAATTGGACTGAATGGGCCAATCAAAAGTTTTATGTGTCCGCTTATAATTTATTTCTTCCATCTGCAGTAATACAGACCGATATAGCATTGTCCAATCCTGTTGAAATATATAAAGATCAGCAATTGAAACTACGTGGTCATAATGGAACGATATACTCTGAAGAACAATTGATTTATGAGTTATTGTCATCAGTCAGAGCAAGGCTGTTAGGATTGAAAGAACTCTGTATCTTTGATGTCATGTTTACATATGGCAATAGTTATATTACTTTCTCGATCTTTAAAGAATGTTGGGCAGCAGTTGGTTTTAATGATGATTGTTTGGGGGATATTTATTATTGTAGTAAAGCATTAGAGCAAGAATTTGAGACTTTATCTGATATCGCGTTGAATCGAGCAATAATAATCATATCTGCAAACATTGAGGGTGTTGATGGATATTGCCCTGACTCATCAGAATTTGCCTCAATATTTATAGTGACTCATCAAAAGCAAATACCAGGAAAAGAAAATAATAATGTGGCTTTGCGAACTATGGCATGCAATAAAAATCAAGCCAAACAAAATTTCGTAAATATGATAGCTTATCAGCCAGATGTTCTAAGAACGACAAAATTAGTTTTTAGTAATATGAGCGAAAAGAATGCTTTGGATGTTTTAGAAATATTCAGGGCTTCATCTGCATCTATGAATGTTGAATGGAATTATGAGGTAAAACATTTAAATTTGATGCTGGGTAAGTTAGGTGATACCCATTTGTGGTTGGCGTTTGTTTTATCGTTATTGATATCAGAAACAAACGATGAGCCGGTTTTGATGGTCGCCAGCGTTGGTGATGACTATGTCTTTAATGTTATAAAACAGTTTGATAATAACAAGGAGCGTTAAATTGAGCATCCCAGCGAAATGGAGGGTTATTGGCCTTATTTCATGTCTTTTTATCTTTGGTATGCTGACTGCTATAGGGGCTTACTATTATGGAGAAAAATTTGGGTGGGTATCATCTAAGGAAAAGGTGAGCCTTTGGTTCTTATGCATGTTTTTATTTTCCGTATTTCTTATGTTGATGAATTTCGGTGTATGGTTCTATCACAGGGAGCCTTGGTTTCAATCTATCAGGAGTGGGAAGTCTCTCGCAGTTAATTTTCAAAATAAGTATAAAAAAAACAGTAAAAAGGATCCTATAAAAGTTCATCTATGCCGACGCTATGGCTACTTATGGCAAAATAAAGTCCGTCTACTGTTAGTTACTGGTGATGAGACAGCCATCGAAAAACTGATTCCCGGCCTACAAAGCAGCCATTGGCAGGAAGGTGACCGTACGGTATTGATTTATGGTGGGAGCCTGTCCTCGGACGTTGATGTTGAAAAATACACCGCACTTCGCAAATTGCGACGTGGCCGTCCGCTGGACGGAATTATCTGTGTGGTTAATGAAGAGCTGAATCTTACGGTCCAGACGAGCGACAACGATTTACGTGGGCTGGAGAAAATCAGCGAAGTGCTGCGTTATTCTGCTCCAGTCTGGTTGTGGCGGTTATGTAGTAGTGAGTGGTCTCAGGTTGGACGTGATCAGCAACCGGTTGGTATCACTCTGCCGTCACGGGCGATGCCAGACACTGTAGCAACACAACTCAGAAAATTACTGCCACAGCTACGGGAACAGGGACTTTTGCAGATTGCTGAAAATCGTCAAAATGATTTCCTGCTGCGTCTTGCCCGGGAGCTTGAACAAGGGGGAAGCGAATTATGGGCAACTCGTCTGACGCCGTGGCTGCACAGTTCTCAGCAACGTGTTCCATTGCGGGGGCTGATGTTCAGTCAGATAAATAAGCCTGAACTTTTTAATGATGACTCTGGAAGGGATCTGGATCACGAGCATGTGCAGTCATTACACAAACATGCGCTAACTTTGCCAGCAACATGGATTGGGATTACTGAAGGTTGCATGCGCGTCCGCGGTCACCGCGTTGGTATTGCCTGGGAACGCACGTTGGCATGGAGCATCATGACGGCTGTGGGTCTCTGGGGCATTGGTCTGTTGCTCTCCTTTGCTATGAACTACGGACAAATCTCCTCTGTCGCAGGAAAAGCCCGCAACCTGGTTGAACATCCTTCCGTATCCGACTATCAGCTGACGGGACTCCATGACCTGCGAAATGACGCAGGCCGCCTGCTGCACAATGTTCAGGTGGGCACGCCCTGGTATCAGCGCTTTGGCCTTGACCATAACCAGCAGTTGCTCGATGCGTTGCTGCCCTGGTACGGCGTGGCGAACAACCGCCTGATTCGCGACCCGGCAAATGCCGCCCTGGCACAGAAGCTCACTGCGCTGGTAGGCTCAGCGCCCGGCAGCGATCAGCGGGCGCAATTGGCGAAGCCGGGGTATGACCAGCTGAAAGCCTGGCTGATGATGGCTCGCCCGGATAAAGCCGACGGCGCGTATTACGCCCAGACGATGAAAAGCGTGCAGCCTACGCGCATGGGCATTTCAACCGGCCTGTGGCAAAGCCTGTCGCCGGACTTGTGGGCCTTTTACATCACCGAACTGCCTGAGCAGCCACAGTGGAAAATCACGCCGGATGCGCAGCTGGTCAGCCAGAGTCGTCAGGTGCTGCTCCAGCAGATTGGCCGCCGCAATGCAGAAAGTACGCTGTATGAGAACATGCTCAAATCCGTGCGTCGTAACTTTGCAGATATCTCTCTGGAAGACATGACCAGCGGTACCGATGCGCGACGACTGTTCACCACCGAGGAGGTGGTGCCGGGCATGTTCTCTCGTCAGGCATGGGAAGGTGGCGTTCAGCAGGCCATAGAGAAAGCAGCCCGTTCACGTCGGGATGTAATCGACTGGGTACTCAGTGATTCACACAAGGCTGTATCGGCTGACCTGTCGCCGGAAGCGCTCAAAGCCCGTCTGACAGAACGTTACTTTACCGACTTTGCTGGCAGCTGGTTGAGCTTCCTCAACAGCCTGCAACTCAACCCGACAAACAATATTGCCGATGTGACGGACCAGCTGACCCTGATGAGTGATGTCCGCCAGTCTCCGATGATTGCCCTGATGAATACCCTCGCCTGGCAGGGACAGACCGGCCAGCAAAGCGAAGGTCTTTCGGATTCGATCCTCAAATCGGCTAAGGATCTGGTAGGCGGAAAAGACAAGCCTGCGATTGACCAGTCTGCGTCAGGACCGCAGGGGCCGCTGGATGAAACCTTCGGACCGCTGCTTCAGCTGCTGGGTAAAAATAAAGGCAGCAACGTCATGTCGGCTGACAACTCGCTGAGCCTGCAGACGTACCTGACCCGCATCACCCGAGTACGCCTGCGTCTGCAGCAGGTTGCAAACGCCTCGGATCCGCAGGAGATGATGCAAACCCTGGCGCAGACCGTGTTCCAGGGCAAAAGCGTGGATCTGACTGACACTCAGCAGTATGGCAGCCTGATTTCGGCAAGCCTTGGCGAAGAGTGGAGCGGGTTTGGCAGCACGATGTTTGTGCAGCCGCTGACTCAGGCCTGGGAGACCGTGCTTCAGCCGTCTGCGGCCAGCCTGAATGATAAGTGGAGCCGTTCAGTCGTGGCGAACTGGCACACGGCATTTGACGGACGCTTCCCGTTTGCGGCGAGTAAGAGTGATGTTTCCTTGCCGATGCTTGCCGAGTTTATACGTAAGGACAGCGGGCGTATTGAACGCTTTCTGAATACGGAACTTAGCGGTGTGCTGCACAAAGAAGGCAGCCAGTGGGTGCCGGATAAGGTCAACAGTCAGGGGTTAAACTTTAACCCGGCGTTTCTGCGCGCCATTAATCAGCTGACCCAGCTGTCGGACATTCTGTTTACCGATGGCAGTCAGGGCATCAGCTTTGAACTGCAGGCACGTCCGGTACCACAGGTTGTGGAAACGCAACTGACGATTGATGGGCAAAAGCTGCATTACTTTAACCAGATGGCTGACTGGCAGTCCTTCCGCTGGCCGGGAGAGACTTATAAGCCGGGAACCATGGTGACCTGGACCACGGTTAACGCAGGGGCGCGTCTCTTCGGCGACTACAGCGGAACCTGGGGCTTTATTCGCTGGCTGGATCAGAGCAAGCGCCAGCAGCTCGACCGCAGTCAGTGGATGATGAATTTCACCGCCCCGGATGGTCGCACCCTGCAATGGGTATTGCGTTCACAGCTTGGCAGTGGGCCGCTGGCGCTACTGGCTTTGCGCGGCTTCACGCTGCCGGATGAGATCTTTAGCGTCGACAGCGCGGCCACGGCTCAGGCGCTGATGGCGAACACCGAAGACAATGACATGGACGAAAGCGAATAATGGACACTCTGCAGAATCTGATTGCCGCCTGTCAGGCGGACGAAACCCAGCTGCGAAAGCAGGCTCAGGCACGCGCGGAAAGCTGGCAACCCTGGCTTGCCCCGGTAAATGAGGCCTGTGTAACAGGAGAAGATCCCGGGTATGACGATGATTTCCAGCGTATAAGAGAGGAGGTGAATAAACTCTCCGGTATCGATACGGGACTGATTTGTACGCTTGCCGAAAAACTGCTGACGACTACCGCCAAAGATATCCGCATTGCGACCTATTACTGCTGGGCGCGATTGCACCAGGATGGTGAAACAGGCTTTGCCGAAGGGCTTGAGTTAGTGGCGGGATTGCTGCAGCGCTACGGAACGCAACTTCATCCGCAGCGGGAGCGAAGCCGTAAGCCCGCGCTTGAGTGGCTTGCAGGTTCTCGTCTGCTTGACAGCCTGTCACTCTGGCCAGAAGTGGTCCGCGATGATGCCCTTCGCACGGCAGGCGCGCTGTTGCTCATCCATGACGCTCTGCAAACAGAGCCGGAAACGTCACGACCCGAGCTGAATGCCCTGTACAGCGCGCTGGAATCCCGCCTGATGAAGGCGGGGGGCGTGGATGCCGTGGTACCTCAGAATGCCGGTAATCAGTCCCAACTCCCGGCTTCGTACTCGACGGAGTCTGACGCACCCGTTATGAGCCGCATCACGTCCGGTCAGGATCTGCTGGCGCAGGCACGCACGTTGACCGGGTATCTGCGTGAACAACCCGATGGCTGGCTTGCCGCTCACCGGCTGATGAAGAGCCTGAGGCATGACACCCTGAGCGCTATTCCTGCACCGGATGCCGAAGGGAAAACACGCATTGAACCACCCCGGGCAGACCAGCGGGCGATGCTGAAACGCCTGTACCTGCAGCAGAGCTGGCTGGAGATACTGGAGCAGGCGGACAGCACCTTCTCGCGTGGCGCTAATCACCTCTGGCTGGATCTGCAGTGGTATATCCATCAGGCGCTGGTGAAGTTGGGGCAGGATGTGCTGGCCGACATCATCAACGCCGACCTGAAAGGGCTGTTGCGCCGCCTTACCGGACTGGAAACCCTGGCTTTTAATGACGGGACGCCATTTGCCGATGAGGTCACGCTGAACTGGATTAATCAGAGCGTACTGGACGATATGTCCGGCTGGCGGGATGAGCCGGTCAGTGCCGGCAGTGGAGAGGATAACGATATCCTGACCCTCGAGCCGGAAGCGCTGGAGAAAGCGGACACGGACGGTCTGGACGCGGCACTCCATTGGCTGCAGACCCGCCCGGGCACCGACGCCATAAAAGACAAATGGCTGCTGCGCCTGCTGATGGCGCGTATAGCCGAGCAGAAGGGCAAAAATGAACTTGCCCTCCATCTGCTGGGCGAGCTGGACAGTACAGCACAGTCCATCACCCTCACGCAGTGGACACCGGCGCTGTTGTTTGAAGTCAAATCCCGCCGACTCAGACTGCTGCGCATGAAAGCCTCGCGCAGCGAAACCGATAAATCTCGGCTTCAGCCTGAGATGGATTTGCTTCTGTCCGGTCTGATTGCGCTCGATCCGGCAAGCAGTGCGGTGCTTTGCGGATAACCGAAACTGGATGTAAGTAAGGGAAAAATATGGCTGCAGAAGGCTTTTATCTGGTGCAGGGCGATAAGACGACCTGCGGCGGGAGAATCACCACGGGCGCAGAGGATCACACACTGTTTGATAAACCTGTAGCCCGGGAGCAGGACAGTGTCACCTGCGGTAAACATGCCGGGATTTTCAAGATCGCCGGCGGCATCGACAATGACACCATACACAACAGGCGAATGGCCGGAACCCTCGACAGTTACAGTACCTGCCCCTGTAAGGCGAAGTTTATTCCGTCAATGATGGATGATACGTACGAGAAGAGCAGTGGAGCTTCCGCTAAAGAATCGGCAGCCGGTTTTACGGCTGGCGGGACGCAAACCTCCCCTGAAGTGCCTGGTTATTTGACCGGTGAGCAAAAACCATCGGTTTTTGTGCCAGACTACCCGGCTCTACGTAACACACGTAACTTCCCGGATAATAAGTTAAGGGCTATGCTTCAGGCCAATAGCCAAGAAGTTATGTTACTTACGCTCGGCGAAGTATATGAAATACTGTCATCATGGGGATTTTACAAAAATGGTTGGGTGGAGCTCACACAAAGCCAGCCAGGACAGATTGCAGTAAATTATGGCTTGGGTATTAAAGATGCCATTACAACAACTATGCTTATTGCAGATTTAAAATTGTATGATATTAAATCTACTGTGTACGTGAATAAAAATGGAACTGAGCTTATAAAGCTTACTGGATATGCAGGGGTGCGAAAAATATTAAATGCACCTGTATATGCTCTTAAAAATCCCAAGGTGGTCAGTTTGGGAATTGGGAAGTTTGGTGTTAAAAATACCATTGTAAAAGGCACTGTAATAACTTTCTATTTTGCTCTCGCGTATCGTACCATTGATTTCATAATGAATGACGGTACCAGTCTGGCTGAATTTATAGGCTCACTGGCAACAGATGTCGTAAAAATTGGTATTGCTTCTACTATCAGTTGGGGGGCTGGTGCTTTATTGACAATGACTCCATTTGTTATTGGCCCACTTGTGGCTGTCGTACTTGTTGGTCTCGGGGCAAGCATCGCATTGAACGTGCTGGACGATCATTTTAAAGTGACGGATAAACTTTTTGAATTAATTGAGAATGCACAACAGGAGTTTATAGATAAAGCTCGCGAGATCGAGGATGGATTCTGGGATCTTGGTGCTATGTATCTGGATGGGATGCTACGGACCGGGAAAGAGTTCGTGATTGCTGAAACCAGAAAATACTTGCGTGAAACGCTACAAGAAATTATTCCGATGGATTATTGATAATGTATCCTTTTAAACAACGAGTTATTGCATTTTTCGGCGTAGCATTCTTCCTGGTGGTTTCCATCGGGATTTCATATCTCGGTATTTATAAGTTACGTGAATATCTTTCATACCCCGATGTCGTTAATTTCACATTTTGGGTGGTTTTTGCTGCTGCATTTTTCTTTTTTTTCTCACCGTTATTGGCTATGATCTTCCCTGTTATTATTGCCGGAAGGCAGATAACCGTTACATCGGGTAAAAAATTATTGAAAACTACGTTTATCCTCTTAGCGTTGACTGTCCTGGGAATGTTCATCTTTTCAGAAAGATACACGATATCTTTAATGGATAAAGGTTATATAGAATGCCAGGGGAGCCCTGTGGGCTGGATGCCTGGCATGGCAAAAAAATACGCCATAAAACCGTCCTTTTGTACCCAGCAGTGATGATTCTTTTTTCTATTTGATTCCCCATGTCAGACTCCCAGAGTCTGCTTAAGTGTTTAACACGCAGCAATTTACTAAGCAGAAATCAATATGGACGATTTAACCCTGCGTTATTACGACGCCGAAATGCGCTATCTGCTGGAAGCCGGAGAAGAGTTTGCCCGTGCTCATCCCGAGCAGGCGGCAATGCTCAACCTCGATAAAGCGGGCGCGCGGGACCCGTACGTGGAGCGCCTGTTTGAAGGCTTTGCCTTCATGATGGGTCGGCTGCGTGAGAAACTCGACGATGATCTGCCCGAACTGACCGAAGGGCTGGTCAGCCTGTTATGGCCGCATTACCTGCGTACGATTCCGTCGATGTCGGTGGTGGAATTCACCCCTGACTGGCGTGAAATGAAAGAGCAGATGCGTATTGTCAAAGGCTTCGAGGTTAATTCACGGCCAATCGGCGAGAAGGGCACGCGCTGCCGGTACACCACCACCAAAGAGATTACCCTTCAGCCCTTGTCGCTGGAGCACGCCCGCCTGTCGACCGATCCTGATGGGCGTTCAGTTATCAGCCTGCGCTTCAACTGCAGCCCTCTTGCCGACTGGAGCCGTGTCGATCTCAGCCTGATCCCGCTTTACTTTAACGCTGATGCACCACTCGCCTGCGCCATGCATGAAGCTTTTACCATGAATGTTGCTCGCCTGTGGCTACGGATGCCAGGCGACATGGACAGAAGACCGCTCGACGGGTATTTCACCGCGCTGGGATTTGGTGATGACGACGACCTGTGGCCGAAGGGCAGCAGCAGCTTTAGCGGATATCAGCTGTTGCTGGAGTACTTCACCTTCCGCGAGAAATTCATGTTCACCGGCCTGCGTGGTCTGGAAAGCGTGGTCTTTCCGGCTGAACTTCCCTGGTTTGAAATCGACGTGGTGCTGGCGGAACGCTGGGAGTATGACTTCAGCTTTACCGAAAAGCATCTGCGCCTGAACTGCGTGCCGGTGATAAACCTGTTCCCGCTGGAATCTGACCCGCTGACGCTCAACTCATTGCAAACTGAATACCTGCTGCGGCCGATGCGCGTGCAGGACGGTCATACAGAGATTTACGCGGTCGATTCAGTGATGTCATCGAGTCAGCATACCTACGTGCCGTTTTCGAGCTTCCGCCACAAAGGCGGCATGATGCGCCATGAAGCGCCGGAATATTATTATCACACTCGCGTGCGTCGCGGCCCGTCGGGTCTGCACAATACCTGGCTTATTCTTGGCGGTGAAGCGTTTGATAACCACACGGTACCGGCAGACGAGAGCCTGTCCCTGACGCTCACCGGCACCAACGGCCAGCTTCCGCGACGGGCGCTGCAAAGCACCGTGCTCGATACGGTGATGAAAACCACGTCAGCCAGCATCGCCGTACGTAACCTCTGTGCGCCAACGCTTCCCTGTTATCCCCCGGCCCAGGACCGTTTCCACTGGCGCGTGCTGAGCCACCTTGGCAGCGGTTTCCTGTCGATGATGGACAACGCCGACGTGCTGCGCGGCACTCTGGCGCTCTATGAGTGGACCGACAGCGAGATGAATCGCCGTCGCCTGGAAGCGATCATTGATGTGAAGCACAGCGAAACCGAGCGCTTCGAGCAGGGTTACCTTGTTCGCGGCGTGCAGATTGAAGTCACGCTCGATAGCCATGGTTTTGCCGGGCGCGGCGACATCTGTCTGTTCGGCGAGATGCTGAGCCGCTTCTTTGCGCTCTATACCGATATCTATCTGTTTAACCGCCTGATTATTATTCTGCAACCGACCGGAGAACGCCTGGAATGGGAAGAGAAGCACAACCGGCGCATTCCCGGCTGACTCCGCGGCTGGAAGCCGAACTTCACCGCATCAACTTTTACCGTTTATGCCAGCTGCTGGAGAAACGTTATCCTGGCAGACCGCTGATGGGATCGACCAGCCATCCGGCGGATGACCCGGTACGCTTTGCGCCGCATCCGGGGATGGGGTTCCCGGCCAGCGAGCTGAAAGCGGTTGAATACGACGAGGATGATAGCGGCAAGCCGCCGGTTATTCGCACCACGTTTATGGGGATGTACGGCGTCGACTCACCGTTACCGACGGCCTATCTCGATGACATTACGCAGCGACGGGAAGGGCATGAGGCGCTGCAGGGCTTTCTGGATATCTTCAGTCACCGCATCCTGACGCAGTTTTACCGCATCTGGCGTAAATACTCCTATCCTGCCACGTTTGAACCGGGCGGTAGCGACAGCATTTCACAGTCGCTGCTGGGCTTGGTGGGGCTGGGTATACCGGGTACGGCAAACCATATTGCCACGCCAGTGTCGCGCTTTCTGGCGCTGCTGGGCGTTCTGCAGCAGCCAGGCAAAACCCAGGAAGGGATGCAGGCGCTGGTGAGCCTGCTTGCTCCGGATACCCGCGTAAAGGTCAGCCCGTACTGCCTTCGACCGGTGGAGATCGGTAAGCCGCTGGGTTTTTACGGTGATGACGATTTCCTGCTTGATGGCAATACGCCTTTAGGGGACGAAGCAATGGATGCGGGCAGCCAGCTGCTGGTCGCGCTCAAGACCGATAACGAACAGGAAGCGCAGGGCTGGAAACCGGATGGTCTGCTTTATCAGGATTTTCTGGTGATGCTGCGGGTGTACCTGGGATGGCGGTTTAAGGCCAGGATCACCCTGACCACGCCTGTCCGACTGCTGGCCGCCCCTCCTTTAGGCGAAAATCCTTTCTGGCTGGGAATGAACGGCGTGCTGGGAGCTGAAGCTGACAGCCTTCCTGATGATATTCCTGAGACCTTTACGACAGAGCTGGGTTATTACCGCGGGCTGGAGCCTGCGAAACCACAACAAGGAAACCGACGTGTTACGTACAAGTTTAACTAAGACCACGCGCTGGCTGTTGCCCCTGATGGCACTCTCTCTGACGGGCTGCGGAGTGACGCAAAGCGTTACTGACGGTACCAGGTCAGCGTTTAATGCCGTGTTCTATAAAAAAATTAAAGTACTGCATCTGGACTTCACCGCACGCGAGGCGCTGAACACCGACTCCCGGGAAAATCATTCGTTGTCTGAACCTGTGGTGGTCCGGATTTACCAGCTCAAAGACCGCAAAACCTTTGATAAGACGGTCTATCAGCAACTGCTTCAGGATGATGCCACCCTTCTGAAAGAGGACCTGCTGGCGAGTCGTGATGTCGTAGTGAAACCGGGCGGTGATGCAAACCTCGATATGCCCATGGAAGAAGCGGCACAGTTTGTTGCTGTGGTGGGGCTGTTTCGCCATCCGGATATGACCAACAATACCTGGAAGCAGGTAATCAACCGCAGCGAACTGGATCCGGACAAACCCCGCATTCTGGAGGCTGGCGATAACTCTCTGACACTGCAACCACTTAAGGACGACTAATGCCCCAGGGACATAACACGCCGTCGCTGTATGAAATGCTAACCGGAAATTTCACCGGTGGCCTCAACCTCTGCCAGGTCAGCGAGGAAAATCAGGTCATTCTGTCGGTACTGGATAACATGCAGCGCGTTCTCAACTGCCGCGCCGGCACGCTGGCGCATCTGCCCGACTATGGCCTGCCGGATATGACCAAAATCCTCCAGGGTATGCCAGGTACCGCCCATGAACTGATGGGCACCCTGTCGGCTGTCCTGCTCAAATATGAACCCCGCCTGAAAAGGATAGATGTAGTACTGCTGGAGCAAAACGTACCTGGCGAGTTGCGTTATGCCATTGATGCTGAGCTCAAAGGTATCGGCCTGGTGCGCTACGGCACCGAGTTTATGCCGGAAGGGCGGGTTCTCCTGCGGCATCTTAAGCAACAGCAATATCTCGATACGAAAACTCGTCTGTAAGGCCAGAAAACACCATGTCAGTAAAATCACAGTTCCTCAAAAAACTACAGGCCAGACAGCCAGTTCCGGTTTCGTTTACCAGCAAAACTCAGGCCGATATTGCAGCGTTCCGCCAGCGAATGGCACAGCTTCAGGAGCAAATGGACGCGTGGCTGGCAGGTACCGGACTGAATATGGAGCTGTTCACTGCATCGGTCACGGACCTGCTGGTGGAGGGCGGGGCTTTTGACATTCCCGGTATCGTCCTGCATTACGACGACCGGTCTGTAACGTTTACGCCGGTATTTTTGTACGGTCAGGGCGTGACCGGATGTGTGGAAGCGGCCTTTCACAATAAAGGAAGCATATCGTCACTGGGGCGTTTATTTATGCGTTCAGGTACGGTGAGCGACTGGACCTATACTCCGGCGGGTGCATTATCACGTTCTGGACAGCGTTTTGATGAGAGCACATTTTTTGGTCTGATTCTGGCGCTTCTGCCATAGCTGCGGGTACTGCAGCACCCTCTGAATATGCAGCACGCGAAGCCGCATAAACGACGACCTTCACTCACTCCTGATACGCCAAATGGACGACTGGCCATGAATGACATTATCCCACGTAAAATCAAAACCGGCGGCGACCCGCGCACGCTACCGGACTATACCGCCCTGCGTGATGAACTGAGTAAGCTCACCCATCCGGCGCGTCCAGACGTTAACTGGCAGCATGTCGAGAAACTTTGTCTTTCACTGTTTGAGCAGAACGGCGTGGAGCTTCAGACGCTGGCCTGGTACACGCTGGCTCGGACGCAGTTGGCCGGATTATTCGGGCTCAATGAAGGCCTGGCGATACTGGAGGCGCTGATTAGTCATCAGTGGGGGGCTATGTGGCCACAGCCGGTGCATGCCCGCATGGAAATCCTCAGCAGTCTGAGTCAGCGTCTGCAGCAACGGATGCGCTCGCTCCCGCTCAATTACAGCGACCTCAGCCAGCTGTACCAGGCTGAGCAACGGCTCACCGCGCTGGGGGAGGTGCTGCAGCGCCTGGAGCTTAAGCATCATAGCCAGCTGGAGACGTTGCGTACCCTGATGCACAACAGTGCTGTCCGGCTGGAAAACAGCGAGGGAGCAACCGTCTCTGCCAGTAGTCCTGTTGAAGAAGATAACGCCCGGAACGAAGCAGTAAAATGGGTGTATGTCGCACAGTCGGAGTACCCGGCGAATGTTGACGTTCAGACGGCAATACCCGGTCCGATGAAAAAGTGGAAATCTTTCGTCGCCGGGATGGGGGCCATGCTGGTGATAAGCGCACTTGCACTATGGGGTTGGCAGTATCTTCACCGTACTGACCCGCTACAGGCTCAGCTTGCAGCCTCATTGTCACCTTTGCCTGTACCGCTGTCACCAGAACAGCTTAAAACGTTGCGCCAGCAATCTTCGTTACCGAAAACGGCGATCGCGCAAACGCAGCAGCAACTTGCCCTGCTGGATAAATTGCCTCCTGACTGGAGTATGACTTACAGCCGAAAACTCACGGAACAGGCTGAGATGTTGTGGCCGGAGCAGGCTAAGCCTCTGGTTCAGCAGTGGCAGCAGCAACGGAATGCCGCGGCGTTACCAACAGAACAACTGAACGGCTGGCATCAGGGAATGGTGACGCTGGAGAAGTTGAGTCACCGCCTGAACGGCCTGGATGAGCAGAAGGGGAAATACATGACCGTCAGTGAGCTGAAGTCAGTGGTTTTTTCCGCTATGCAGTCATTTAATCAATCGATACCGGCTGAAGAACAGCTCCGACGACTGTCGCAGTATCCTGCTGGAAATGTACTTCCTGAAGGGGAGAAGACTCAACTTGAGCTGCATTTAAAACAACTGGCAACGCGTTATGCTCAAATAAAACAGGACGCCTCTGCTCAATGAGTTGATGGGGCGAAATTGGCTGAAAAAAGAGAGAAAGGTCAAAGTGTCCCCTGCAGGAATCGAACCTGCAACTAGCCCTTAGGAGGGGCTCGTTATATCCATTTAACTAAGGGGACGAGGCGGCACGAGTATAGCGTTATTTACACTTTGCGTTAAGCGCATCGCCGCCTGACTGCTCAAAGAGTCACCATTCAGCCCGTTTTTTTTGCCGAATTGCCCTCATTCTCCTGCGCCTTTAGCTCAGCTTTGCGTTTGTTAGACATGTCGTTACGGATTTGGGCATGGCTTAACAGCGCGAAGATAAACGTTCCGCCGCAGATATTCCCGGCCAGCGTCGGAAGGGCGAACGGCCAGAAAAAATCAGTCCAGTGAAGCGTACCATTAAAGACCAGATAAAGTATTTCAACGGTACCGACCACAATATGCGTGGTGTCCGCCAGGGCAATCAGCCAGGTCATCAGTATGATCACCACAATTTTGGCGCTGCCTGCGGAAGGAAACATCCAGACCATCGTGGCGATAATCCAGCCGGAGATGATGGCGTTTGCGAACATTTCGGCCGGCGTGTTTTTCATCACGTCCATGCCAATTTTCACAAACGCATCCCGTGTAGGTTCATCAAAGATCGGCATATATTCAAACGCCCAGGCGGCGATACCCGTGCCGATAATGTTACCCAGCAGGACCACGCCCCACAAACGCAACAATAAACCGAAATTGCCGAGAGTTGGATTTTGCATCACTGGCAGAACGGCAGTCACCGTGTTTTCAGTAAACAGCTGCTGGCGGGCCATGATGACAATAATAAAGCCGAAGGTATAGCCGAGGTTCTCCAGTAAAAAACCGCCGGGGACACCCTCAAGTTGAACATGAAATATCCCTTTTGCGAGCAGTGACGCGCCCATTGACAGTCCCGCAGCGATGGCTGACCAGAAGAGGGCCATGGCATCGCGCTCCATCTCCTTTTCGCCATCCTGGCGTATATGTTCGTGAATTGCCATCGCGCGGGAGGGGAGGCGATCTTCATCAACTTCTATCTTCTCGCCGCGCGCTTTCTCCTCGCTCTCAATTTCAATATCCTCTTTGCTCTCTGCAATTTTGTCTTCACCCACTTCTTTCATAACGGCTCCCGGAGGTTGATCTTTCTTTTAAGCGTAGCGGCTTTTATCAGGATGCCTGTGGGGATGCTCTTAAATTGGCGGCAATGACAACAAAGGTGAGACATCTCTTTCAAAGGCATTATAAAATTGCCAGCGAAACGAATTCCAAAAGCCAGGCTATGCTGAGATCAGAGCCACGGTGTTTATTGCCCGTACTTGTGCTCATAGACATCGGTAAACGTGCTGTTACAATCACTTGCACGTTTACAGACGGAGCGCCAGATGCTTCGTTACGGATGGCAATCAACGATAGCCATACTGAACAGGGAGATATTTATGAAACTTCGGCTGTCGGCGCTTGCGCTGGGCATGACGATGCTTGTGGGCTGCGCCAGCTCCGGGGAGCAAACGGGACGCTCCGATCCTCTCGAAGGATTTAACCGCTCCATGTATAGCTTCAACTACAACGTGCTGGATCCGTATGTGGTTCGGCCGGTGGCAGTGGCATGGCGCGATTATGTTCCACAGCCTGCGCGTAACGGGCTAAGCAATTTTACCAGCAACCTCGAAGAGCCCGCGGTTATGGTGAACTACTTCCTGCAGGGCGATCCGTATCAGGGGATGGTGCACTTTACTCGCTTCTTCCTGAACTCCCTGCTGGGGATGGGCGGCTTTATTGATGTCGCTGGCATGGCAAACCCGAAACTGCAGCGTGAACAACCGCACCGCTTCGGCAGCACCCTGGGGCATTATGGCGTAGGTTATGGTCCGTATGTCCACCTGCCGTTCTATGGCAGCTTCACCGTGCGTGATGATGGTGGCGATATGGTCGATACGCTGTATCCGGTCCTGTCGTGGCTGACCTGGCCGCTGTCGATTGGTAAATGGACGGTGGAAGGGATTGAAACCCGTGCGCAACTGCTCGACTCAGACGGTCTGCTGCGCCAGTCTTCCGATCCTTACATTATGGTGCGCGAAGCATACTTCCAGAATCACGATTTTATTGCCAACGGTGGCAAGCTGAAGCCGGAGGAGAATCCAAACGCGAAGGCTATCGAAAACGAACTCAAAGATATCGATTCGGAATAAATAAAAAAGGTGAGCGATGCTCACCTTTTTCGATTTCAGTGCGCTTAGAACGCGTAGTTAAAGTTCGTACCGAACAGCCAGGCTTTACCTTCAGAGGTAAACTCGTACGGACCTTCCTGGAACGTCACTTTCTGACCGTGCATATAAGATACGCCCGCATCGATGGACGCATTCTCGTTGAACGCATATGTCGCACCAGCACTTAACCAGAAGCGGTCCTGATCCGGAATGGAAATGGAACGTTTGTCTGCCGGAACCGGGCTGTCGTCAAATGCGATACCGGAGCGGAAAGTCCAGTTTTTATCGTAGTAGTAGGTGGTACCCAACGCAATACGATAGGCGTCGTGGAAGCTTTCATCCTTATAGAACAGCGTTTGACCATTGTTGCCGGTTGCTTTCAGCTCCTGGAACTGGCTCCAGCTGGTGTAGGCCAGGCTATAGTGAATAGCCCATTGTGGTGCCACGCGGTTGTAACCGGAGACTTCCCACATTTCTGGTAAATGCAGCGACAGTGAACCTGGAACTGTCTGGTTTGAAGTACCCCATGGAATGGTGGTACCCGCGCCTGGAACCAGGTTGTTGACTGGCGCCAGGATGCCGCTCTTGTAATCGCCGTCAAAGTCAATTTTTACTTCGGAACGATAGGTCAGGCCCCAACGGTTGTTTTTGTCCAGCTCATACAGGATACCGGCGTTCCAGCCATAGCCCCACTCATCACCTTTCAGGCTGGCAATTTTATTGCTGTTTTTCGGCAGGCTGGCAGTCTGCTCGCCGGAGTAACGCTCAATTTTTGCATCAGCGTAGACGGCATCAAAGCCCAGACCAAAGCTCCAGCTGTCGTTCAGACGATAAGCACCGCTCAGGTTAAGGTTCAGCGTCGTCAGATCGGTTTTACCGCCGTATTCACCTGCCGGATAGTTGTTATTGAATTCAGTTGCAAGGCCGTAGTTGGACGTGACGGACGCCCCCCAGCCAAATTGCTCATTAATAGGTGCAACGAAGTGCAGGTTGGGTACCCATGCGGTCGGGGCAATATTGTCCGCTTTCAGGCTCGCACCTGTGTAAGGCGACTTGCCAGAAATGTTGACATCAGGATCGATATATACCGCACCCGCAGAGAAGGTCGGGCGATCGAACATCATGATCAGTGCAGGGTTACGGCTGGCGTTACCTGCATCATCAGCAATTGCACCTTCCCCAGAATACGCGCGGCCAAGGCCAGAGGAAGAAAATTCGTTTAACTGAAAGCCCGCTGACCAGGCGGAAGTGGAGACGATTGCCACTGCGACTGCCAGCGCAGTCTTGTTGAACAGGGTTTTCTGGCTCATGACCATAACCTCATTGAGTTATTTTTATTCAATAATTGTTACATACCGTAACAGGAGCGCGAAGTGTAGGGTCTGAGGTTTGACAGACAAATCAGACCAGTGGCCAGAGTATAGGTCTGACCAGCTGGGATGTTGCAAGTTTGTTTATTAATATTTTCAAACATGTTTCATGAAACGAGATCTGGTTGGCAAAAATGTGACCATCGCGACTCAGTCAAAAGGGTGGTTTTTGTTTTAGATCATTTTTTAGTGTGATATTGGTCACTTATCCGATTTTGCGCCATTAACGGCTGGAGAGAGCCTGCGCCGGGGCGTAAAATAGCAGCATCGTGTTTATCTCGCGCGCTGCGCGAATACAGAGGAAATTGAGCTATGAGTAAATGCAGTGCTGATGAAACCCCGGTTTGCTGCTGTATGGATGTTGGCACCATCATGGACAACTCCGATTGCAC
>OBLF01000581.1_pt1 | contig 38452 bp, 30 predicted proteins | sample 1519231 | NCBI WGS metagenome assembly OBLF01 (sample SAMEA2602895, study PRJEB22501) | metagenome | reverse complement strand
GGATGAGTATTCCATCATGCAGAATGAGGTGTCTGCAGACGTAATAAACCGGCTGGTCAGCGCATTGAGGATTGATCGGATTGATGCCTGCGGTCTGGCAGGGGACATCTGTGTACTGAACACTGCCAGGGATTTAAAGGGGTTCGTTGGTAGTAGAAAGCTTAACATTCTGGAAGAATATTCTCCTTCGTTGGATGATGGCTCCATGCTGAGAGAATTTATCAGAACCTTGTCATTAGGATGAAAGACCTACAAGGGTCTCATGGGTAGACGGATCTTGATACAGAAAAAGGGAGACATCGTATCTCCCTTTTTAAGAATATGTTATTTCCTGATGAGCTTCTGGGTTGTATCTCCTATTTTGATGAGATAAATCCCTACTGCAAGGTTAGAAACATTTAATACGTTGTCACCAGCCTTTACATAGTATTTGCCGATGAGCTTGCCCTGTACATTGTATATATAGGCAATGCCGCTTCCTGTAGAAGAAATGGTGACTTCTGTATCTGCAATATATGGGAACACAGAGAAAGAACTGTTTGTCTTCATCTCCTTGATTCCAGTTACCTGTTCCTCTATCTTATCACCTTCAGCATTGTATCCGATTGACTGGAAGTTGTTGTTGACGTAAGGTGATACGTTAAAGTTGAAGGTCGGCCCCATGGTCGGAATGCCATCCTCCTCATTGTATGCATTACTGGTTCTTCTTACATAGAATGGAACAACATCTGTCGGATAGTACAACCAGCTGTTCCCACCATTATTATAGAGAATGTTTATGTAATAACGAGTCTTTGTCAAGTAACGTGTAAGGAAGGGAATGTCAATGTAACCATTGCTATTAGCAGCGAGCTTCACCGTCTTGGTCTCTGCCATTTTACTGTTTAACGGTTTCGTTCCGGATTCTGTCTCTGTGACATAGAATTTCACACGCCCCTCAAAGCCGTTGACGGACTTCAGGTAAATGCGTGCTGTAAACTTGTCACTTGCCGTAGAGATGAATGAGTTGTCTGTGCCGAGGAATCTGCCATTCTGATAGAAGAAAGCGGTCTGCATCTTCACATCGTGGACCGTCTCGGGAAAGTCTTCTTCCGTGTCAATAGTCAGCTCTCCGATTTTCCAGATCTGTTGGTCAGAGCCAAGTTTAACTGCTTTTTCTTTTCCGTTGACAAAGTAGCCGATAATCAGGTTATATTTTCCTGTCTCAAGTTCTTTGAACTTGTCATTGGTGTAGAAAGAGAAAGTCACACGCTGGTTCTTGCCAATCTTGCCGTCCCCCTCTGAAACCTTCACCGCAGACTTTGTATCAGCAGTAGTTTGGGGTAAGGTGTACAGCATCAGCTTACCGTCATATGCTTCATCCCCTTCGTTCGTCATTGTAACAGGAATCTTCATGTTCTGTCCTTTCCTTGCGTATTCGACAACTTTCAGGACGGAATAAAGCTCAGGTCCTTTGACTACGGGAGACGGCTTAGGCTCTGGTTCCGGTTCAACTTTCCCTATGGTAACCGTACCGGCAACTTCATCTATGGCTTTGTATCCATAAGCATGGGCATAGTTGACGGTCAGATTATATTTGCCTGTGGGGATGTTTGCCAGATTGGCATAGAATGTAACTTCTTTCTTTGAGCTGGCATTGACGGTGGCAGATGCAGTAGAAACAATCGTCGAATGGCTGGCGTTTTCCTGGTAAACAGCAAGTGCAAGCCGCCCTGTATAGTTTGCTATTGTATTCCTGTTCCCTACAGTGACGGTGACAGGGACATAATTTCTCTGCCTCAATATTGTCTGAGGGCATTTTTGAGCAATGAAGAGGTCCGCACCAGTTTCATAGTCAGGTTCCGGTTTCGGCTTGGGCTCAGGCTCATCATCTTGATCTGGAGTTAAATAGCGCAGCATCTGCTGGCTGCTCCTGTATCCGCCGGACCCGCCTCCGACACCCTCTGTACCCGGCTGTAGCACATTTAACAGATGCCAGCCGTTAGAAGAATAATTCCATCCCCAGTCTACATGGACGTACCCATTCGATGCATAGCCGTCAAGTACGAAACAATGCCCTCCCCCTGAAGAGAAGCCTGCATAGACAACCGGTCCATAATTCAGCATCTCATCGTGGATTTCCTTGAGCCATGCGTCTGCATAGTAGTTGTTACATTCGAGGAAACGGACGGTTTTCTTGTAGCCGAAGTTGTTTGTGAGTATTCTTGGAGCACTGTAGACGTATGCTCCTGAACCGCCGAAAGAGGCCGGGTTATAGTCCATCTGAACTGCATAACCGATGTCACGGAGCAGACGTCCGATGTTGTCAGCCTGTACATCTGAGATTCTGTTGTTGGTGGTGCGGTCACGACCGTAAGAGTCAATGCCTGCCGGCATCTGTTCCCAGTCGTATGCAGCATTCTCAGAGCCATCTCCTTCGAAGTCCAATGACATACGATTACCCTTCCAGTAATAGCTTACCGCCCCTTTTGCCTTACGTGGCCACTTGTGCCAGCGGAGAACTGTCGAGATGGCTGTTGCCACGCATCCTGAGACAGTGGGGTAGATACGGCCATTGTAACGGTAGTTAGGTGAATAAAGATTGAAAGGCCACTGCTGCCCCCAGCTGATGGGTGTAGCAAGTTTGGTCCGCCTGTCAGTTGCATATTCCAGCAAGGGCTGGATCTCTATGGCATACTTGGGTGTGCGGGTAAATGCCACTCTTCTATATTCAGCGGACGGTTTATCGGGCATATTCTCGACAGCCCACTTTATCTGATTGCAATATTCGTCATAAAGCCATTTGACAGACGGATGTTTCCGAATATCCTCCTCTGTAAGGTTTCCTTTGTCGGAATAAGCAATCACTGGCATCACACGGTCGTCTGCTGCTATGACCACATACCCTTGATTGTCCCCATGGTTGATGATGTAGAACAAGTTCTCCTCCGCTTTTCCTGCACGTGTTGCAGCTTTGTAGGATGCCTTGTATTCCATCTTAAGTTGTCTTCCGGTTGTTCCGAAGAAGTTTCCAGCCAGTTTAAGAGCTTGTATCTGATCTATCGGACCGGCAAAAAGTCCTTGGCATAGCAAAGAAAACAATGCCATGACGGTGTATAGTCTTTTCATATGATAGAATAGTTTATGGCAGGTTTTAAGCATTATCTTTGTTGGGATTCATCTTCTGCCCGATGCTTTTCTTTCATGGCATCAGGTAAAGAAAAGAGGTCATGTAAAGGGAAAACGCACCGAGAACCGTTACGTCCTTTTATCATCTGTCACAACAAAGCAGCTTACAGTCTGCCTTATGTATGTGTCTGAATATCCTCAAGTTTCATTTTGCAGGGATTAAAGGAGTTATGGCAAGGAAACAGCCAGAAGCTACGTCCGTAGATTTCTTTCATCATTATCTTTTATGATAGGACGGAAGTGACAGTCTGCCAGTAGCCTTTTGATGCCATGACTCCAGTAATTCCCGATTCCATTTAAGGTATCATACTTCCCTACCAGCCTGGGAACACATTCCCAATAAGCGTATTATATGCTGTGAGGCGGCCGGTGAAAGTCTGAAATCTTATGTCTGGAATTATGTGAGCATTCTAATTGAAGAACTTCATGTCGTTAATCTGTACATAGGTATGGATTTTAATGGGCCCATAGCTGCATTCTAACTTTACGACAGGGTTATCACTCTTGTACAAAGAGTAAACGGTCCCGAGTGTATGATTGAAAGTCGTGTAGCCGTAGTCGTAGCTGTATGTGCCGTTTGCCGTATGCAGATCAGTGATAAAGGCAATCTTCCTGTTGTCAATAAAGTCCTGGATGCTTTCTTTATCCTGACGTTCCAAGTCGACATTGACATACCCGCCGGAACCGATAGTATGCATTGTCTCAGGTTCTTCACGGTAATTGAACCAGAAAGAATCCTCCTTAGGATAGCTTACTAGTTCATGTTCCTTGCCATCAATGCCTACAGCAACCTTACCCCACAGATTGGCCTTGTTGTCCAAATTAGGGAATGGACCGGTGTTCTTGCCGGAGAAGCCTAATACGCGGAACTGTATACGTACCTTTTTGAAGTCCGGAACGAAGTCTCGCTGAGTTACAGTAAATTCATTGCTGGTCTGTACACGGGCCTGCGAATTGTCAACCGCATAGCGCAGGGCGAAACTGATCGGATGCATCTGGCTCATTGGGATATCGGCAGCCAGAAACTTCTGGAAGGAGTCAAGCTCACCTTTCAGGACTTCTTGCTGTATGGTCTTCCCGCCGCCGAGGATCGTGATGTGGATGTCACTCTTCGCAAGAATGCTTTTATAGGTCATTGACTGTTCTGCAGAAACATCGACATCACTGCCTTTTATCTTCTTCAGTGCGAACTCAATGGCTTCGTTTACGTTCTTTTCTTTCTCATCGGTGTCAATCGAAAGATAGATGATACGTCCGTAGTTGATATTGGATACGTAAACGGGCTGATAGCCGTCAAGGTCGTTTTTGTCGATAGACTCGAAGATGCTGCCTTTCTTCGGAGCATCAGTAGAGACAGAGAAGCTCTTCTGAATCAGACGTGCAAGAATATGATTCTTTTTCTTGTTGAAGTTGAACCCGAAGTTCAGTGTGCCATTGGCAATAGAGCTGTTCACCGCTGCACCGAGTTTGGTGACAAGCTCTTCCTGAGAGTTGATTTTGTCAACACTCTCGATAGTCGTTACAGGCGATTCCTTCCAGTCCATGTTTGCCCACTTGTTCCATACTTCCTGGTATTCGCTTTTCCGTATATTGGGGATTGTCGCAGAGGTCTCATGCGCTTCTTTGGGATTGGCCGGAACGAGGCTGATAGAGAATGTGACATCTCCGGTCTGATGGCTGCTGATCATGGCGTATGTGCCGTCTGATATGGAGTTGCCCCGGAGTACACATCCTGGGTAGATGATGTCCGTAGTAGGATCAAACAGGAAGTTCTCGTCGAAGTTCTGTGTCATCTTATAGCGGCGGGAAGTCTTCACCCAATAGCCGGGTATCCCATTAAGGGTTGTGCGTGATTCGATGGTGGGGGATCCGTCGTCTTCAACAGGTATCGGCGTTCCATCGTCTGGACCGACCGGATCGCTGGCACGTGTCATGTGAGGTGCCAGTGGCAAGGAACGTAGATAAGCCTTGATTTCTGTCTGTGAATTCATGTTTCCCGATTGGGACTGATCCGTCAACTCGTCCTGCGAGCAGGAACCCAGGGTAAGGGCAGATAATGCCACGAAGACTGGCATGACCGTCTTAATAGAAAAATTCTTCATCTTTTAAATTTTGTTTGTAAATTAGACATGGACGACAACAGCAACTGTTGTCGTCAGGTTATACTTCCTTATTAAGTTTTATTCTTTTGTCAGAATGATTTTACAAGTAGTAATACTTTCCTTTTTTATAAGGTATATATCAAACTCGTTGTTATTAAGTAATCCCTCTCGGGAATTCATAGTCGGTCTTTCGTACTCAAATGAGGCTTGTAGTCGTCAGACGACGCAAAGATAGTATTTTTTCTTTTTATTCAGAAACAACAGCAGGTATTTTGTATAATTTGTAATCAAGATATTCTTTTCACCCTCCTGCTGTTGTTTGTTTATTCATGTTTTTATCATTTTCATGCTATGTCGGCACTGCCTTCAGACAGACAGACGTGTCTCTTCAGATATTCCGTGGATGATGGGGAACTTATCTTTCCACTAAGCAGCTTTCTTTTAGAACCTGCTTATATTTTCCTTGCGTTATTGGCCAAGAACGCGTCAAGTATCGTCATGGCAGCCATGGCCTCAACGATGGGTACTGCACGGGGCAGGACACAGGGATCGTGCCGGCCACATACGGTCATTGTGACGGGATGCCCCTCTTTGTCTACAGTCTGCTGTTCCATAAGCAGAGTCGCGACAGGCTTGAAGGCCACACGGAAGTAGATGTCTTCTCCGTTGCTGATACCGCCCTGTATGCCGCCACTGTGATTGCTCTGGAGTCTGAGGTTTGGAATTTGAGGTTTGAGGTTTGAGGTTTGAGGTTTGTCTTTGGCAGGCAGGAAGATGTCGTTCTGCTGACTCCCACGCCATGATGAGCCGGCAAATCCCTCGCCGTATTCAAATCCCTTTACGGCGTTGATGCTGAGCATGGCGGCACCCAGCAGTGCGTGCAGCTTCCCGAATTCCGGCTCGCCCAGGCCGGCAGGACAGCCTTTGATGACACAGGTGATAACCCCGCCGATGGTATCACCATCCTGCTTTACCTGTGCTATGAGCGTTTCCATTTCCTTGGCTTTCTCCGGGTCAGGGCATCGGACAGGGTTTGATTCGATGAGACCGAAGTCGTATTGTTGGTAGTCTCCGCCGAGCCGTATATCGCCGACCTGAGATGTATAGGCCGTGATACTGATACCCAGCTGCCGCAGTACGAGTTTTGCCAGTGCGCCTGCCACTACTCGGGACAGTGTGATGCGTGCCGATGCACGTCCGCCCCCACGATGATCACGGATACCATATTTGCTGTAATAGGTATAGTCGGCATGTGACGGACGGAAGAGGTTGCAGAGGTTGTCGTAGTCCTTTGAATGCTGGTTTGTGTTGCGGACAAGGAATCCGATCGGTGCGCCAGTGGATTTCCCCTCGAACACACCGCTCAGCAGTTCCACCCGGTCGGCTTCCTTGCGGTCTGTCGTGATACGGCTCTGCCCCGGCCGGCGACGTTCAAGTTCATGCTGGATGAAATCTGTGTCAATGGGGATGCCGGCCGGCATCCCGTCGACTAGACCACCCACAGCTGCACCATGGCTCTCGCCGAAGGTGGTCAGAGTAAAGAGTTTTCCAAATGTGTTCATAAGAATAGACAATGGTGGACTTTAGTGGCAGCCGCAATTGCCGCCGCAGCTGTTGCTTCCTCCTCCGCAGTTACAGTCTCCTCCGCAGTCTCCTCCACAGCCGCAGTGGTGCTGGCTCATCCGTTCGAAGAAGTCCTTGACTTCCGCTTCGTCTGCCACACGGTTTTCGATGACGTGCCCACGGAACTGAAGGTCCTTTCCGGCAAGAGGATGATTGAGGTCAACGGTCACCTTTTCGGCCGACACCTCCAGCACCTTTCCCAGGAAACGCTGTCCCTGTTCGTTCTGCAGGGGAACGATGGCATCCTTGTATATATTCTCCGAGTCGAACACGCCATCATGAGAAAACGTCTCCTTGTCGAGTGCCAGTACGCTTTTGGCATCGTGCTCACCGTAAGCCTGCTCCTTGGTGAGGGAGAACTCGAAGTCGGTGTTCTTTCCGTATTTAACGATTTCCTGCTCGAAAGCCGGCAACGCCATCTCGCAGGCAGTATAAAACTGCATGGGTTTCTGTTCCTCTGTCTTCTCGATAAAATGTTCCTGACCGTTCTCTACACTGTATAGCTCGTAGCTGACTACGATGAGTCGGTGTGTACTGTTCTCCATTATTTTCTTTTTGATGTATAAAAACTTGTTTTCTGCAAAGGTAAGGATTTAAAATGAGAAAAGGGGGTGTACTGATTGTTTTTTCGTTTTCCGATTCTTCTGCATACGTTCTGTAAGAACAGACGGATGTTGAACCGGATGTCTGCCGCTGATTTAAATCAAACGTCTTGACGTGTGTCAAAAATACAAGAGAAAACGGATAAAAAGTGACGGGTGACCATGTCATTTCCGAATTACGCTGTAACTTTGCAATCGAAACAAAGATAAAAGTTACAATTAAGTAGGATAACAACGGGTTCCCTTCGGGCAGCTCATAATGATCAAGAAAGGAAAATGATTATGAAGAAGATTGTATTGACAGTGGTAGCGGTGATGAGTATGACAATGGCCTTCGCAGCTGGTGAGAACGACAACAACACTGCAAACGCCAACGCATATAAGTTCAATGTAAGTACATACGCTCTGAGCCGTGCTCTGAATCTGAACCAGGATCAGATTGACGTGGTCGAGGACATTAATCGTACTTTTGCTGCCGAGATGATGAATGCCTCTGTTGCTGACAGCTCTGAGCGTGAGGCAAAGGTGAACGATGCCATCAAGAAGGATCTTTCCTATATGCACTACATTCTGAACAACCGTCAGTATCGTGAGTACGTAAAGCTCCTCAATGTCACACTGAACAACCGCGGGCTGAACAAGTAAGCAGCCTGTCTCGTGCTTCCATAAGGAAGTCCATACGAAATATACAAAGGTCATGGGCCGGGAAAACGGCTTGTGACCTTTTTTCATGTATCCGCCTGCTCAATGCGGTTACAGAGAGTCATCTGTTCCCGACCGGCTGGAACCTCTGTTCCCAACGGCTGGTACTCCAGTTCCCAATACCTGGTACTCCAGTTCCCAATGCCTGGTACTGACTTTTCTCGATTTGATCAGACACTTCTTCCTATATTAGCCGAATCGGCAGACACCTCCTTTATAAGTCTGTGGAATTGTCTTGCACAGGCGGAATATCCAGACTGGAATGATGGAACGGTCCGGCTTCTGCCTATGGGGTACATTTTGAAGTCGGATTCTGTGCGGGAGAGATTACTTTTCTTGCAAGATTCGTTTATTTTTCGTTCCTTTGCATCTGAAGGCGGACAGAAAGTCCCTCCTTTTCGTATCAGGCTCAATAGACAAAAGCAAATGAAACGTTTTCTGTATATTCTCTTTTGGGTGTTCCTGCCAGTCAGTCTCAGTGCCCAGCGTCCCCGCTACGAGAAAATGTCGCCCTTTGTGCGTGAGGCGATGGCCTCTGCACTCACCGCACGACAGCTTACCCGGGGAGAGGGTGACGAAAGGCTGCTGACGGCTTTCGTGCGCATTGACGGAAATGCGGCGGAAATATTGCACCGGCATGGCTGTAAGGAACTGGCCCGGATGGGGAACATCAGCATTGCCGCCATACCTCTGAGAGAACTCGGGAGACTGTCCTGCTGCCGGCAGGTAAGCAGGATTGAGACTGGAAGGCGGTGCAGCGTACAGATGGATACGACACGTGTGGTTGTCAATGCAGAGCCTGTCCATGCCGGGGACGGACTGCCGGAAGCTTATACAGGACACGGTGTCGTCGTAGGCGTGCAGGACATTGGTTTCGACCTGACGCATCCCAACTTCTATTCTACGGACATGAGCCGTTACCGCATCAAGGCAATGTGGGACCAGCTGTCACGCGACACACTGGGTTCAAGCCTTTACGTCGGGCGGGATTACGTCGGGCAGGAGGCCTTGCTCGGAATCGGCCATGCCGTTGACGGTGAGACGCAGACACACGGCACGCATACGGCGGGGATAGCGGCAGGCAGCGGAGCAGAGGGAAACGGGGTGGTTTCGCCTTATCGGGGCATGGCCTGCGATGCTGACCTGGTATTGGTCGACAATGCGGCGGACAATGCTTCCCTGATTGATCCGAAGGACTATTACAAATACACCTACGCCACGGATGCGCTCGGCTTCAAGTACATCTTCGATTATGCCGACCGCCATCACCAGCCCTGTGTCATCAACTTCAGTGAGGGCAGCCACCAAGACTTCCATGGCGACGACCAGCTGTATTACCAGCTGCTCTCCGCCATGACAGGGCCGGGACACATTATCGTCTCGTCGGCGGGGAATGACGGTGCGAAGAACACCTACATACATAAACCGGCAGGACAGGAGCGTGCCGGGGCGTTTGTCAAGGGCAACCCGAACAGGGTCGGCTGCACGGCAAAATCCGGAAAACCTTTTGCATTTCGGCTGACCTTATATAATAAGGCGGACGCCCCTGTGGTGCTGGAGGTCTCTACGGCGAATGTCTGTGCGGCCCGCGACTCGCTCCTTGCCGACTCGGCGGTGATAGACGGGAAGAAGTATGTGTGGCGTGTGCAGGCGTATCCCAACTGTTACGATTCCGGTGAGATTGCCTATGACTTTCTGCTGGGTTGTGATTCCGGTGTGGGTAACAGTCCCTATGTCTCCCTTCAGGTGATGGGCAGGGATGCCGATGTGGAACTTTACCGGATGTCGGGGTATCTGTTCCCTCACACGCTCGACCCGGGACTTGATGCGGGAGACTGCAGCCGCACGGTCTTTTCGCCGGCCAGTTCGCCCGACGTAATCTGTGTCGGTGCGACTGGTTACCGCACCAGTTTCATCAATTATCTCGGCGAACGGAAGGTATATGATAATGGTCAACACGGTGTGCGGACACCCTTCTCCGCCATGGGCCCCACGCTGGACGGCCGCACGAAGCCCGATGTCATGGCACCGGGACAGAACATCATCTCTTCTTACAGCACTTTCTTCATCAGCAATCCGAAGAACATAAACGGCCCTGTGCAGAGCGACGTGCGCCACTTCGATTACAACGGACGCACCTACGCATGGAATGCCGATGCCGGCACGTCTATGGCGGCACCGGTCGTGACGGGGGCCATCGCACTGTGGCTGCAGGCCGATCCCCGGCTGACACCTGCCGACTGTCTGGACATCTTCTCGAAGACCTGCACGCATTATGACACGTCGCTTGCTTATCCCAACAACCTCTATGGATATGGACAGATTGATGTTGAGGCCGGTTTGCGCGAAGTGCTGCGTAGAAAGGCAGCGGGCATCAGGGAGGTTGACGGTCATGGAGAAAACAGGCTGACAGACGCACGCATTTATATTCTGGATGGCCGGTGCGCAGGCACTTCTCAGGAGGAACTCCCCAGAGGAATATACATAAGGAACGGCAGGAAGTTTGTAAAACGGTGATTTCCGCTCCCTAAAAGTAGGTATTTTCATAAACCATCATTTTTAGGTATTGCAGGTAATGTTTTTTCATCGTATCTTTGCAGACGTAAAAATAAACAAACAAGAATATTAAATCAGTAACAGAAATATGAAGAAGACAATTGTTGTTTACGGTTCATCAACCGGTACATGTGAAAGCATTGCAAACACCATCGCCGAGAAGCTCGGCGTTGAGGCTATTAACGTTGCAGACTTCTCGGCAGATACCATCGCAGAGAATGACAACCTGATTCTCGGTACTTCAACATGGGGTGCCGGCGAGCTGCAGGACGACTGGTATGATGGTGTCAACGTACTGAAAGGTGCTGACCTCTCCGGCAAGACCGTAGCGATTTTCGGTTGTGGCGATGCTGAAAGCTATTCTGACACATTCTGCGGCGGCATGAAGGAACTCTACGATGCTGCACAGGGGGCGAACATCCTCCCAGGAGTGTCAACTGACGGTTATACCTTCGACGACAGCGAGGCTGTTGTAGACGGTAAGTTCGTCGGTCTTGCCTTGGATGATGTAAACGAGGGCGACCAGACAGAAGCACGCATCGACGCATGGCTGGAAGAAATCAAGCCGGCACTGTAAGACGATCGGACAGCTTGCATTATAACTTCTTCTTACAGTAGGGGGATGACGATGATGACAGATATGATGACCGCCGACATGAAGGTGCTGATGAATCACATCTACGAGTACCAGAAGGGAGTCAGACAGATGGTTCTGTACACTTGCAACAAGAAGTACGAATCATTCGCTACGCTCCGGCTCGAACATCAGAACATCCCTTACCTTATCCAGCCGGTGGGACACGACCGCATGAATCTCTTCTTCGGCCGCAAGGAATGTCTTGATGCCATCCGGCTGATGGTGACGAAACCTCTCAACCAGCTCTCTCCGGAGGAGGACTTCATCCTCGGTGCAATGCTGGGTTATGATATACGTGTGCAGTGCGAGCGGTACTGCGAGCGCAAGTGTCGTACTTGCAAGTGTGCGACATAAGCCATAATTATTAAATGATAATCTTGTTCGCGAAATAAATTATTTCATAATGTTTTTGTATTATAAATGGGCTTGTTGTGAAACAAGCCCTTTTAGCGTTTAAGACTTTCCCCTATAAAAAAGCACCCAATGGTTGCTCACTTGGTACCATAGCAAAAAGAAAAATGAAACAAGCACCAAATGAGTACTCATTCAGTGCTTGTTCTTTTATGGATGAAAGGAGAATTAATCCCGTCTGAATATATCTCTTGTATATACTTTCTCTTTCACATCGTCAAGACATTTATCGTAGCGGTTGGCGATAATCGCATGGCAACGCTGCTTGAAGGCGGGAAGGTCGTTGACGACAAGGCTGCCGAAGAAAGTGGCACCGTCTTCCAGTGTCGGCTCATAGATGATGACCTGTGCTCCCTTGGCCTTGATACGCTTCATCACTCCTTGAATAGAACTCTGGCGGAAGTTGTCACTGTTCGACTTCATTGTAAGGCGATAGACACCTATAATACATTCCTTTTCCTCGTCGGGGCTATAATCGCCCCGGTCATAATAGTCATAATAGCCTGCTGTGTGCAGCACCTGGTCGGCAATGAAATCCTTGCGTGTGCGGTTGCTTTCCACAATCGCCTGGATAAGATTCTCGGGGACATCCGCATAATTGGCAAGCAGCTGCTTCGTATCTTTCGGCAGGCAATATCCGCCATAGCCAAATGATGGGTTGTTATAGAAAGATCCGATACGTGGATCAAGGCAGACACCTTGGATGATATTCGAAGTATCAAGTCCCTTTACTTCGGCGTATGTATCCAGTTCGTTGAAGTAACTTACACGCAAGGCCAGGTAGGTATTAGCAAAGAGCTTTACAGCTTCTGCTTCGGTAAGTCCCATGAAGAGGGTAGGGATGTCCTGCCTGACGGCACCTTCTTGTAACAATCGGGCAAAAAGATGCGCCGCACGATCGAGTCGCTCGTCGCCGTCCGGACGGCCGACGATGATACGGCTGGGGTAAAGGTTGTCGTAGAGTGCCTTGCTCTCACGCAAAAACTCTGGTGCAAAGAGGATGTTGTCGCATTTATATTTAGCCCGGATGTTCTCCGTATAGCCTACAGGGATTGTCGACTTGATCACCATGACAGCATCTGGATTCACCTTCATTACCACCTCAATGACCTCCTCGACATGACGTGTGTCAAAGTAGTTCTTTACCGGGTCATAGTTTGTCGGTGTGGCAATGACGACGAAGTCGGCATTCCCATAGGCTGCCTCAGCGTCCAACGTCGCCGTGAGGTTCAGTTCCTTTTCGGCCAGATACTGTTCGATATAGTCGTCTTGGATTGGGGAACGGCGGTTGTTGATCAGATCGACCTTTTCCTTTATCACGTCAACAGCCACCACCCGATGGTACTGGCTTAATAACGTGGCAATGCTGAGACCGACATAGCCGGTCCCTGCGACAGCGATTTTCAAGTCTTTGATATCCTTATCCATTGTTCTTGTTCAGATTATCTGCAAAGATACGTTTTTTCTCTGAAAGGTATGACGGATGCGGATAAAAACTTCTCTCCCCCTTTATAAAGGCAGACAGGGCCTGAAGCCTAAACCGGATGGTAAGTTTCTTCAAATGGACGGCGGTAACGTTCGCCCCAGACACCGTCTGGCATACGGACACCACAGGTAATGACCATGTTGATTTCCGTATCATAAGGCAGATGCAGAGCCTTTTTCACCAGCCGGCTGTCAAACCCTTCAAGCGGACACGTATCATATCCGGCCTCACTCATTGCCAGCATGAAAGTCTGGGCAGCCAGGGCACAGCTCTTGTGTACGCTGACACGTATGTCTCCTTCGCTTACCTGGCGCATTATGGGACGGAACAGACCTATGCACTGCGCCAGGGCTTTACGGAAAAGTCCCAGCAGACCGAAGAAGCGCGAATAGACAAAAGGAATCAGCTTCGTATAATACAGTTCCTGCTTCCTGATGCGTTTCCCCTGCTTTCCGGCCGGACTGTTGCTTCTGACATTGACAGTCTCAAATGCAAGTACCGCCTGTGCGTGCTGCCTGTATTGGTCCTGTCGGGTGACAAATACGACAATCTGCTGTGCCGAACGTGCTGTCAGCTGGTCCAGACAGGCATGAGACAATTTCTCCAATACATTCTTGTCCGTGACATGATAAGCTTCCCAAAGCTGCATATTAGAACTTGTCGGAGCTAAGGTGGCCTGTTCTATACACCTTTTTACAACCGCATTGTCGAGCGTTTTGTCCGGGTCGAAATGCCTGACAGCTCTTCTGTGGTTTAAAATTTCCAGTAAACTCATAAATTTTCAATAAACTTTAATCCGTATAAGCCTTTTTGTTAAGAACGCAAAGTGTATGCCAACTTTAAACATTAATTTATTTAGAGAACCTATCTACATACGGGAGCTTTATCGGTACATTATGTCTAATGAATAAGGGGGATGGGAGAATAAGAAGGATGTGGAAGAAAAAATCCCAGGTAACGCTTCTGTTGCCTGGGATTCGTTATAAAGGATAGGACTTGTCTTTCTGAGTTTATCCGCAATGGAAGTACTGGCGGACGAGTTGCTCCATCATCATCTCCTTGCCTTCGATTTCCTGACGCAGTGTGCGGTCGTTGAAGGAACGGAGCTGCTTGATGATACCATCAATCATGGCCGGAGAGAAAACATCGTACTCCTCGTAGACCTTGCGCTGACGCTCCAGACAGTCGGCTGACGCAGCACAACTGTCAGGCAGCTGGGCCAGTGTGGCATAACGCTCGGCATTCTTCGGGTCGTGGATGTCGCCATCAGCAAAGGTACGCTCGGCTTCAGCCTCTGCATTCGCCATCTCGAAGCCATGGCGGCAGGCAACACAAAGACCGGCCAGAAGCTGGTAGATGTCTGCCGAAGCATCCGGCGACCGCATCTCTACGGTCTGCTTGCCTGAGTAGTCGCGTGCTGTGAGCGGTTCTATCTCATTTGCCTTGTGACACATATCCTCGCCGGAAGTCCAGCCCAATGGCACACGCACCAGTACCGAACGGTTGCTCATGCCCCAGCAGACATTCGTCGGAGCCTCCTGGTGTGGAACGAGACGGAAGTAAGAGGTCGGATTCTTGTTGCCGAAAGCCGTGATGCTCTCTGCCAGATCCATCATACCGGCGATGGCACGGCGAGCATCAACAGACAGTTTTCCATGGTCGAGCATCATGTTTTTTCCGTCCTTCATGATACGCATATGGATGTGCATACCCGATCCGGCTTTACCTACGGTAATCTTCGGTGCGAAAGTAACATCAAGTCCCTCTTCATAGCCCAAGCTGCGGATAATCCATTTGGCAAGGAGCAGCTGCTCTGCACACTCGTTAGCGGGGACAGGCAGGAATTCAATCTCGTTCTGCTCGTAGCAGCGGCCGTTCTCGACGAAATTGCCCACCTCGGAGTGTCCATACTTGATCTTTCCGCCGCACTCGGCAATCAGCTGCATGGCACGCATACGGAAGTCATTGCTTTTAGCAAAAGGAGAACTCTCGTGGTAGCCGTGCTGGTCGTCGGCAGGGAAAACACCCTCATCGTCGCGGATAACATAGTATTCCAGTTCGCCCATGGCATGGAATTCCATACCTGTCACCTTCCTGAAGGCAGCCATGGCCTTGTGAAGCGTATATTCCGGGGAAGATGCCAGCGGATTGCCGTCACGGTCGAAGAACGAACAGAGCATACAGAGCGTAGGAATCTCCGAGAACGGATCAACGAATGCCGTCGAGAAACGCGGCATGACATAAAGGTCGCTGCTGGCTGCGGCGATGAAGCTGAAGAGGGAAGACCCGTCGACGCGTTCACCGTTGGTAAGGATGGTCTCCAGATATTCCGGTGTGTGCAGCATGAAGTTCAAGGTCTTCAGCCGTCCGTCACCGGCAGGATACATGAAGTTGACCATCCGGATGTTCAGGTCGCTGACAACCTGTTTGATGTCCTCCTTCGTAAACTTGTGTGCGTCTTTGCCCAAGTGTGCTTCCAGTCTGTTGGCTGAATGCTTGAAAAGGTTATTTTCCATTGTTATAGGTTTTTAGAAATTAGTATTCGATTCTGTGGGCAAAAATACACATTAATTTTATCATTCGCAATTATTTTGCGTACTATTTTTCATACTTTTCCTTTCGTCCGCTTCTCTGCTTCTGACTTTTTGTATGACATTTAATCTTTTCCAGGGCTTAATGTTAGATATTTCTTTGTACTTTTGCATTGCCGAACCTATTGAAGATGATTTCTTATGACAAACGAAAGTAGAATAATCTTGGCTGACAAACGTACCATCCGCAAAGCTGTGATGGACGACCTCCCGCTCGTGATGAAACTTATTCAGCAGGGAAGAGAGAAGATGATTGCTTCGGGCAACCCCAATCAGTGGTCGGCTGCACACCCGTCGAGAAAGAAGATAACGCAGGATATAGTGCAAGGGTACTCCTATCTGCTTTGTGAAGACGGTCTCCCTGTCGCCACGTTTGCTTTTCTTCCTGGCCCCGATCCTACCTATATAGAGGGTGGCAGCTGGATCGACGATCGTCCCTATCATGTCATCCATCGTGTGGCTTCCGCTGATGGCGTCCACGGTGTCATGGCAGATATCATCAGCTATTGTTCGTCCTTTGCATCCTCCATCCGTATTGATACCCATGCCGACAACCGCTCCATGCAGGCGGCCTTGTCCCGTTTAGGATTCGTTTACTGCGGTGTAATCTATTTGGAGAATGGAGACCCCCGTCAGGCTTATCAGCTGTCAGTATAGCTGTCTGAAGTCCCGGACAAAATCTCCAGTCAGACTACAACAGTCCTATCCTGATACGCATGATGTTCTAACAGTGGGTAAGAAACTACTGTATTCCCAAATGCCCTGGCTGGACTTTGAAGGAGGTGTACTTCTGGAAACATAAATTCTGTGAGAAAAGTTTGGCTGTGAGAAATAAAAGTAATATATTTGCAGGCGAATACAAACGAAAATGAAGATTATGAGCAAGTCTTATGCGTCTTTCCATTACTTTTACTTTGCAAATGATTGCAAAGCGGGAAGTTGCGTGTAGATTTCAACTTATGAATATCATATAAAACAAGAAACAGATAACGAAACGGTCCCGCCCATCAGTGAGCAGGGCCGTTTCTTGGTTGACAGCCTTCTGTAGACGGAAGAAACAGTAAAACAACGGAACGGATGAAACGAATAGCCATACAAGGAGAACATGGATGTTTCCACGACATTGCAGCCCATGCCTACTTTTCCGGTGAGCAGGTACAGATTACGTGCTGTGCCACCTTCGAGGAGGTTTTTGAACAGGTGGACAACGACCCTACAGTGATTGCCCTGCTTGCCATCGAGAACACGATAGCGGGCAGCCTGCTGCACAACTACGACCTGCTGCGCAAGTCGGGTACGACGGTCGTGGGAGAGCAACGGCTCCACATCCGGCATTGCATCTGCTGCCTGCCCGATGACGACTGGGCGACAGTCGTCGAGGTCCATTCCCATCCCGTAGCCCTCATGCAGTGCCGCTCGTTCCTCGACAGTCATTCCGGCATCAAAGCTGTAGAGGCAACCGATACAGCCGGTGCGGCTGCCTACATTACGCAGAACCAGTGCCACGGACAGGCTGCCATCTGCTCGGCAGAGGCTGCCCGGCTCTATGGGATGAAGATACTTGAGGACTCGATAGAAGACAACAAGCACAACTTCACACGTTTTCTTGTAGCCTGCCGTCCGCAGAGGGCCGACTTCCTTCGTCCGCTGTCCGAAGCCGACAAGGCGAGTATTGTCTTCTCGCTCCCACATGAGGAGGGTTCCCTGAGCAAAGTGCTGACAATCCTTTCCTTCTACGGCATCAACCTCACGAAAATCCAGTCGCTGCCTGTCATCGGACATGAGTGGGAATATCTCTTTTATATAGACCTGACTTTCGACAGTCTTACCCGCTATCGACAGGCCATAGATGCCATCACTCCTTTAGTGAAAAGCATCAGAATCTTAGGAGAGTACAAGGAACATTAGTTCCTGGCACACTGGGGGAACGGTCTCTGCAGACGGGACGATAACAATTGATAAAAAGCAGACAGCCTATGATACAACCGGCAAGCCGCGTGAACGAAGTGCAGGAATACTACTTCTCGCGCAAACTGAAGGAAGTGGCGAAGATGAATGCTGACGGACAGGACATCATCTCTCTGGCCATCGGCAGTCCCGATATGCCGCCCTCGGAACAGACAATAGACAAGCTGTGCGAGGTTGCCCGGGAGACAACCGGACACGGTTATCAGCCAACGGCAGGGACGGCGGAGCTGCGTTCGGCCATGGCAGGCTTTTATAAGCGGTGGTACGGTGTTGCCGTTGATGCAGGGACAGAAGTCCAACCGCTTATCGGATCGAAGGAGGGCATCCTGCACGTTACCCTGGCTTTCGTCAATCCAGGCGAACAGGTGCTGGTCCCCGACCCCGGTTATCCTACTTACACCTCGCTCTCCCGACTGCTCGGAGCAGAGGTCGTACCCTACGATTTGAGGGAAGACAACGGCTGGCAGCCTGACTTTGAAACACTGGAGAAAATGGATTTGAGCCGTGTCCGTCTGATGTGGACCAATTATCCGAATATGCCCACTGGCGGCAATGCCCGCCGTGCGACCTATGAACACCTGGTAGACTTTGCCCGCCGGCACGGAATCGTGGTGGTAAACGACAATCCCTACTCGTTTATTCTCAACGAAGGAGAGAAGCTGAGCCTGCTGCAGGTGCCCGGTGCAAAGGACTGCTGCATCGAGTTCAACTCCATGTCGAAGGCTTATAATATGCCCGGATGGCGTGTGGGGATGTGCATCAGTAACCCGACTTTCATCTCGTGGATACTGAAGGTGAAGAGCAACATTGACTCCGGTACTTTCCGGGGCATACAGCTGGCAGCGGCGGAAGCCATGAACACGAATACGGCGGAATGGCATCAGCAGTATAACATTGAGGTTTATCGCCGCCGACGTGTGATTGCCGAAGAAATCATGACCCTGCTGGGCTGCCGTTTCGATGCCTCACAGACGGGCATGTTCCTGTGGGGGAGGATTCCGGAGAAGTATGCTGATGCGGAACAGCTGACAGAACGCATATTGCATGAGGCACGTGTGTTCGTCACTCCCGGCTTCATCTTCGGAAGCAACGGCAGGCGTTATGTCCGCATTTCCCTGTGTGCAAAGGACGAGAAAATGGCTGAAGCATGCAACCGTATCGCCGCCCTGAAATGGTAGGACAGTTCTCCGTAGGGAGTGTCTCCATCACATAGAGTGAATTTAAGAATTAAAAACATCAGATTATGGAATTAGACTTAGAACCCTTGCGACTCCCGAGCGACAATGAGCGTCCGGTAGTCATAGCCGGGCCCTGCTCGGCAGAGACAGAAGAACAGGTAATGTCAACGGCACGCAGTCTGGCAGCCAAAGGATGCCATATATTCCGTGCCGGTATATGGAAACCACGCACGAAACCGGGCGGTTTCGAGGGGAATGGCGAGACGGCCTTGCCCTGGATGAAGCGGGTGAAGGAGGAGACAGGAATGCTGATTTCAACAGAGGTGGCGACACCCGAGCACGTTGAACTGGCTTTGAAGTACGGTATGGACATCCTCTGGGTGGGTGCGCGTACCTCTGCCAATCCTTTTGCCATGCAGGCTCTGGCTGATGCCATGCAGGGGATCGACCTCCCCGTGCTGGTAAAGAATCCTGTCAATCCCGACCTTGAACTGTGGATAGGAGCATTGCAGCGTCTCAATCAGGCAGGTCTGAAGCGGCTGGGTGTCATTCATCGTGGCTTCTCAAGCTACGACAAGAAAATCTATCGCAACGTGCCTATGTGGCAGATACCTATCGAGCTGCGGCGACGCATACCGGGGCTACCCATCATCTGCGCCCCGAGCCATATCGGCGGACGACGCGACCTGATTGCACCGCTCTGCCAGCAGGCTATGGACCTGGGGTTCGACGGACTGATCGTGGAGAGCCACTGCAACCCGGAGAAGGCCTGGAGTGATGCCAAGCAGCAGGTGACACCCGACATCCTTGACTATATCCTTTCGCTGCTCATAGTGCGTGATGTGCATTCAACTACGGAGGACCTCCGCCTGCTCCGGTCGCAGATCGACGAGGTTGACAACTCGCTGATGGGACTTCTTGCCAAGCGGTTCCGCATCTGCCGTGAGATAGGAACGTTCAAGAAAGAGCACAATATGACGGTTCTGCAGGCTGGCAGGTATAATGAAATCCTTGAAAAGCGAGGAGCGCAGGCAAGCCTCTGCGGCATGGATGCCAACTTCGCCGCACAGGTCTTTGAACTGATCCATGAGGAGAGTGTACGCCAGCAGCTGGAGATCGTGAACCAGTAAGGTGGCGGATGTTGAATGCTGGATGCTGTTGGGATAGCCTTGGAGCTGTAATGGTCTGTTGTATTTCTTCTCCACGACAGTTAAAAAGATAAACAGTTAACTGTCAGCTGTTTGTCAAGTGACCATCGGCCGCCGGCCACCTGGCATCCTGAAAAGAAAGAACATTAGTACCGACCGGTGGACATCTCACGTGTAAGCCAGTTCTCAGCGTCTTGCCGTATACCATAACGACAGGAATGAACCGGCCTTCCCTGCGGATGTGCTGATGCTCGTCACATATTGTGTTGTCGGCAGACACCCGTCGTGTTGACGGTCCGCTCCTTGCAATAATATTGCCGGGAGGGGCGCAGCTTATAGCTGGAGAAAGAACTGTGCCGGCGCAACTTATCCGGTCAGGGAGGCTTACATTTCCGAAGACTATGAGGAGCTGCCTGCTTAAAGGAGATTACGCATGGGAAATCATGCTGTTAAAGTTTTATCGGACACCAATAAAAGAATATGAAAATACTGATAATGGGCGCAGGAAAGATGGGAAGTTTCTTCATCGACCTGCTTAGTTTCGACCACGAAGTAGCTGCGTACGAGAAAGATGCACGCCGCCTTCGTTTTACATATAACTGTCAGAGGTTTACGGCATTGGATGAAGTGGAGAGCTTCCAGCCGGAACTTGTAATCAATGCGGTGACGGTGAAATATACGATACCTGCCTTTGAAGAAGTGCTACCAGTATTGCCGGAAGACTGTATCCTGTCTGATATCAGTTCGGTGAAGACGGGACTGAAAGACTGGTACGGTCAATGCGGACACCCCTATGTGTCTACGCATCCGATGTTCGGTCCGACCTTTGCCAATCTCAACCAGCTGAGCGAAGAGAATGCAATCATCATCAGCGAGGGTGATTACATGGGAAGGATATTCTTCAAGGACCTCTATCAGAGGCTGGACCTGAACATCTACGAATACAGCTTTGAGGAACACGACAGGACGGTGGCTTACTCGCTTAGCATTCCGTTTGTCTCTACCTTTGTCTTCGCTGCCGTGATGAAGCACCAGGATGCGCCGGGCACGACTTTCAAACGGCATATGTGTATTGCGAAAGGAGTACTGAACGAGGATGATTACCTGCTTCAGGAAATTCTCTTCAATCCTTACACGCATGACCAGGTGGCACAGATACGCACGGAACTGAAGGAGCTGCTGCAGATTATCGACAACAAGGATGCCGGGAGCATGGAGGCCTATCTTGCGAAAATCCGCAGGCACGTGAAAAACTGATGCGGCTGTCGGAAACTGAAGAAGCTGTGCCAACTGTTTCTCTTTTTGCAGTCTTCTTTTACGGATATAACGGCAATGGCTTTATTCCATGAACTCCCAATGGGGATCTTTTATCTTTCATCAAAAACCTATACCTTTATGCGCACGTTGTTAATCCTCGTCTTCACGCTGCTCTCCGTGTCGTCGGCAGCCCAGAGCCGTCTGACCATCGTAGAAGTGAATGCGGAGAACCTGTTTGATACTCGGCACGATACATTGAAGAATGACTATGAGTTCCTGCCCGATTCCCCTCGCCATTGGACACGTACCAAGTACTGGGAGAAGCTGAACAGAACGGGGCAGACCATCATTGCCTGTGGCGAGGACAGCAGCGGCTGGCATCTGCCTGACATCGTGGGCTTGTGCGAAGTGGAGAACGACAGTGTGCTCTTTGACCTTACCCGCCGTTCTCTTCTTCGCAAGGCCCGCTACGAATATGTAATGACGGCTTCGGACGATAGACGTGGTATCGACGTGGCACTGCTCTATTCACCCTTCTCTTTCCGGCTGATAAAAGCCGATACGATACATGTTGCTCCAATGGCGGATATGCGCCCTACACGAGATATTCTGCACGTGGAAGGAGAGATAGAAAACGGCGATACGTTGCACGTCTTCCTGCTCCATGCACCGAGCCGTATGGGAGGCGAACGTTATTCCCGACCTTTCAGGCTGTATGTAGCAGGACTGCTGTGCCAGGCGGTCGATTCCCTCCGCAGTCTGTATGCTGACCCCAGAATCCTGGTAATGGGCGACTTCAATGATTATGCCGACAGTCCTTCTGTCCGACTCTTATGTACCCGCGGATTCGTAAACGTATCTGCACGGGCACATGGGAACAACGGAGCCAAAGGTACTTATCGCTACCACGGAGCGTGGGGAAGTCTGGACCAGATTCTTGTGAGCGAGAATCTGTGCCCATGGGTCATCAGCTGTCATGTCAATGACGCGGCGTTTCTGTTGGAGGAAGACGATAAGTACGGAGGGGTAAAGCCCCGTCGCAACTATAATGGCATGCGCTATAACAACGGCTTCAGTGACCATCTGCCATTGGTTCTGCAAATGCGACCGAAATGAACGGAAAAGGAGGATATGTCAAAACTCGATCTCCACTAAAGACAGCTATCATTTGCAAAGAATAACCGCTACCAAGGAGTTGATAACCCAATGATAGCGGTTGTTCTGATATTTATGAGAGATTGAGACCGTCAATGTGAAAGGAGGCTTTTCTGAATTCTAAGTTTTGACACACCTCCTTGTTGCCCTGTGGTTTTTGACATTTACGGTGTCTACTGCTTCTTCAGCAGGTCTCGTATCTCGGTGAGGAGTTTCTCCTCGTTTGTCGGCTTCGGGTCTGGCACCGGAGCGGCAGCCTCTTCCTCTTTCTTCTTTGACAGTCTGTTGATACCCTTTACGAGGAGGAAAACACAGAAGGCAATGACGATGAAGTCGAATGTCGTCTGAAGGAAGTTGCCATAGTTGATGGTGGCAGCTTCCATCTTCTCGACACCAGGAATGTCAACAGTAGGAAGCGTGAATTTCAAGTCAGTGAACTTGACACCGCCGATGAGCCATCCGATGGGTGGCATGATGATGTCGTCGACGATGGATGAAACGATTTTGCCGAATGCGCCGCCGATGATTACACCGACTGCCATGTCAACAGCGTTACCCTTTACAGCAAAATCCTTGAATTCTTGAATAAGTTTGCTCATATTATTTATGTTGTTGATTTTGTACGTCTCTCTTGTCGTCTGCCTCCTTAACATTCTTCCTTTTGGCACATGGAGTTTGCAAACAAGGCTCGTCGTGTCACAGTCTCATCATCTTGTGGATGAAACGAGCCATTTTTTATAATATTTAATACGCAAAGCGTCTGCAAAAATAAAAAAAAAATTGTATCTTTGCAATCGTAACAAAGGAAATGTTTCTATAAGGAGGTAAAAAGAAAATTGTTTTATGAACTTTTATAAATAAATTAAGGTAAAAAATGGTAAATGTAGCTATTAACGGCTTTGGCCGTATTGGTCGTCTCGCATTCCGTCAGATGTTCGAGGCTGAAGGTTATGAGGTTGTTGCAATCAACGACTTGACAAGTCCTAAGATGCTTGCTCATCTGCTGAAGTATGATACCGCTCAGGGTGGCTTCGCCGGCAAGTACGGTGAGGGCAAGCACACTGTAGAGGCTACAGATGACTCTATCATCGTTGATGGTAAGGAAATCAAGATTTCTGCTGAGAAGGATGCTGCAAACTGTCCATGGGCTGCCAACAAGGTAGACGTTGTGCTCGAGTGTACTGGTTTCTACACATCAAAGGAGAAGGCTTCTGCTCACCTCAAGGCTGGTGCCAAGAAGGTGGTTATCTCAGCTCCGGCAGGTAACGATCTTCCTACCATCGTTTTCAACACCAATCACAAGACCCTGACAGCTGATGACAAGATTATCTCTGCAGCTTCTTGTACAACCAACTGTCTGGCTCCTATGGCAGCTGCGCTGAACGCATACGCTCCAATTCAGTCAGGTATCATGTCAACTATCCACGCTTACACCGGCGACCAGATGATTCTCGACGGTCCACAGCGCAAGGGTGATCTCCGTCGTTCACGTGCAGGTGCCTGCAACATCGTTCCTAACTCAACAGGTGCTGCCAAAGCCATCGGTCTCGTTATCCCTGAGCTGAACGGCAAGCTGATCGGTTCTGCACAGCGTGTTCCGACTCCGACAGGTTCTACAACTATCCTCGTTGCTGTTGTCAAGGGCAAGGACGTGACCGTTGAGGGTATCAATGCTGCCATGAAGGCTGCTTCTACAGAGAGCTTCGGTTACAACGAGGACCTGATTGTTTCTTCCGACATCATCGGTATGCGTTTCGGTTCTCTGTTCGACGCTACCCAGACAATGGTAAGCAAGATCAGCGACGACACATATCAGGTTCAGGTTGTATCCTGGTATGACAATGAGAACTCTTACACTTCTCAGATGGTTCGTACAATCAAGTACTTCGCAGAGCTGAAGTAATACCTTTACAGGAGTAAATCTGCAATTCTCTCTTGCGTAGAGAGACATTGACGGATAAAATATTAATCCCTGCCGGCTTGCCGGCAGGGATTTTTTTGTTATCTTTGTGGCATGAAGGACGAACATACAGGTGGATGTACGGCTATGGGCAAGACTGCTGCAGGCCGGATGATAACCATACTCGGCCCTACGGCTTCGGGTAAGACCAGCCTTGCTGCACACCTGGCCGGCCGGCTCGGCGCAGAAATCATCAGTGCAGACAGCCGGCAGGTGTATCGCGGCATGGATGTCGGCACGGGAAAGGACCTGGCCGACTATACGGTCGATGGGTATCGCGTGCCTTACCACCTTATAGATATATGTGAACCAGGGACGAAGTACAATCTCTTCCGTTATCAGCAGGACTTCCTCGACTGTTATGAAGATATGCGGAACAGGGGAGTACTGCCTATTCTCTGTGGCGGGACAGGGCTTTACATAGAAGCGGTGCTGAAAGGGTACAGTCTGTCCCCGGTGCCACAGAATCCGGAACTGAGAAAGTCGTTGGAGGGCAAGTCGCTTGAAGAACTGACACAGCTGCTGGCTGGACTGAAGGCAAAGAATCACTCTGTCATGCACAACAAGACGGATGTGGACTCCTGTCAACGAGCCGTCCGGGCCATAGAGATTGAGACGTACAACCTCACAAAGCCGACGGAGGAGCGGCCGTGCCCGCCCATAGAATCGCTGATAATCGGTGTGGACATTGACCGTGAGGAGCGCAGGCGCAAGATAACAGACCGGCTGAAAGCCCGGCTTGAAGCGGGTATGGTGGATGAGATAGACGGACTCCTGAAGCGTGGCATCCCTGCCGACGACCTGATTTATTACGGGCTGGAATACAAGTTCGTCACGGAGTATCTTGTCGGCAGACTGTCCTATGAGGAGATGTTCCGTCAGCTTGAAATAGCCATCCACCAGTTTGCGAAACGGCAGATGACATGGTTTCGCGGCATGGAACGGCGTGGCTTTGCAATACACTGGCTCAATGCCAAACTGCCGATGAATGCGAAGATAGAAGAAATATTGAACTTATGGTAGAAGAAGACAGATGGGGCATCGTTTATTGTCCGAAGGGTGGGTTGCTTGGCAATCCCGTAAAGCGTTGGGAACAGGCAGAACGCTGTCTGCAATCGCACCACATATTGTATGACATGGTACAGAGCGAGAATCCCCGGAGCGTGGAACGGCTGGTACGTATGCTGGTAAACAATGGTTATCGCACGATTATCATCTTCGGTGGAGACTCTGCATTGAACGATGCGGTCAACTGTCTGATGCTCATGGAACCGGGAGAGCGTGATCGCATTGCGCTGGGAGTGATTCCGAACGGGGTTCTGAACGACTTCGCCCATTTCTGGGGATTCGACGAGTCGAAGATAGAGCAGACGGTTGCATGGCTCGGCAAGATGCGTGTCAGGAAGATCGATATAGGCTGTATCCGTTACCGGAATAGGAAGAATGAACATTGCAGACGTTATTTCCTCAACTGTGTGAACTTCGGTCTCGTTGCAACCATCATGAGCCTCCGTCGCCGTACCCGCCATCTGTTCGTATCCCGCCGGCTGTCTTTCATACTATCCTGTTTCCTGCTTCTCTTCCAGCGGGTGGACTTCCTCATGCACCTCCATATCAATACCGAAAAGATCAAGAACCGCATCATGACCGTCTGTATCGGAAACGCATCAGGTTATGGACAGACGCCCAATGCTGTTCCGTATAACGGACTGCTGGATGTGTCTGTCGTATCCCGACCTAAGACGATGCAGATCATCGAGGGACTTTATCTTCTGTTGCGTGGGAAGATCCTGACACATCGGAGTGTCCGCCCTTACCGTACAGGTGAGCTTACGCTGAGGGTCGAGCCACATACACCTGTCAGTGTGGACGGGCGGCTTTTGAACGCTGCTCCGGTCGGAGACTGTAAGATCAACGTAGAGAAGGAGGTGGTGAATTTCCTGATACCGGATTGAATTCCTGCCCGTTGATGTCCGATGCCTTGATGGACTGCTGAAATTTCTCACTGCATGGAGCCTTCAATCTTGTTGAAAATGAAAAAAATATAGCTGTCCGGTATACTATCCCCTGTATAGATTATTCATTAACTCCTTGATGTATAGCATATTGAGAGAGACAGGCCAGTCTTCCTGTTTCCAGCCTACGTGCTGATGCCTGCCACGTGTGGTGTTGTTGGCAAACACCAGTCGTGTGAGCACTCAACACCTTGACAATATGATGCTGGGAGTGCAGTTAAAAAGCTGACAAAACTTATTTGATGAGGGGGAACTTTCCTAAAAACAATACAGAATTGACTGTTCAAAGTAGATTCCGTATGGAAAATCATGCTATTTAATTTTAATCGGACAGCAATGGAAAAATATATGTGTTTTGTGACTTTATTTTGATTTTTTCTTCGTATCTTTGGAGAGCCAAACAGTTTAGTCGCATGACGACCTTCTTTCGACTTGGAACCAAACAACAGAACATAAAACCTTTTAAGACATGAGCTACTTAAAATTTGAAAAGGCTCTGATGACCAATCTTCAGGACTCGCTTCCACGGGAGTTGTTGCGGACCAACCGCTCGGGAGCCTATTCCTGTTCGACCATCGTCGACTGCAACACCCGGAAGTACCATGGGCTGCTTGTCGTGCCAGTTCCGGAACTGGACGACGACAACCATGTACTGCTCAGCTCGCTTGACCCTACGGTCATCCAGCATGGGGCTGCCTTCAACCTTGGCCTGCATAAGTATCAGGGCGACAACTTCAGTCCGCAGGGACATAAGTATATCCGAGAGTTCGACTGTGACACCGTGCCTACAACAGTCTATCGGGTCGGTGGTGTGCTGCTGAAGAAGGAAGTCGTTTTCCAGCACTATGAAGACCGCATTCTGATTCGCTACACCCTGATGGAGGCACATTCACAGACGACCCTCCAGTTCCGTCCTTTCCTTGCTTTCCGCAGTGTGCGGCAGTTCACGCATGAGAATTCCGTTGCTGACCGTTCGTACAATGAGGTGGGCAACGGAATCAGTACCCGTATGTATGCCGGCTATCCTTCACTCTTCATGCAGTTCTCGAAAGAGAACACATTCCACTTCGAGCCCTATTGGTACCGTGGACTGGAATACCCGAAGGAGCAGGAACGAGGTTATGCCTCCAACGAAGACCTGTATGTTCCGGGCTATTTCGAAATGAACATCAGCAAGGGTGAGAGTATCGTCTTCGCCGCATCGACGACAGAAAGCGACACCTCTTCATTGAAAAAATTGTTTGATACGGAGGTCAAGTCACGCAGCCCACGTGACAACTTCTTCCACTGTCTTGTCAATGCCGCCCATCAGTTCCACAACCGTTCAAAGAATGACGAACGTTATATTCTTGCCGGCTATCCGTGGTTCAAGTGCCGCGCACGTGACCAGTTCATCGCTCTCCCCGGACTTACCTTGAGCATTGAGGAGCAGGACTATTTCGAACTGGTAATGCAGACTGCCGGGAAAGGACTGCGTGAATTCATGGAAGGCAGGCCGCTCAGCGTCAACATCTATGAGATGGAGAAGCCGGATGTACCGCTGTGGTGTGTGTGGGCTATACAGCAATATGCCAAGGAGGCCGGCAAGGCACGTTGTCTGGAACTCTATGGTTCCCTGCTGCATGACATCATTGACTATATCGCTGCCGACAGGCATCCTGACCTCCGGATGGATGACAACGGCCTGCTCTATGCCGATGCCAAGGGAGAGGCCATCACATGGATGAACTCTACAAACAACGGCAAACCGGTCGTTCCACGTACAGGTTATATCGTCGAGTTCAATGCACTCTGGTATAACGCCCTTTGTTTCGTAGCTTCGATGGAGCGGGAGGGCGGCAAAGAGAAACATGCAAAAGAACTTGAAGTACTCGCAGAAAGATGCAAGGAGGCTTTCGTCAGTACTTTCCTGAACGAGTACGGTTATCTTTACGATTATGTGGATGGCAGGATGATTGACTGGAGCGTACGTCCGAACATGATATTCGCCGTGGCACTTGACTATTCTCCGCTCGACCAGAAGCAGCGGAGGGGCGTACTGGATGTCTGTACGCGCGAACTGCTTACACCGAAGGGACTGAGATCTCTCTCTCCGAAGAGCGGTGGGTACAACCCGATGTACGTCGGGCCGCAGACACAGCGCGACCTTGCCTATCACCAGGGAACAGCCTGGCCATGGCTGGGAGGATTCTATCTTGAGGCCTGTCTGAAGCTCTATAAACAGACACGCTTGAGTTTCGTCGAACGCCAGCTGGTGGGATATGAAGACGAAATGTTCAATCACTGTCTCAGTACACTGCCCGAACTCTTCGACGGCACCCCGCCGTTCAGTGGCCGTGGAGCCATCTCCTTTGCCATGAATGTCGCCGAGGTGCTCCGTACGTTGGAGTTGCTTGAGAAGTATAAATATTAAAATGGAGGAACCTGTATGAAAGTTTTAATGTTTGGATGGGAGTATCCTCCTCATGTATATGGCGGTCTGGCTACTGCCAACTTTGGCATTTCCGAGGGGCTTCATGCACAAGGGGATGTCGAGACAATCCTCTGCCTGCCGCATCCTTTCGGTGATGAGGACCACACGTTTGCTGACATTGTGGCAATGGATCATGTACCCATCGCCTATCGTGAACTTGGCTATGACTATGTGAAAGACCGTCTCGGCAATCTGATGACGCCGGAACTGTACTTCAAGTTGCGTGAGCACATCTATGCCGACTTCAATTACATGCACGTCAACGACCTCGGGGCGATGGACTTCGCCGGCGGTTATCCAGGGAATTTGCATGAAGAAATCAACAACTATTCGATTATTGCCGGTGTCGTTGCCCGCACATTCGACTTCGATATCATCCATGCCCACGACTGGCTGACCTATCCTGCCGGCATCCATGCCAAGCGGGTATCAGGCAAGCCGCTGTGCATCCATGTCCATGCCACAGACTTCGACCGCTCTCGTGGAAAGGTCAATCCGACGGTCTATGGCATCGAGAAGGACGGCATGGACAATGCCGACTGCATCATGTGTGTGTCAGAACTGACCCGCCAGACCGTCATCAACCAGTATCACCAGGACCCGCGTAAGGTCTTCACGGTACACAATGCCGTCTATCCGCTGAAGCAGGAGATTGCCGAAATACCGCGTCCTGACCATAAGGGAAAGGAAAAAGTCGTCACTTTCCTCGGCCGACTGACGATGCAGAAAGGCCCCGAATACTTTGTCGAGGCTGCCAACATGGTTCTTCACCGTACACGTAACGTGCGTTTCTGCATGGCAGGGTCGGGCGATATGATGGACCAGATGATTTATCTGGCTGCCGAGCGGGGCATCGCCGACCGCTTCCATTTTCCCGGCTTTATGCGCGGGAATGAAGTCTATGAATGCCTGAAGGCCTCAGATGTCTACGTGATGCCGTCCGTCAGCGAGCCGTTCGGTATTTCGCCTTTGGAGGCGATGCAGTGCGGAACGCCGACCATCATCTCCAAGCAGAGTGGATGCGCTGAGATTCTGGACAACTGTATCAAGGTAGACTACTGGGACATCCATGCACTGGCAGATGCGATGTACTCCATCTGTCACAACGAGAGCCTCTTCGATTACCTCGCTGTTGAAGGAAAGCGAGAGGTCGATCAGATAACATGGGAGAAGGTCGGCGCATGGATCCGTGAGCTTTACCTCCGTACATTGGGCTGGCAATAAGAATCTGAATGAAAGGAAACTAATGACCTATAAAACCAAAACGACAAGACAATGAAGACAATTTGTTTATATTTCGAGATACACCAGGTAATCCACCTGAAACGTTACCGCTTCTTTGACATCGGTACCGACCATTATTATTATGACAGCTTTGAAAACGAACGTACTATAGCTGAAATCGCCGAGAAGAGCTATATGCCGGCTCTGGATGCACTGTTGCAGATGACCAGGGAGAGCGGACAGACCTTCAAGGTGACTTTCTCGCTCTCGGGCGTGGGTATTGAACAGCTTGAAATTCACGCTCCACAGGTACTTGAGAAACTGCAGGAACTGAACAGCACCGGCTGCGTGGAGTTCCTTGCCGAGCCTTATTCCCATGGTCTGGCTTCTCTTGCCAATGAAGAGAGTTTCAAAGAAGAGGTGAAGCGTCAGGCAAAGAAAATCAAAGAGTACTTCAGTCAGACACCGAAAGTGCTCCGCAATTCCTCACTTATCTACAGTGATGAAATCGGACTGCTGGCATCCCAGATGGGTTTCAAAGGTATGCTGACCGAAGGAGCAAAGCATGTCCTGGGCTGGAAGAGCCCGCATTACGTCTATAACTGTGCGCTTGATCCGAACCTGAAACTGTTGTTGCGCGACGTGAAGTTGAGTGATGACATTTCGCTCCGCTTCAACAATTCCGACTGGGAAGGCTATCCATTGTTTGCCGACACATATATGGACGAGATTGCGGCACTCCCGGAGGAAGAGCAGGTAATCGGCATCTTCATGAACCTGTCGGCTCTCGGTATCGAGCAGCCTCTGTCGAGTAACATCCTCGAGTTCTTCAAGGCATGGCCGGCATGTGCCAGGCAGAGGGGTATCACCTTCTCTACTCCGTCTGAAATCTGCATGAAGCTGAAGAGCGTCGACAGTCTTGACGTACCCGATACATTGAGCTGGATGGATGAAGAACGTGATGTGAGCACCTGGCTGGGAAATCCGATGCAGCGCGAGGCATTCAACAAACTCTATAGTGTTGCCGACCGTGTACGCATTGTCAACGACCCGCGTATCAACCAGGATTGGGATTACCTGCAGGCAAGCGACAACTTCCGTTTCATGTCCACCAAGCCTTCCCGTGTGGGAATGGACCGTGGCATCTATGCAAGTCCGTTTGATGCCTTTACCAATTACATGAATGTACTGGGCGATTTCCTGAACCGTGTCAACAGCCTTTATCCTGCCGAGATAGACAATGAAGAGCTGGATGGTCTGCTTACTACTATCCGTAATCAGGGTGAAGAGCTTGAGATGAAATCGAAGGAAATCTCCCGGTTGCAGGCAAAGGTTGAAACCCTGGAGAAAGAGGAAGACCGTCTGCGTGCAGAAAAGGAGAAGAAAAAACCGGTCAGGAAGTCTTCCCGTACGGGCTCTGCCGCCAGAAAGGCTGCCACGGATCCTGCTGCAAAAAAGAAGAAAAACTCTGCCCCAGCCGGTGGAAAGGCTGAGTAAATCTTCTGTCTGAAATGTAGTCTGTAACCGCCCATACAGCTGTCTGGCTTGATCCGGATATGCTGTATGGGCGTTTTTTGCCGTTTTCCCCGACCTCTCGTCTTTGTTTTTGTCAGGAAAGGATTTTCCTGGAATCGATGAGGTCTCTGGCTGGCTATGCCTTTGTGTGTCGGAAAAAGACAGTCAATTAATGCTGTCCGGTAAAACCCAAACAGCATAATTCTCCATGTGTGATTTCTTTCAAACTGACAGTTCCGTATTGTTTTCAGAGAGGTAAGCCCCTCTGATCAGACAAGTACTGCCGGCACGGCTTTTCTCCAGCTGCAAGCTGCCCCCGTCCCGGCAATATCATCGCAAGGAGCGGGCCGTCAACACAACTGGTGTTTACCGACAACTCCATAAGTGATGGGCATCGACACATCACCGGTTAAGCACCCAGGTAAGTCCTGATCGGAATGCAAGTAGGCGTTAGTTGGTATGCAGTCAGGGGGTGTCTGCAATCCGGTGGGCCGGAAAGAATGGTCTCTGTCCTGAAAAACTTCACTGCTTTCAATCCTTATCTGTAATCTTTTCGCTAACTTTGTGGCATGAAACGATTGATTAACTGGAAAGAATTTGTTGTGCTCTTTGTCGTTATCGGGGGCATCTACTATCTTACGAGGTCATTGCTTGTCACAGGCGGCATCCTGGCCATTTTGCTGCTGATAGACGGCTTGTTGCGTCAGTACGACAACAAGAGGCGCGGAGAAAAGCAGGCAGACGAGATAAAAAAGAAGCTGGAGGACTAAGCCTCACCTGTTTCATGAAGTGAGTACACGTTCCGGAGGTGTCGGGTAGGGGAGAGGTATGTCATGCTCAGCATACGGGCATGGAAACGTCCGTACTCCCGGCAGCATATCGGGAGCGGCCCGGAAACAGGTCGCATAAAGAATAGAATATGGAAAGACTGTTAGAGTTATATAAAAACTGGAAAGGCAGCGAGCCGGTCAGTGCAGAGAAACTGGAAGGAGCCGGCAGCAACCGCACATATTACAGGCTGACGGATGGGGAAGGCGATTCCGTTATCGGTGTCATCGGGACGAGCCGAGACGAGAACCATGCCTTTGTCTATCTTGCCAGACACTTCGAAAAACGGCGGCTTCCGGTACCGCACGTGCTGGCTGTATCGGAAGATGAGATATGTTATCTGCAGTCCGATCTTGGCAACACCTCGCTCTTCGAGGCTATCCGGGGTGGACGTGAAGCCGGCGGAAGGTATAATCTTGCAGAGCAGGAACTGCTTCGCCGTACAATCCGGGAGCTGCCGAACATACAGCTGAGAGGTGCCCGCGGACTTGACTTCGGCAACTGCTATCCGCAGCCGGAGTTTGATCAGGAGAGCGTGCTCTTCGACTTGAACTATTTCAAGTACTGCTTCTTGAAAGCAACGGAGCTGGATTTCCACGAGCTGAAGCTCGAGGCGAATTTCCGAATGTTTGCCAAAGACCTGACCTCTGAGAAGATGGATGCCTTCCTCTATCGTGACTTCCAGGCACGCAATGTCATGTTGGACAAGAAGGGGAATCCTTTCTTCATCGATTTCCAAGGCGGACGGAAAGGTCCATTCTATTACGACCTTGCGTCTTTCCTGTGGCAGGCAAGTGCCAGATATTCCTTCAAGCTGCGGAGGGAGCTGGTGTTCGACTATTATCAGAGTCTGAAGAATTATACCGAGGTGCCGTCGAAGCGGCATTTTGTCAACCGGCTTTCTCTCTTTGTCCTTTTCCGTACATTGCAGGTATTGGGGGCATACGGATTCCGCGGTTACTTTGAACGGAAGAAACACTTTGTCGATTCCATCCCCCCCGCCATACAGAATCTGCGAGACCTTCTGGCACTGGGCGAGGGTGTCTTCCCCTATCCGTATATGATGACTATGCTGCGCCGGCTTACACAGCTGCCGCAGTTTGCACGTATAGAGAAACCTGCTGCCAATAGGGCAGACGGTTTCCGGATTGCCGAGAAAGACATATACAAGGCCAATCCGCTGGACGGACCCGCCACTTTCTCCAAGTATGACGGCAAGGGGCCGCTAGTGGTACGTGTGTTCAGCTTCTCTTTCAGAAAAGGCATTCCGGAGGACACGTCAGGCAATGGCGGGGGGTACGTCTTCGACTGCCGGAGCACACACAACCCGGGGCGGGACGAGCCTTACAAGAAACTCACGGGACTGGACGAGCCCGTCATCCGCTTTCTGGAGGATGACGGCGAGATACTTGACTTCCTCAAACCTGTCTACAGATTGGCCGACCATCATGTGGAACGCTACATACAGCGTGGCTTCACCGACCTGATGTTCAGTTTCGGCTGTACGGGTGGACAACACCGTTCAGTCTACTGTGCACAGCATCTTGCAGAACATCTCAATGAAAAATATGGAATAGAGGTGCAGATAACGCACAGGGAGCAGGCCGTCAGGCAGACACTGAATGCACGTTGACAGCTCCCGGTAGCTGCCAAGCAATTTGATGGACTGAACCGGTCTACCCGGACCGGTTTACGAAAAGACAGACAAGAAAGAGCGTATCAGACAGGCCGGGAGGCATAGTCTGATACGCTCTTTCGAAGAGTCCCGCTTACTTGAGTTCGGCTACAATATATTCCGACCGTGTCCCGATACGGAACTTTCCACCCCAGATGCCTATTCCCGATGATACGTAATATCCTGTACGCCCTTTTCTCAACGGGCCGAAAGCATCCTCATAGATGATGTCTTCTAACCAGCTGACAGGCCACACCTGCCCATAGTGCGTATGCCCGGAGAACTGGAAATCAATACCGCACTGTTGTGCTTCTTCCAGATGATAGGGCTGGTGATCCAGGAGTATCGTATAATAGCCTCGTAGAGCGGACCTCATCAGTTCCTGCAAAGTGGTGCGCTGCTTATTCGTCCGGTCGTCGCGGCCTATAACAAGAAGGCTGTCTCCGCCCGCCAGAGGAACCAGAGCATGGCTGTCAACCAGCAGATGTACACCTGCCTCTCGATAGAATCTCTTGGCCTGTGGTTCACCGCTCAGATATTCATGGTTGCCCAGACAGGCATAGACGGGGGCTTTCAGTCTTCTGAACTCTGCCGCCATATTCTGGTCGGCCAGCGCACGGATGCTGCCATCGATGATGTCACCGGCAACAAGGATAAGTTCCGGCTGTTCTGCATTTACTTTGTCTACCCATTTCCGGAACTCATCTGCACGGTTATGATAGCCCAGATGCAGGTCGCTCAGCATCACCAGCCGGTGCTGGCGGCACAGATGTCCGGAAGACTCCAATACCAACGGTACACGCACTTTGTGAAGGTAATTCAGATATCCGTAGACAAACAGTCCGGTCATGACAGCCACGACGGACACCGTTCCTGTCCAGCTGTTGTAAAGAAAGGAACGGGGGATAAGATGAACCATTCTCCCCAGGTCGAGTACCAGGAACAGCATCAACAGATACAAGCCGATGAAGACGGAAGAGTTGCCCAGTTCGTATAATGTTACAGCAACCCGCATGGGCTTGTCGTCAAGTCCAAAGATAAAGTTGGTGAAAAGACAGACGATGGACAGCAGCATAGCTCCTGTGACAATCCATTTTCCGGCAACAGTGAGTGGCAGAAGCTGCCAAACGTGCCAGCTTACATATCCGCAGCCTGACAGAAGAGTCAGGAGAAACACAATTATCCAGATAATATTCATGTTGGTTTCCTTTTGTGCTAAAATAAAGTTGAATAACGATATGCCCATACGGAAGAAGCCGCACCTCGCATGAAGAGAAACGAGAGGAATGCTATCCACAGGGCATCATTGGCCAGACTGTTCTGGAGCAGACTGTACACAAGGAAGAATGTTGTCATGGCCACTGCCGTCGAGAACAACATGCCTTTGGTAGCTGTCAGACCGATAAAGACACCATCCAATATGAAGGCTGCCATTCCTGCTGCCGGTATCAGATAAGCCCAGAGCAGATAGGGGCGTGCTGATGCCACAACTGCTGCGTCGTCTGTGAGAAGATGCAGGAATCCAGCTCCGCCTGCGACATACATGGCTGTAAACAACGATGCCATAATGACTCCGAAGCTGAACAGACGGCGTACGATTTTATGCAGTCCCGCCCTGTCACCAGCACCATGATACCTGCCGGCCAGTGCTTCGCCGGCATAGGCAAAGCCGTCCATCATATAGGAGAAGAGCGTGAACAGCGTCATCAGAAGTGTATTGACGGCCAGCATCATGGTCCCTTGTTTTCCACCTGCAGATGTGAAGAAGAAGTTTACAGCCACCAGACAAAGCGTCCGCAGGAAGATGTCCTTGTTCACACGGAAGAACTCGCCCCATGCTCTCTTCACTGTCAGTACATGTCTGAGCGTTGCCCGCAGCCGCATTCCGATTCCTTTTCCGCCAGACAGGACAAACTCTTCTGTCTGAACTGTCATCCGGCGGTATGCCTCCGAAAGGGACACGGAAAATCCTGTCCATTGTGCCAGCATGGTCCCTGCAGCGACACCGCTGACATCCCAGTCCAGTATGAAGACAAAAAACAGCGAGGCGAGAATGTTGACCACGTTCTGCAGCACTGCAACCAGCAGCGGCGTCCGTGTGTCCTGCATGCCGATGAACCAGCCTGTCAGGCCATACAGTCCCAGCATTGCAGGGGCACCCCATATCACAATCCGGAAATACGTACTGACAAGATTCCCTGAGGCTTCCGGCGTGTTCATCAGCCATAACATCCCTCGTTCTATTTCCTGCTGTACTGCGATAAAGAACAGTCCTATGCCTATCCCCAAAAGAAGTGTGCGCACAAGGATAGCCAGGCATTCTCCGCCGTCATGCCGTCCGAAGGCCTGCGAGGTCATACCGCTCGTTCCCATCCGTAGGAAGCCCAGCAGCCAGTACATGACATTGAAAATCATCGTGCCGACGGCGATGGCACTGATATAGGCTTCATTTCCGATATGTCCGACGACCGCGAGGTCTACAAGTCCCAGCAGCGGGACCGTCACATTGCTTATGACGGAGGGTACTGCAAGGCGGAGTATTTCTCTGTTCCACTTGTCCATCAGCTGCCTCTCTTCCTATTCTCGTATATAACCCCTTGCTGTGAGATCATAGTAAAGAGCCTCCAGTTCAGGCAATGTCAGCTGTCTGACCGAATGCTCCAGCACCCGGACAAGTTCTGCCCGCCGGGTGTCATACTCTTTTTTGTCGAAATCCATGTCTTACGTTTTTTACAGGTCTGTAAAAATCGGCCTATTCAATTGTCTCTACCGTTACCTCTTTGAACTCTGTCATGAAGTTGAGCAGATGATTCTGGTAGCGGTTGCGTTTGAGCTTCATCTCCATCGTCACGGCATAAAAATGTCCGGAAGAAGTATCTTTGCGTTGCATCTCGTAGGAGTCGATGACAACTTCCTTCTCACGCAGCCGCTGGAGCAGCTGCTGGATAGAGGCCTCTTCCGGCGTACTGAAGGTTACAGTGATGTTGCGTGTGCCGAAGTGTCTGAGGATAAAATAGAGTGCCTCCAGACAAAGAAGCACGAGGACGGTCGTAGCGATGGACAGTACGTACATGCCTGCGCCGGCGGTCATGCCGATGGCTGATGTCACCCAGAGACCCGCTGCCGTGGTCAGTCCCCTTACCACATGCTTCTGGAAGATGATGGTTCCTGCGCCGATGAATCCGATGCCTGTCACCACCTGAGAGGCGATGCGGCTCGGGTCGAGTGACACCTGTTCGTAATGTCCCAGCACACCGTCAAAGCCGAACTGTGACAGAATCATGAACAGTCCGCTGCCCAGCGCAACGAGGAAATGTGTCCGGAATCCCGCCTCCTTGGCACGATATTCCCGTTCCAGCCCGATGGCTCCGCCCAGCATGGCTGCAATGAAAAGCCTCAGTATGAATTCATAAGTTATCATGTTCATGTCTTCTCTCCTTTACATATTATAGATAGATAAATCATTGTCGCAAAAATACAAAAAAACTTCATTCTTTTCACACTTCTCCTCCTTAAAATATCTTTTTCGTGAATGAAAATCTCTGTTTCTTTGGAATAAGATTCGTACCTTTGTCGATATAAACACTAAAGCCAGGAATATGACAGAGAAAGAAAAACAGCAGAAAGGAATGCTTTACCAGGCCAGCGACCCAGAGGTGTTGAAAGACCTTTACCGCTGTGAGAGCGAGTGTTACGAAATCAACCGGATTCCACCGTCACGCAGGGAGGAGCGTATGGAACGACTGCGGAAGCTGTTCGGCAAGGCAGGTGAGGGGATGTTTATCGTTGGTCCGTTCTTCTGCGACTATGGCTATAATATAGAGGTGGGCAAGAACTTCTTTGCCAACACCAACTGCGTAATTCTTGATGAGGCCAAGGTGACCTTCGGTGATAATGTCTTTATTGCGCCCAATTGTTCTTTCTACACTGCCGGTCATCCTCTTGATGTAGAACAGCGGAACAGGAAGATAGAATACGCTCTGCCCATCCATGTGGGCAACAACGTATGGATCGGCGGTAATGTCGTTGTTGTGCCGGGGGTGTCGATAGGCGACAATACCACAATCGGTGCCGGATCGGTCGTGACACATGATGTTTTAAGTGGTGTCTTGGCAGCAGGCAATCCCTGTAAGGTCATCAAGAAGATATAGGTGTACAAGACCTGTTCCAGACTGGCA
>OBLF01000580.1_pt1 | contig 38527 bp, 34 predicted proteins | sample 1519231 | NCBI WGS metagenome assembly OBLF01 (sample SAMEA2602895, study PRJEB22501) | metagenome | reverse complement strand
ATTTTTGAGTTACGTAAGTATTGATGATCTGTCTAACTTAATTTGACAATTAAGAGTTTTAAAAGTTCATATCTGCCATACCACTCGATTTTATGTGCTTTTTCATTTTCTGCTATTTGTTTATAAGCATAACTATTAAAAAAAGACGAAGTAATAAACATCTTTTTAGTCCAGTTTTTATCAGATATTCCTGCAAAAATTTTTACGTCATTATCAGTGATCAATCGCTCCTCTTTCGTGCTATTTAAGCGCTTTGATTTTGCTTGAACCGCTATACGCTCATTATCTTTAGTTAAAATCAAATCTACACCACCATCGCCAGTATAGACACGCTTGTCTTTTTTATACCTTTTTTTAGTAATTTCAACTTTATATCCAGCCAACCGAAACACCGCGGCTAAAAATCTCTCAAAATGATCCCCTTGTCTCACTCGATCTCGAATACTACTTCCAAAATCCCTATCCATATCGCTTACGAAATCTACGACAATTTTTTCATCATTATTTAGTACAAATGATATTTCTTCCAATCCCTTTTTTTCTTCTGGGATAATTTCTTGAACCTCTGTTTCATCTTCTGGCTGACTCGATTTTCCATTTAACTTCTGTAAAAATTTTAGAACCAATTTATTGTCTCCCTTCACAAAGTTATATATCACTTTTTATTGTAAATTAATAACAAGAGTATTAATTTGTTTGATCATAAAAAAATTATTTTTTTGTGAAAGGAAGATTGAACTTTCGAACAATATAAAAATGCATGAGATATTCCACTTTATAGGGTTATACCCTTGAAGAATCTCATGCATTTTTTGATATGAAATTTAGAAAAATTTACTTGCTAGAAAACTGTGAAAAAGAACTTCGTGCAAATGTAAGTGTCAGCATCCTCATGGCGAATGTTCGAGCACTTCCTTATGCGTTAAAAAAATTTAGAAATTTTGACGAAGTAGCCAACTACTTTTTCCTGAGAAAGGCAGCACTAAAAAAAAGAATCCTCCAGTATTTGGAATTTACTAGAGGATGTACATCTGATGAAGCGTATAGATTATTTAAAAATTATTACTATTAAAGTGGGCGAGAGTTACTGCATTTTTTTCAATAAAAATGATAGCTTGTAACTCTCACGTATTATGCCTAGATACGTAGGGTGGATTACTAATCACATAGTCATAAGTACTAAATTTCTCTTTCATTTTGATTATGTCTAGAGCATCAAGTTGTCTTATATTCCAATTTATTTTTCTACTAATATTATATTTTTTTGAAAGCTCATCTAATTTTTCAATGCACTTTTTTATAGTATCTTTTCGGATGTCAAATGCTGCTATATTTTTTTCTAAAAATTGAATCTTTTCATTTTCAGATTTATTTTTATTCTTTTGGAAAAAATTTTTTATCACTAAAGACAATATATGTCCTTCACCTACTGCTGGTTCAATTAAAGTAAATTCTTCTGTATAATTTATTTTAAGTAATTTAACAAGTTTTTCAGCCAGTTTCGTATCTGTATAAAAAATCCCATTTTTCTTTATAAACTTGTTTTCTTCGTTCACAATATTTACTCCTTTAGATAGCAAATAACTAAAAGATACATGCTATACAGTGATTCTTCAGCTTTTAAAATTTATAGCCTTTTCAATGAAAAACACTTGATGTTTTAAACCAGCTTATGTTTATTATTTTATCATAAGTTAGTTAACTTGAAAGTGTATAAATAAAAAAATCACAACTAATCTTTAGCTGTGATTTAAAATCTTGATAGTTATTTATCTAACCCTGTTAATTTCCGCTGTTTTCTATTTGACTCGTTTGCTACATACTGCAGAACGGTCATAAATTCTTTTCTAGTTGCTTTTTTATTGAGATCACCATAACTACGGTTATATTTTTTCATAATCGCTTCCGCTTTTTGTTTATCAGTCATATAATTTCCCCTCCAAATCTGCTCTTGTAAATGATTCTGGCAAAATAAGATCTATATCTGAAATATCTGGAACTATTGTGGCTATTTCATTCTTATAGTCTTTTAAAATCACATGTACAGATACAGATTCTCCGTAGTGTTTTAGTACTTCGCGAACATTCTCTCGAGACTTAAAGTAAGCATTGATAAAACGATCCTTTGGTACAAATCGTCCTTCTACTTTTTCTCGTATTTTTGTGTAATTCCAAGCAACGAGAGGATCTTGGAAGATAAAATAGATTGTCACATCATAATCTCGAGAAAGGCATCTCTCAATATTTTATTTTGCCCGACCAATGGCGAATGTTCCATCTAATAAAAATGAATAGCCGTTTTTCAATATCGTGTCTAAGGAATAATCTACTAACCAAGATGCCCCGCGTTGAAAATCAGAAGAATTACGACCATTATATCCTGGAAATTTTGCTCGGAAAACATCAGCATCTATTCTACAGATATCTTCTGATAATTCCAGTAGACTAGTTGCTACCTCAGTTTTCCCAGCACCAGGCGTACCTGCCATAAATATAGCTTCTTTTTGATCTAGTCGAGCGATTTTATCTTGAATTACATCTTTAAAAAATTCCTTTTTATGTTCTTTAGCGTAGGCTTTATCATCCAATACTACTTCCTCCAATAATTTCTCGAAATAGCTTTGTTAATCATCTAAATTTTCCGTTGGATACTAATTAATATCATCATCTTATTTCTTTATTATACAACAATTAAGACTATAAATATTAGCCAATTCAATTCTTCAGTGATTTTTATAAATTAAAGTCACAGTAATAGCAGATACGCTCGCAAAACGGGATATGAATGTACGCAGAAACTTTATTTTCTGTGGCTTCCACTATTTTCTTAATGAACTGGTTACATGGTTATATATCTCATGCTGAGTGTTTGACACGTTTTATTGTTTCGTTTTTATAAATACTTTTTAACCTTCCAGTTTCTTTTTAGATTGTATTCAAATAAATAGAGAAGCTAGTCAGAACCTCTACTTAGTAGACCAGTTATTTTTTCTCTTTTTGGTACTCAATTTTCCATCAATCAAAGAAACTTTCCGACAGTATTATTCTTAATTCGAATAGATTCGCAAAATAGAAACCATAGTAGACTTTCTGACTCAATCTAAGATTCTTTCATAGACAGTAACGTTGAGACAGCTGGTTCTTTGTCATCCACGTAGGCAAAATGTTATAATGCCAGTAAATAAAGTTGGCTGCCAATGTACTCTGTCTAAAACTTAAGAATTGTTGTTTACTCTGTCGCTATCCAAATTTAATGAATGTCTGTATATTAAAACTGTTGTCCTTGTCATAGATAATAAAGGAGAGCTTGAAAATGAAAACTGCGGTTACGTTTCTATTAGAGGAATATGCCGATTGGGAAGGGGCTTATATTACTAGCACACTAAACCAAAATGAGGGATGGCAAAATAAAACTGCTTCTATACAATCAGAGGTCACTTCCATTGGAGGACTAAAAACAAAAATCGATTATTTAATCGAACAAATACCTGAAAAAATTGATCTCTTTATTATGATTGGTGGCAATTCATGGGACATAGAAAATCACCATTTATATTTAATAATCGATAAATTTTTAAAAACAGGCGTACCAGTAGCTGCGATTTGTGGGGCAGTTGATTATTTGGCACAGAGCGGATTATTGCAAGGTTACAAACACACCGGAAATATGCAATTTCCTTGGTTAGAATCGGAAAATTATCAAAATAAAGAAGATTTTATAGAACAACAAGCTGTAAAAGATCATAACTTGATTACCGCGAATGGAACAGCTCCTATAGAATTCACAGATTTGATTCTTCAAGCAGTCCATTTTGAAACAGAAGAAATAAGACAAAAAACGATTCGTCTATACAAACTTGGATACTATGATTACTATGAAAAGTACGGAGATTCTTTCTCCTAATCATTCTCTTCAATTGGATACTCTTATCAATGTTGTGACAAGCAATCTAACAATGATTGCTTGTCACACTTTTTTATGGTATTTGTCAAAGAACATACATTCTATTTATATTCATATATAAGATTTCATTGATTCACAAATTTATATATCCTGCTAAACTTTTTCTTCTATTTTTCTATTTGTATAAAAAAACTGAGAATCAATTTTTTAACTCATTCGTAAAAGCAAAAATATAGCTAGTAGACTAATGGTTCCTATAAAAATCGTGCTAGATAAAACTAGTACTTTGCTGTATATAGTGGACTTCTTCCCACATCTTTTTAAACTTCTTACATAGAGAAAAGCTAAAAGAGCTCCTATTAAATTTCCTGTTATAACTTGTTGGACAACAGTAAATTGTAGGTATATTCTTAACAAGCTGATGTCAATTGTTCTTTTTTCTAAAAAATAAAGAATACTTGCTTGAAATAACATTAAAAAAGGAAATAAGGAACCAAGAGCGATATATGGATTATGGAAAAAAGCTTCATGTATCACTCCATTCATTCTGATAGTCATTAATATAGCATAGAAATAAAAAAGGAAAGCTGCGGCTATCCAATAACCAAGTAAAATGTGTTTCCAGAGTCCTTCTATCTTGTCTCTTCTCATCTAGCTCTCCTCTCTCAGCGTATATACACCATAAGCACGAACTAAATAATCCGCTAAGCAACTCAAGCTGATCAATGATTGAAATGGCTTATTTTCTTTTCCAAGGATAAAGCAATTACAATAATAATTTAAATGATAAGTACTATGGCGTGCGAAATAATTATCTCCAGCTGCAGTAATGGTCAAAACTGGAATTTTCTGTAATTCAAAGGCAGTCAGATTTTCTTTGACCTCATGTGTTTCACCGCTCAAAGAAACAATAATGGCCATATCTTCTAATGTTATCAGTGGCATGGCCATATCAAACTCCGTCTTATTTGGCAACACCATTACTCTCTTTCCAATACCTAGCATCATTTTATAAAACTCATCAATTACTTTCTTTTGTGAAAATCCCGTTGCATAGCAATAGATCATCTTACTTCGGTCTAAGCATTGAAGGATTGGCTTTAAGTTGACAGCCTTCATGTAATGAAGCGTCTGCTGAATATCTTCCAGTTGTTTTTCAAAAATATCTTCTTTTGTTCTAAGCCCATTTTCTTTATTTGTTACATGTCGTAAAAAATATTTGAACTCAGAATAACCAGAAAACCCCAATTTCTTAGTTGTTCTCATAATGGAAGATTTTGAGACATAAAGTCTCTCCGCTAAGTCAGTTATTTTCAAATTTTGTATCAAGCTAGGATCCGATAAAATAAAGTTCAAGATTCCTCGGTCTAGTTCGCTTAATTTTTCTGCATGTTGATGAATCAATTTTTCTAGTTCCATACTATCCCTCCTCTATTATTAGTATATGCAATAACATGAAACTATTTTTTAATAGAGGAGAACCACGATGTATTTGGAATACTGCTATTTCAATTCAGGCCAGTATTCTTGGTTTACACTCACCAAATCATCTAGTAGATTTTTTGCAACTTTTGCGTTTGGAACAATCTTTGATAATGTCAGTGCTTGCCATAATTTCTGATAAGACCTTTCTTCCCAAGCTTCGACTACTAATTTTTCAACTGCTACTTGTTGTTCCATCAATCCCTTTTGGAAGCGTGGAATCTTTCCTTGTATCAACGGTTCTGGTCCATTGCTGCCAACTATACAGGGTATTTCTACCATCGCCGACTCATCAAAATTCTCGATAGCTCCGTTATTAGGTACGATCAGCAACATCCTTTCATGAGTGTTATAGGCAATTGCTCGTGCTAAATCAACGATATAGCTAGCATGTTCATCGATTTCTAGTATCATATTTTCTGCTGAACCACTACTAGTGATACGATCACATTCATTAAATACTTGTTTTTCACGTCCAACCATCACTTCATTTGCACGCGTGAACTCTGGATTGGTGTGCGCTACTTCATCTTGCGGATAAAAGTAATATTTCAAATAAGTGTTAGGAAGAGTAGTTGGGTCAATGTCATATACTTCTTTTGCTTTCATAAATGTATGTTTCCAACTTGCATCAGTTTGTTGTGATTCTTGAGATTCCGATGGTAGAGCGTAACCAAACTGACTAACATATTCTTGAATTTTAGGCATCAAATCATTTCCTTCTGTATCTCGGATATCCGTCCACCATCCAAAATGATTCAAGCCATAGTAGCGTACGACCATTTCTTTGCGTGAAGCTAAACCGATAGCTTGAGCCATACGCTCTTCAATTCCCACCGGCATATCACATATATTGATGATTTTTGCTTTAGGACGTAATTTTCGAGTCGCTTCTGCCACGATCGCCGCTGGATTAGAGTAATTGAGCATCCACGCATTTGGTGAATATTTTTCCATATAATCTATCAACTCTAAAACACCGCCAATTGAACGCATCCCATAAGCAATTCCGCCAGGTCCACAAGTTTCCTGACCAACTACCCCATACTTCAACGGAATTTTTTCATCTTTTTCCCGCATCGCATATAAGCCAACACGAATATGTGCCATAACAAAATCAACATCAGTGAATGCTGTTTCTGGATCAGTAGTGGCTGTAAATAAAATATCTGGTGCTCTTTCCTTCAATAAAATCTCACACGCAGAAGCAATACGTGTTTGTCTTTCCTCCAGATTGTCATAAAATTTGATTTGCCGGATAGGAAATCTATCCGGATGTTTCAAAAGCATCAAAACAATTCCAGGAGTAAATGTACTCCCTCCGCCGGCAATCGTGATTGAAAATTTTTTCATATTAACATTCCCCTTTCTGTTTGTCTGTTAAGATTTTTGTGAAACTATTGTTCTATTTCTAATAAACGTTCAAATTGTTCACGTACTTGTGGCACGTCCAAACCAACTATTACTTGAAAAGCATTGCCGTTTCTCACTACACCGTGTGCTCCACCTTCTTTAAAAATCGTATCTTCTAAAACCAACATTTCATTTTTTACAGTTATTCTCAAGCGTGTAGCACAATTTGTGACTTTTTCAATATTTCCGGCCCCTCCAAAACCTTCTAAATAAATAGCAGCTTTATTCTCATATACATTTTCAATTTCTGTTTTTGAAGTTTTCCTCTCTTTTTCTTTGTAATCTTTTTTAGTATATAATTTAACAGCGTCGGTATTCTCTTCTCTCCCCGTAGTGGCAATATCAAATTTGATAATCAGGTATCGAAACACAATAAAATAGATTCCTGTAAAAGCTAGACCAATCACTAGTTGGGTAAAGATCATTCCTTTATGGTTTTGAAATAATGGAATCCAGACTTTCACAAACAAATCAATAAATCCACCACCAATATCCCCTACCATACCAAAACCATACATTATTGCCGCCATTGTAGCAGCCAAAAGTGAATGAATAGCAAACAACGGTGGAGATATAAATAGAAACGTAAATTCTAATGGCTCAGTGATCCCCGCCAAAACAGCTGTCAAAGTTGCTGTAATCAGGATCGTCAGCACCTTTTTCCTATTCTCAGGTCTTGCAGTGAAATAAAACGCTGCGGCAATACCTGGAGAAGCGAATATCTTTGAATTCCCGTGCAAAGCAAAACCGCCTTCTGGAAAGAGATGCTTAAGTGGCTGTTCGCTGCGAGCAAACTCCTGAAGATGTGTCATCCAGTATCTCGCAATCCCTTCTTCTACTACTGCTGGACCAAATGCAAATGGTGCGTAAATAAAATGGTGTAAGCCAGTTGGGATCAAAATACGTTCTAAAAAAGTGTAAAGCCAGACACCAAATATACCAGCACCCGCTAAGAAACCTTGCAATGAACTGATTGCCGACTGGATCTTAGGCCAGATAAGGCAGATCAAAAATGCAATAGGTAACATGATGAAAAAACTAATAATCACAACAAATGATGACCCTTGGTAGATTCCTAAAAAATCCGGCAGCTTTTTATCAAAGAATCGATTATGCAGATACACTACAACAGCTGAAATCAAGATTGCCCCTATAATTCCTGTATCCAATGTTTTGATACCCGCAATCATTTTCAGTCCACTTGCGCCGCCCGGATCGGCAGAAAAATCAACACCAAAAAATCCGCTATAAAAGCCTAACATGGTAGAAATGAAATAATTACAAGTAATATAGACTACAAATGCTTCCATTACTGCTCTAGCACTTGCTTTTTTAGCTAATCCGATAGGTAATCCAATAACAAACAACAACTCCATTTGATTGAATACGGTCCAAGCACCACTTTCAACCACTGACCAGATCGAATACCATGCTGTTCCTTCTGTAGCAATACTCCCCACTAACATTGGATTTTTAAAGATGATACATAAAGCCACCATGATCCCCGAAAAAGAAAAGAGCAAAACCGGTGTAAACATAGCTCCGCCAAAGCGTTGAATCTTTTCCATTATCATAATAAGTCAACTCCTTCCATACACATCTTTTGTCGCAGATTTAGTATAAGCATAAAAGAAATCGGTTACAATAGCTATTACACTTTAAGAAACTTGATTTCAATAATAGTTCTTAGGTAGCATATAATGGGAAATTTCCCTAAATACATAAATAAAAGATAGATTTAATCAATGTATAGAAATTTTTTCTCTGCTTCTCCTTTAACCAGAGAAATTTAGAATTATGCTATACTAGTATTAATTAAAGTGACGAGGTGTTTTATATGAAAAAGTTAGGGTTTATTTTAGCGTCGATCTCCTTATTCCTTGTAGGATGTACATCTGCTAGTAAAGAAACTAGTGAGTCATCTGCGACCGCAGTCAAAAGTTCCATCAGACAAACTAGTTCAGCTGAAAAATCAAGTACACAGAAATCAGCTTCTTCTGAATCGAATACATCTTCAACCACCAGCAAGCTTTCAGAGTCCAACCCTTCTTCTATATCTAGTGGTACAGTTGACACGAGTCTTTCTTCTACAGCAGACACATCCTTCTCACAGTCTTCTCAGTCAGTAGATCCGTTAGCAGGATATTCTGATCTGCAAATTGAGTACGCACGCGTTTGGTTGGCTGTCAAGGGTAATACTTTTAAAGATGCATCAGGCGATTTTGAACTACATGTTATTCATTATCCGGCAGGAACACCTATCGATCCCTATGATGCAGGGAGCGTAGGTTATCCAAAAGACGTAGTTATGCTTACTGGAAAATACGGCTACCAGGGAATTTTAGTGTATTCTAGTAACCACGACGGAACGATCACTAGTTATCCAGTTCCTTCACATTGGCAAATACCTGCAGATCAAGCCTCTGATCCAGCATTCATAAAAAAAACAACTCAAGAAATCATTGATCATGCATCTGTGGTTGCTATTCCTACAGGCAACCCAAATGACGTGAAACAGTTAATCGATGTGACAGTTATAGATAATTAAACTTTCTAATATGTTATACAAAAAGAAGCTGACAAAATACTGTCAGCTTCTTTCACTTTCTTTTCTATTTAAATTTATTGGTCTTTGATAGACTCCAAGGCAGGAAAAAATTTTATTAAATAAACGTTTGCAAAATAGTCTCTTTTCCATCTTTTACCGATACTTCTGCGTAGGCACCGTTGATCAATGTTAGTTGTGGCGGCACATGACCGCAATCAATATCATACAAGATTGGTATGTTCAATTCTTTTGAAAGATCTTCATATACATCCTTCATTCGATAATCTAGCAAATCCTCTGCTGCACTTCTGCCAAACATGATACCAGAGCTGTCCTCAAACCATCCTGCTAGTTTCATCTGAACAAGTGATCTTCTTAAATCAACGGAGGATAGCTCACAGTTTTCTAGAAACCACAAGATTGGCTTTCCATCATTATACGTTCTTTTAAACGTTTGGACATCTCCATAAGGTGTACCAATTAAATGTCTGATCGTATCTATACAACCACCTAATAATCGGCCTTTTATCCTTACTGCCTCTCCGCTGACAGTTTGCCAATTTGTTGGTTCAGTAAGATGAAAAACTGAAGGTGACGGTTGCTCATGATGCCATTCTTTTTGATATTTTTCAGAAGAACGCTGTAAGATTGATTCTCCTTTGCCTGTTTCTAGCACACTTTTCCACATCGCTGTCGTTTTATCTGAATAATTTCCTCTTAAATCAATAAGGTTGGTCCCATGTGCAGTGGCTATCCCTGTTTTTAATGTGATGGCGAGTAGCAACGTACTAATATCTGAATAACCTACTATCCATTTTGGCTGTAGTGCATCGAAATCGACAGAATCGAGGATCTCAATCAATAATTCTCCTCCCCAAGGCGGAAAGATCATTTGGATATTCTCATCTTTCATCATTTGATTGAATTCATCTGCTCTTTCTCTTGCTGGAGCTGATTTTTCTTTATCTTGCGTCCACAGCGTCTTTCCAGTAACGACATGAAAAGATTTTTCTTCCATACTCTTTAAAGCCATTTCTAGTAACAGGTGGTGTTCTTCTGCTACGCCCGATGATGGTGCAATAACCCCAATCGTCGTATTTTTACCTAATAACGGATATCTTATCATATTGCTACAGCTCCTAGTATGCACTATTTTGTTTGATTGTTGTTATTTTCATTTGCTGGCATTAAAAACATCGGTATTTTAAGTAGCTGGATGATTTTGTTTAAGTCAATCGTTTTGATGACCATCGTTTGATCTGGCCTTCCTGGTGCAAAAACAAGTTTTTCTTTTGACAATAGTTCTTCGTCAATAATAATCGGTATCTGTTCTTCGTAACCAAATGGAGAAACAGCGCCCTGTTTTTGTCCCGTCTGTTCTTCCATATGTTCTGATGAAACAATAGAAAGCCTTTTACCGATGATCTTTCCTAATGCTTTGAAATCCGTTTGTTTTGTAGTAAAAGTCAGATATACATAGTTATTATCTTTTTTATCTTTTAAGAATAAGCTTTTGGTCTCTGTGCCTGTAAATCCTTGCTCTTTCTTCACCACCAAAGCATCTTCATTTGTATAAATAGCTCGATGATGATACAACTCAAAATAAATATTTGCGTGTGAGAATTTCTTTGCCAAGTCAATCATTTTTATGCCTCTTTTCTATTTTGGTCTTTGAGCCATCTTATCATCAAAATATACCGGATACAATATCGCTTGTTTTCTAATTTATTTTTATACATAACCATTGTTTTTCTGGTAAAATAAATCAAACCACTTAATGGAGGCGTTTTAGAATGGAAAAATTCCGATTGATTATTGATCAAATAAAAGAAAAAGAAAATCAACAAAAGATCAATGACCTTTTCTCTAAGATAGCGAAGACATATCCCCAGCTGGACACAACTGTAAAATGGAACCAGCCTATCTTTACTGATCATGGTACCTTTATTATTGCATTCAGTTTTGCTAAAAATCATTTTTCCATCGCACCAGAAAAAGCAGCGATTCGTGCCCTTGAAAAGACTATCCAAGAAATTGGTTACATATATACGGATAATGTCATCAAAGTTCCTTGGAAAAGTGCAATCAATTGGGAACTGATTGACCATTTTATTTCATTTAATATTGAAGACAAGAAAGATCATAATAAATTTTGGCGATAAAGCTTTATACAAACAAAAACTGTACTGGCGAAGAATCTATCCATTACCTTGTACAGGCTTTGTTCTATCCTTTTTATCCTCACTGGTTAAACACTTAATTGGCAAAGTATCTGTTGTTTTTATAAGGAGTCTTTCTTGTGCTGAAAAAAATCACTGATACGAATGACCTTGAATTTTCAACTTAGTAAAATTTTTTCAGCAATTTTCCTGCAAATCTTTTGAATAAGGAAAAAATACGAGAAAATATCAGCAATCTTTCATAATACTATCCATTATTTTCAGGTATATTTAAATATAATATCACTTTAGAAGAGAATGAATTTCTTTAGAGAAAGAAAAGTTAGAATTTTCTGATTCGTTTTTTGCAATGACTTTAAGTGAGATCGTTCTTTCTACATCTCGTGATAAAGCAACTAACAACCAAACCAATAGAATCATTCACATAGGAGGGTGAACATTGAAAGATTTTTACTCAGTAAATGAATTAGCCGAACAATTAGGTGTTACTACACGTTCTATCAGAAATTATCTTCATGAAGGAAAACTAAAAGGAACAAAGGTCGGCGGACAATGGAAATTTTCTGAACGTAATCTCTTTGAATTTCTTTACGGAGATCAAGCAGATGAAGCAGCAAAAGACATGCAACGATTCATGCTAGATACACCAATCACGATGCGTTTCAACCTTCAGTATCGTGATTTTACAGCGATCAATCAATTCCGAGAACAATTAGTTCAGTACCATAACGATGTTTACGCAAATAAAAAAGACCGTCTTTTACAATACGATCTTTATAAAGATAATCATGCGGAGATACTTATAGGTGGTAATTTTAATTATGTAACGAACTTTAGTCAATGGATCAATGGAAAATTATTGATGCAGACAGATATTTCACTTGTTTCTTAGACGATTAAAAAGAGCGTGGACAAAAGTAAATAACACTTTTGTCTCACGCTCTAAACACGTATAAATGGCGGAAGCAGAAGCAACTCCTTCGGAAATAAGCTGAAATTCACAAAAATTTGAAAAGCAATTTTCGTGAATTCCTTCTTATTTCTTGGAGTTAAACGCTTCTGTCCCGGCCTCTTTTTATAAGTAATCTTTTGCTCTCTTTATCCTCAAATAAAGACCGTGACCATACTTCCTACTACGATCAGCAACAAGCCGATAATCGTTAATTTTTTTTCTTTTGGTGTCTTATTTTCATGCAGGATGTACATACCGCCTAATGTAGAGATAACTACGTTTAGTTGTGTAATGATATATGCAGTAGCAACCCCATTTTCATTCGCTGAAAAAATATAAGCCAACGCTGACACACTGAAGATGGCTCCAACTATTGTTGCTTTCCAACTTTTGTCTTCAGAAAATGCAGTTGGTTTTCGGAAAATCACATAAATAACTGCCCCTAAAAAGACACCGATCATTTGCGGAAAGAAAATGGAAAGTCCACTTGCATCAACTAGTTTGGGCAATGCACTGTAAACCCAATAACCAATACTTGTTGATGCTAATAGACTAATTCCTTTTGTGATACCGCCTTTTTTTCCAGGATCATCACTGATTGCCGTTAAAGCAGAGCCAAATACAAGAAGAATGATCGCTGCTGCACCAATGATTTTCCCCATACTTCCAGACCATTCTCCAAAAGCAAAGACACCAATCAACGAGGTTCCGACTAACTGTAATGCAGTCGAGATAGGCATCGTTTTAGAAACACCAATCAAGTTGAAAGATGTATACTGTCCTGTTTGTCCAATAACCCAAAATGCACCAGAAAGTAAACTAATCAAAAATGTAGTCACTGAAATGCCAGCTGGAGAAGCGAATAATTGAACGAGTAAGCCAACAAGCGCCGCTCCAATACCAGTTCCTAATATCTCATTTGTTGGTCTGCCGCCAATCTTTTTCAAAATCAGTGGCTGGATCCCCCACCCAACTGCCGGGATCAATGCAATCAATAAACCCATTTTTATTCACCCTTATCCTTTTCCACCTTGGAACGAAGGATATAAAGTCATCCCACCATCTGCAAATAGTGTAATACCTGTAACATAACTGGATTCGTCTGAAGCCAACCATGCAGCTGCCGCTGCTATTTCTTTTGGTTCACCTACGCGTCCTAGCGGGATCATACTTTCCAAGAGTTCTTTTTGTTCAGGATCATCAAATTTTGCCGCATTAATAGGTGTACGGATAGCGCCAGGTCCTATACTATTGATTCTGATTCCCTTAGGTGCGTACTCCATTGCTACCGTTTCGGTAAATAATTTTACCCCGCCTTTTGAAGCAGCGTAATGAGCAAATGTTGGCCATGGGATTTGTTCATGAACAGAAGACATATTGATGATATTTCCTTTTTTATCATTCTCTGTAAAATAATTCAAAGCTGCTTTCGTTCCGATAAAAACGCCAGTCAAATTTACTTTTAATACTCTTTCCCAATCTTCAAGGCTAAGTTCATGGGTCGGATGCTGATTTTCCATCCCAGCATTATTAACCCAAATGTCTAGTGTCCCAAAATTTTCTAAAGCCGTATCAAGTAAACGCTGTATTCCTTCTTCAGAACTGACATCTGCTTGTACAGAGACTGCTTTTCCGCCTGCCTCTTCGATTGCTTTGACTGCTTTTTCTGCCCCTTCTTTATCCGAATTATAGTTGACGACTACATTCATTTTTTCTTTCCCGAATCGTTGAGCAATCGCTGTTCCAATCCCTTTTGAGCCGCCAGTTACTACTGCGACTTTGTTTTCTAATTCCTTATACATAGTACCCACTCCTTTTTATACCTAAACCTGTTATTACGGATAACTTTTATTTCCGCCTTAAAGTGAGTGTACACCAATATATATAGTCTAAAGCAAATGATACGCTCCAGTAATCGTTTTCATTGGTTGGTAGCATCCTTCTATTTCTATAAAGAAAGAGTTTGTGACAGAAGTGTTCAGCTTCAAGAAATAAGAAGGAATGGACGAAAATTGCTTCTCAAAATTTTTGTGAAATTTCGGCTTATTTCCGAAGAAGCTACTTCTGGAACACCATTTATTCGGAAAAAGGGCTGTGACAAGACTTTTGTCACAGCCTTTCATACGCTTATTTATCAACCATTTCGTTGTAATTGCTAGTTATGCATAAAGATTAGCTCTCACGGACATTATTTTATTGCTGAGAAAAATATTCAGCTGTTGCTTGTTCATCATCCTTGAGTTGTTCAATCAATTCCTCTACACTTGAAAATTTCACTTGATCTCTTAAAAATTGATTCCAACGTACTTTGACATGCTCGCCATAGATATCTTGATTAAAGTCCAAAATATACAATTCTACAGTCAGCTCCCGTCCTTCACCAAATGTATCATTATGTCCAATGGAACCCATGGCTGGATACCAAGTTTCCCCAATTTTTATTTCCGATACATAAACACCTTCTTTAGGTAAATGGACTGTGCTCTTTACTTTGACATTTGCTGTAGGGAATCCTAATAATCTGCCTCGTGCATCGCCATGAACAACTACCCCCTCTACCTCGTATATGCAACCTAATAGTTTTGCCGCTTCTTTTACTTGACCGCTGTCTAGCAATCCTCGAATACGTGTAGAGCTGATTTTTTCGCCTTGTTCTTCTTCTTTAGAGACTGTGACGATTTTGAATCTTCCCTTAGCATATTCAGGAAAATGAGCGACATCCGCAATGTCTTTCGGTCCATAGGTGTAATCAAAACCGGAAACAGCATATTTCGCATGTAATCCTACGATATATTGATCAACAAACTCTTGTGGCGCTAAATGAGCAAAAGAAGAAGTAAAATCGACTTCATATAAATAATCGATACCCAAATCTGCCATTTTTTCTTCTTTTTGCTTCAGGCTAGTCAAATACTTCACACTGCTAGGATCGATCTTCTTAAAAACAATCGATGGATGTTGATTGAAAGTCATCAATGCTAATTTCAATCCTTCTTTTTGCGCAATTTCCATACCTGTCTTTATGACTTTCTGGTGTCCAATATGCACGCCGTCAAAAAATCCCAGTACTAAAACGACATCGTCTTCTGGAATTTGTTCTGGTTGGTAAGGATGTCTGATCTTGATGATATTCATTCGTCATTCCTCATTTCTCAATACTTTACTAGGTTTTAGTTTATTTTTTTCTTTCGGGTTTGGCTGATAGATACTTACGACTTTGTCTTTATAAAACAAGGCAATTTCCTCTGAAGGCATTTCTGGGAGCGCAAATACAGTATAATCAAGTCTCATACCGTTTTTTACTTTCTGCCATACCTCATCAGTAATATCTACTCGTTTGAACCGTTCCACTCCTTTTTCAATTGGCAGCAAATACTCATCGATCGTACCGTTTTCTACAGCTTGAGCTACTTCTTCTAATGTTAACGCTTCTTTTTGGGCCATACCGGCACTTGCTGTTCGAGTGAGATCAGACATGTGTGCAGGGTAACCAAGTTTCTTGCCTGTATCCACAGCTAATGTACGGACATAGGTTCCTTTCCCGCATTCTACTTCGAAACGCCAAGAAATGGTTCCTGCCACTTCGTCTCTTGTCAGTTCACTTGTTCGGATAAAACGGTAAATTTGAGCCTTTCTAACAGGCCGATCCACTGGTTCATTATTCCGTGCATATTCATATAACCGTTTACCGTTTACTTTTACCGCTGAGTACATTGGCGGTATCTGGGTGATCTCACCAATAAATGAAGCCATCACTTCATCTATTTTTTTTTCAGATAAAGACATATCCACTGGTTTTGTTTCTACTCGTTCTCCGGATCGATCTTCCGTCGTTGTACTGAAACCTAGAGTCATCTCGCCCACATAAATTTTCCCAGAATCTGTCAAATATTCGATAACTTTTGTGGCTTTTCCAATACAAATAGGCAATACACCGTCTACATCCGGGTCAAGCGTACCCCCATGTCCGATTTTTTTCGTATGTAAGATTTTTCTTAATTTGAATACGCAATCATGACTTGTCATTCCGCGTTCTTTCCATAAAGGTAATAACCCGTCCATGTCTTTTCTCCATTTCATTTTTGATTTAACTGAATTATTATAACACATTGCATCTATTACTGACGAATTTGACATCATAATGAACGGTTTTTATTTTTCGGCAATAAAAACGTAACAAAATTCATGCTCATGTAAATAGAAATCATGTTATGCTTTTTTTAAAGGAGGGAATAGAATGGAAGATTTTTTCTTTGCACCATTTGATTGGATTTATGGGTGGCTTACAGGTAAATAGATTGGTTCTCACTTCCCAAAAACGAAAAAACAGACTGGTCATTCTTCCAGTCTTTTTTCCGTTTTTTTTATTTATTTTTTCAGTTTCTTGATCAATGTAAAAAAATCTATTTTTCAGGGTCGATTTTATCATTTTATTGGTCAAGATTTTTCCATTTCCAATCCAATACTTCTGGCAGATCAATACCATTTTCACGAATATAGTTTTGATGTTCTTGTAATTTCTGATCCATTTTTTTTGCAAAATCTTCTGCTTGACTTCCTTTGATTTTTAAAGCTGCATCTTTTGCCAAATGATAACGGTCAAGTTCATTTACCACACGCATGTCAAACGGTGTCGTGATATCTCCGTTTTCTTTGTAGCCATGAATCATTAAATGATGGTTATGACGATCAAAGAAAATCGTGCGGATCAAAGTTTCATAACCGTGGAAAGCAAATAAGATCGGTTTGTCTTTTGTAAAATATTTGTCAAATTCTTCATCGCTCAATCCACGCGGATCTTGACTCGGATGACGTAATTTCAATAAATCTACGACATTGATGAACCGGATTTTTAGTTTTGGGAATTCTTCCAGCAGCAAAGTCACAGCTGCTAATGCTTCTAAGTTAGATTCCGTTCCTGCAGCAGCAATGACCAATTCAGGTTCCTCCTCTTTTGCTGTCGAAGCCCAATCAATGATTTTCAAGCCTTCATTCACTAAGACGGCTGCTTCTTCTGCTGAGTAAAATTGAGCACGCGGATGTTTGGAAGAGATGATCAAATTAATTTTTTCTGACGAGCGGAATGCTTTGTCCATGACTGCGAGCAACGTATTTGCATCCGCAGGCAGATATTCACGGATGAACTCCGCCTTCTTTTCTGCCAAATGTGTCAATATTCCTGGATCTTGGTGGCTATATCCATTGTGATCTTGCTGGAAGACTGTTGAGCTTGCAATGAGATTCAGCGAAGGATAATTATTTCGCCAAGAAAGGTCACGTGATTTCCGCATCCATTTGAAGTGCTGAGTCAGCATAGAGTCAACCACTCGCAAAAATGATTCGTAACTTGCAAAAAAACCATGCCGTCCAGTCAGAACGTACCCTTCTAAGAACCCTTCATCTTGATGTTCCGATAATTGACTGTCGATGACGCGGCCAGATGGCGAAAGCCATTCATCATTTTCTGGTTCGATTTTTTCCATCCATTGGCGATTTGTCGTTTTGAAAACTTGATTCAATCGATTTGATTTTGTTTCATCTGGTCCGAATATACGGAAATTTTCTGGATTTTTCTCAATGATCTCGCGAACGAATTTACCAAGTTCAGTCATATCTTCTGCTTTAACGGAGCCCGGTTGTTCAAATTGCAAAGTATATTTTTTCCAATCTGGCATAACAAGCGGTTTCGGATCGATTCCACCATTGATGATAGGATTTTTTGCCATTCTTTGGTCACCAGTGGGCGCGATTTCTCTGATTTCTTCTAAAATACGTCCTTGTGCATCAAATAATTTTTCTGGTTCATAGGATTTCAACCAACGGAGTAAAGCATCTGCATGATCCATATGTTCTTGATCTACAGGAATCGGTACTTGGTGTGCTCGGAAGGTTCCTTCAATTGGCTCCCCGTCCCATTCTTCTGGACCGGTCCATCCTTTTGGTGTGCGTACGATCAATACTGGCCATTTTTGCATCACCACATCTGTTGCTGTCTTCAGGCGAGCTTCTTTTTGGATGGATTTGATTTTCTCGATTGCTTGATCCATTTTTTCAGCCATAACAGGATTTAATTTTTCTGGATCATTTCCTTCAATAAAGAAAGGTTCCCAGCCAAGTCCGTTAAAGTAATTTGCTAATTCTTCATCTGTTTTACGTGCCAAGATCGTTGGGTTGGCTATTTTAGCACCATTTAAATGAAGGATTGGTAAAACAGCTCCATCTGTCACCGGATTGATAAAGACATTTGAGAACCAGCTTCCAGCTAAAGGACCGGTTTCTGCTTCACCATCACCAATCACGACAGCAGAAATTACTTCAGGATTGTCTAATACAGCTCCGACTCCATGTGAAAGAGAGTATCCAAGCTCTCCGCCTTCATGGATAGAACCTGGTGTTTCTGGTGCTGCATGAGAAGCAATGCCTCCAGGAAATGAAAATCGCTTGAATAATTTTTGCATTCCCGTCTCATCTTCCGTTACTTCTGGATAGATTTCTGTATAACTTCCATCTAAATAAGCATTCGATACCATGACTTGTCCGCCGTGTCCTGGTCCTTCGATATAAAACATGTTCAAATCATATTTATTGATGACTCGGTTCAAATGGACATAAATAAAATTTTGGCCAGGAATCGTTCCCCAATGACCGATTGGATGTTTTTTGACATCTTCTGGTTTCAACGTACGTCTCAGTAAGGGGTTATCTTTAAGATAAATTTGCCCGACAGAAAGATAATTGGCAGCACGCCACCAAGCCGTCATTTTATCAAAGTATTCTTTACTAGAATAATCCATACGTAACACTCCTTTTCATTATTACTCTTATTCTAGCGCAGATACTCCCAATTGAAACCTAATAAGCACTTCTGTTCATTTGCTTGGATTTTATATCTTGTCAATAACTTCAACGTGATTTTTCTTTTAACTGACGGCAGACCGACAAATTCAAACTTTTATAGTGCAGATTCCACTGATCTTCTAGTTACTTGGCTATATAACCTGACTGTCACTACAATGGATTACAATCTAGCTTCCCTCATCGGTATCTTGATCTTTATCTATATGCAAAAATTTATATACTATAGAAAAAAGAAAGTCGAATTTTTTCTTTTTCTCTTTTTTGGTTAACTGACACGCCGCAAGACTAAAGTCATGGAACTCTTAGGCAATACGTCTTAATTAAAACAAAAAAATCCCGCAACCCCTGATTTCACAGGATTTGCGGGATTTTTTAATTAGTCTTTGTTCAAGTCGCGAAGCAATTCATCGATATGGTTGCCATAGACAACTGATTCATCTAATTCAAAGGACAATTCAGGTGTTTTGTAAATACTTAGATTGTGCCCCAGCTCACGACGAATCAATCCTGATGCTTTATCCAATCCTTCTTGTGCTTTTTTCTTTTCAGAAGCTAAATCAGAAAGGATGCTGTAATAGATTGTTGCTTGTTGAAGATCGCCTGTTACGTGTACATCAGTGATCGTTACATCTTGCACACGAGGATCTCTTACTTTTTTACGTAGGATCGCATTGACTTCTTTTAAGATTTCTTGACCGACTCGGCGATCACGATAGTTAGCCATAATGATTGGCCTCCTTTATCAGTTTTTAGTCATTTTTGACTTCTTCCATGATAAACCCTTCAATTACGTCATCTACTTTGATGTCATTGAATTTTTCAATCATAGCACCGCATTCATAGCCCATTTTGACTTCTTTTACGTCATCTTTGAAACGTTTCAAACTTGCCAATTGGCCTTCGTAGATAACGATACCGTCACGGATCACACGGACGCCGCTGTCTCTGCGGATATAGCCTTCTGTTACATATGCACCAGCGATTGTGCCTACTTTGGATACTTTGAATGTTTCACGTACAATCATTTGACCAGTGATTTTTTCTTCAAATTCAGGATCTAGCATTCCTTTCATCGCTGTTTCGATTTCATCAATAGCTTTATAAATGATACGGTGTAAGCGAATGTCTACTTCTTCAGCTTCTGCTTGCGCTTTTGCTTGAGGTGTAGGACGGACGTTAAATCCAATGATAATCGCATTACTTGCTGCTGCAAGTGTTACGTCACTTTCATTGATTGCACCTACCGCTGAATGGACGATTTTCACACGTACACCTTCAACTTCGATTTTTTTCAGTGAGGCAGCTAATGCTTCTGCTGAACCTTGAACGTCGGCTTTAATAATGACGTTAACTTCTTTTAGCTCGCCTTCTTTCAAGCTTTCAAACAAGTTGTCCAAGGTTACACGGCTGCTTGCAGCACGGTTTTCCAATAATGCACGTTTTGCGCGTTCTTCACCCGCTGCACGTGCTGTCTTTTCGTCTTCGAAGACTACGAAACGGTCACCTGCTTGAGGTACATCATTCAAGCCAGTGATTTCTACTGGCGTTGCAGGTCCTGCTTCTTTATCGCGACGGCCAAGATCGTTTGTCATTACACGGACACGTCCGTAAGTATTACCGACAACGATTGGGTCACCAACATGAAGTGTTCCTTCTTGGACAAGTAAGGTTGACACAGGACCTTTACCTTTATCAAGACGTGCTTCGATCACTGTTCCGATTGCGCGTTGTGTTGGATCTGCTTTTAAATCTTCTACTTCTGCGACTAACAGAATCATTTCCAGCAATTCTTCGATGTTTTGGCCGAATTTCGCTGAGATCTCAACAAAGATCGTTTCTCCACCCCATGCTTCAGGAATTAACTCATACTCACTTAATTCTTGCATAACATGTTGAGGGTTTGCACCTGGTTTATCAATTTTGTTTACAGCGACGATAATTGGAACGCCTGCTGCTTTGGCATGGTTGATTGCTTCAACGGTTTGCGGCATGACACCGTCATCTGCAGCGACAACTAAAATCGTGATATCTGTGATACTTGCTCCACGTGCACGCATACTTGTAAAGGCCGCATGTCCTGGTGTATCCAAGAAAGTGATTGGTTTGCCATCAATATCAATCTGATAGGCACCGATATGCTGTGTGATTCCGCCGGCTTCGCCGCTTGTTACACGTGAATGGCGCAATGTATCCAATAAGGTTGTTTTCCCGTGGTCTACGTGTCCCATAATCGTTACTACTGGCGGACGTGAGACTAATTTGTCTGGATCAACTTCTTCTGACTCGAAGAATTTATCGATATCTGCAATATCCACTTGGACTTTTTCTTGTGGTTCCATACCATAGTCCGTGGCTAACAGTTCAATCGTGTCTTTATCCAGTGCTTGGTTTTGATTGACCATGACGCCAAGCATAAATAATTTTTTAATGATTTCTGCTGGCTCACGATGAATTTTTTTCGCGATATCTGCTACGTTCATGCCTTCAGTATACTCTAATACATCTGGCAATTCACGGAATTTGCGTGGTGGTACAGCTGGCTTAGTTGATTGTTGCTGTTTGCCTTTTTTACCCTTTTTATTATAACGATTACGGTTGTTATTATTAAATTTGCCGCGATTGTTATTGTTTGGTTTGTTGTTGGTACGGTTTTGATTGCCGCCTTGGCTCGTTCCTGGACGATTTTGACTGCTAGTATTCCCCGTATTATTTTGGTTTGTTGTTGGTTTTTTTCCTTGATTCACTTGACCGCTCCCTTGACCGCGATCTTGATAACTGCGGTTATTTTTATTTTTTTGTTGATTATTTGTTGCTTCTTTTTTACGTTGATCGTTCGGCTGTTGATTGGCTGGTTTTCTGCTTGCTTGTTGTGCAGCTTGTTGTTTCGTGCTTGGGTTTTTGAACGCTTGTTGCAATTTCTTCTCATCACTGCTAGTAATCGCACCCATATGGTTTTTCACATCGATGCCAAGTTGTTGTGCTTTTTCCACGACGTCTTTACTAGATTTTTTGAGTTCTTTTGCTAATTCATAGATTCTTTTATTGCCCATGCAATCACCTTCCTAACCTTCAATTAGCTCCTTGGTCTTCTTCGCAAATCCGGCATCCATTATTCCGAATACCTTGCGAGGTTTTCCGATCATCTGCGTGATTTCTGCTTCAGAAAATAGCTCAAAGCAAGGAACTTCATAGTATGAACTCTTATCTTTTATCTTTTTTCTTGTATTCTCACTTGCATCTGTTGCCACAAACACCAATTTTGCTTTTTGTTTGCGGATTTCAGCTATGGTCAGTTCTTCGCCCGTAATCAGTTTTCCCGCGCGCATCGCCAGACCCATGAGATTCATGACTTTTTGCCGATTGACTGTATTCATTTTCCAAATAACTCTTTACGTGCTTTTTGGTGAGTGACATAGTCAAGAAGTTCTTGATAAAACTCATCTGTTAAAGTTGTTTCGAGTACTCGATCGAGAATTTTTTTATCCCAAGCTTGTTGTACTTCTTCCGGCTCAAGTGAGACATACGCTCCTCGTCCAGGCATTTTTCCAGTTGGATCGATCGATACTTCCCCTTCTTTTGAACGGGTGATTCGGACCATCTCTTTTTTAGGTTTCATTTCACCTGAAACCACAGATTTGCGTAAAGGAATTTTCCTTTGTTTCATCTCTTTGCCTCCTTACTAAAGTTAAGCTTCTGGTTTTTCTTCGACCGTTTCATTATTGAACGCAATTGCTTCATACTCATCGTCTGTCAAATCTGACTGAACGATTGCTTCGTCATGCAATTCTTCTGTTTCGTTTTGTTGTTCTTGTTTTTCATAAAATTCCGCCATATCAGATTCTGATTTGATATCGATTTTATGGTTAGTCAATTTAGCAGCTAAACGTGCGTTTTGTCCACGTTTACCGATTGCTAACGATAATTGATAGTCTGGAACGACAACTGTGCAAGCTTTAGGATTGGTTTCATCAAAAATCACATCCATGACTTGTGCAGGATTCAATGCATTTGCAATGAATACAGCTGGGTCTTCATTCCATTCAACAATATCCATGTTTTCGCCTTTTAATTCATTGACGATTGCTTGGACACGTTGTCCTTTTGGTCCAACACATGTACCTACTGCGTCGATGTTCTGATCGTTTGAACGGACAGCTACTTTTGATCGATCGCCGGCTTCACGGGCAATGCTGACGATTTCAACGATTCCATCATAAACTTCTGGGACTTCTTGCTCAAATAAGCGACGCAATAAATCTGGATGGCTGCGGCTAACAAATACTTGCGGACCTTTAGACGTATTTTCTACTCGAGAAACATAGACTTTGATACGATCGTGAGGTTGGTAAAATTCGTTTGGCATTTGATCTTGTTTAGAAAGAACTGCTTCTATTTTGCCAAGGTTGACATAAATATAACGTTTATCCTGACGTTCGACGATTCCTTGCATGATGTCTTTTTCATAAGCACTGAATTCGTTATAAATGATCGTTCTTTCTGCTTCACGTACACGCTGCAAGATAACTTGTTTAGCTGTTTGCGCAGCGATCCGCCCAAAATCTTTTGGTGTGACTTCAAAACGGATCGTATCACCGATCTCATATGCTGGATTAATCAAAAGTGCATCTTTCAATGAGACTTCCAACTGTGAATCCATCACTTCTTCCGTTACTTCTTTTACTGCATAGACATGGATCTTTCCTTTTTTCTGATCAAATTCCACTTCGACATTTTGTGCTTGGCCATAGTGGCGTTTGTATGCAGAAACCAATGCTGCTTCTAAAGCATCGATCACGATTTCTTTTGAGATCCCTTTTTCAGCTTCTAAAGCGTCTAACGCATTTAACATTTCTTTACTCATTTTTTCTGATTCCTCTCCGTGATTAAAATTGGATAGCTAAGCGAGCTTTTGCAATATTTTTTCGGTCAAAAGTCAATTCTTTTTCTCGTGTTTTTATGCGTATTTTCAATGTAAGCTGTTCAGCATCAAATGATTGAAGAAATCCTTCGTATTGTTTTTCGCCATCTACTGGTTGGTATAAGGAGACATGGACATAATCGCCAAGTGCCTTTTCATAGTCGCTTTCTTTTTTCAATGGCCGCTCTGCTCCAGGGGAGGATACCTCCAGGAAATAAGCTTGAGGAATCGGATCTGGATCTGCTGCATCAAGTTTTTCGCTCAGTTTCTCACTGACAAAGGCACATTCTTCGATATCGATTCCGCCTTCTTTGTCAATAAATACTCGTAAGAACCAACTTTTTCCTTCTTTTACAAATTCGACTTCGACAAGTTCAAAATGTTGTTCATCTAAAATCGGTGTCACCATTTCTGTGACTGTTTCAACGACGCTACTCAAAAGTTTCGCCTCCTTAAAAATTAAATACGTAATTCCATTAAAAAGAGTGAGCGAAAAATCCGCTCACTCACAGTTAGTATCATTACCTATAAAAACTATACCATACTCTGCTTAAAATTACAAGCAGACAAGATAACAGATGCTTATAACATATCGAATAACGATAATTGGTTTTCGTCTGGTAAATCTTTCAATACACCATTATCGTTCATATATTCAATCAATGTTTTTGAAACTTTCCCTCGAGTAGCAAGATCTTCTTTAGATAAAAATGGACCATCTTTTCTTGCCTCAACGATTTGTTTTGCTACATTGGTTCCCAAACTAGGGACAGCTCTAAATGGCGCAATTAACGTATCTCCTTCGATAACAAAATTAACTGCATCCGATTTGTACAGATCAATCATCCCAAATTTGAATCCTCGTTCTAACATTTCATTGGCTAATTCTAGCACGGTCAGCTGATTTTTTTCTTTTACGGAAGCATCTAGCCCTTTGTCCGTGATTTCTTTCATTGCTTGTTTCACAGCATCTTTTCCTTTGCACATGGAGACTAGATCAAAATCATCCGCACGTACAGAAAAGTATGCACAGTAATACAAAATAGGGAAATAAACTTTAAAATAAGCAACACGAAGAGCCATCAATACATAAGCTGCAGCATGGGCTTTTGGAAACATATACTTGATCTTTGAACAAGAATCGATATACCAATCAGGCACATTATTTTCTTTCATCGCGGATAGATAGGTTTCTCTCAATTCATCAGGAATCTTGTTCCATTGCCCTTTACGAACAGTTTCCATGATCTTAAATGCCATCCCGCTGTCTAATCCAGCATGAATCAAATAAACCATGATATCATCACGACAGCCGATTACTTCCGCCAATGTCGCATCCCCACGTCGAATCAATTCTTCGGCATTTCCTAACCATACATCTGTACCATGAGACAGTCCGGATATTTGAAGTAGTTCTGCAAAAGTTGTAGGATGTGTTTCTTCTAACATTCCTCGAACAAAACGAGTGCCGAATTCTGGAATACCTAATGTTCCTGTTTTAGAATAAATCTGTTCCTGAGTTACCCCTAGTACTTCAGGGCCAGCAAATATCCGCATCACTTCCGGGTCATCTGTAGGAATCGTTTGTGGATCAATCCCTGATAAATCTTGAAGCATCCGTATAACAGTTGGGTCATCGTGTCCTAGAATATCCAATTTCAATACATTGTCGTGGATTGAGTGAAAATCAAAATGGGTCGTTTTCCATTCCGAATTTTGATCGTCTGCTGGATATTGGATCGGCGTAAAATCGTAGACATCCATATAATCTGGAATAACGATAATCCCCCCAGGATGCTGACCAGTTGTCCGTTTGACTCCTGTTGCACCCTTTGCCAATCTGTCGACTTCTGCACTTCGAAACTGCAGATTATTGTCCCTTTCATAACCTTTTACATAGCCATATGCTGTTTTATCGGCGACTGTACCAATCGTTCCGGCACGGTAAACATAGTCTTCACCAAACAATACTTTCGTATAGTTATGTGCTTCTGCTTGATAATCACCTGAGAAGTTCAAATCAATATCGGGCACTTTGTCTCCATGGAATCCTAAAAATGTCTCAAATGGGATATCATGACCATCTTTATTTAAGCGTGCACCACATTTTGGACATTGTTTTTCTGGCATATCAAATCCAGAACCGTACGTGCCATCTTCAAAGAACTCGGAATATTGGCACTCTGGACAGTAATAATGGGGAGCTAAAGGATTCACTTCAGTGATCCCAGTCATCGTTGCAACAAAGCTAGAGCCAACAGAGCCACGTGAACCTACTAGATAGCCATCTTCATTACTTTTATGCACAAGTTTTTGGGCGATCAGATAAATAACCGAGAAGCCATTACCATTAATAGAGTTCAACTCTTTTTCTAATCGTTTTTGGATAATTTCAGGTAACGGATCTCCGTACATTTGTTTTGCTTTTGTGTAACTCAATTCTGATATCTCATCTTCTGAACCTGGAATCTTCGGTGTATAAAGTTCATCTTTGACTGGAATCACTTCTTCGCAGATATCTGCGATTTTATTCGTGTTATCCACTACAATCTCTTTTGCTGTTTCTTCCCCTAAAAAGTGAAAAGCGGTGAGCATCTCATCGGTTGTTCGAAAATGGACATCTGGCAAACTATGACGATTCAACGGATTCGCTCCGCCCATAGAATTGATCAAAATTTTTCGGTAAATGGCATCTTCTTCGTTGAGATAATGAACGTTGCCTGTTGCAACAACGATTTTATCCAAACTTTTTCCAATTTCTACCAAGTTTTGGATAATTTCTTCCAAATCATGTTCATTTTTTACCAATTCTTGCTCGATCAAAGGTGCATAGACCGCTTTTGGCATAACTTCAATATAATCGTAGAACTTTGCTCGGTTTCTTGCCTCTTCTACCCCTTTTTGCATCATGGCTTCGAAGATTTCTCCCTTATCACAAGCTGAGCCGATCAATAGATTTTCACGCATCTTTTTCAATTGGGAGCGTGGTATTCGCGGGACACGTTCGAAGTATTCGACATTCGACATTGAAATCAGTTTGAACAAATCTTTCAGTCCTGCCTGATTCTTTGCTAAAATCGTTACATGGAAAGGTCGGGCTCGTTTGTAAGAATCTCCTTCTCCGATATGCTCATTTAGCTGATCATGATAAAGCATGTGATGATTGTCCATTGCTTCTTTGACAAAAATCCAAGCTAAGTGACCTGTTGCTTCAGCATCATAGATTGCTCGGTGATGCTGTTCCAAGCTGACACCAAATTTTTTGGATAACACACCTAATCCGAAACGTTTGAATTGCGGATACAGATATCTGGCTAATTCTAAGGTATCAATAACTGGATTAGTTGCTTCAGGAATGCCATATCTTGCGTAGCTAGTATTCAAGAACCCCATATCAAAAGCCGCGTTGTGTGCTACCAGAATTGTACCTTTTGAAAACTCAAGGAACATCCGCAAGACTTCTTCTTCTGACTTCGATCCTCGAACCATTTCATCCGTAATACCTGTCAAATCCACCGTTGTTCGGGATAAAGGATGTCCTGGATCGATAAATTCATCAAAGCTTTCGATCACATTTCCTTTGTACATTTTGACTGCAGCGAGCTCGATGATGGTATCGTATACCGCAGACAATCCTGTCGTTTCCACGTCAAATACGACATATGTGGCTTCGTTTAATGCTTCATGCGCATCATTATAAGCAATAGGTACGCCATCATCTACGACATTCGCTTCCACACCGTATAAGATTTTCACACCTGCTTTTTTCCCGGCACTATGAGCTTCTGGAAAGGCTTGTGCGCCACCATGGTCCGTAATGGCGATGGCACGGTGTCCCCATTTTCCTGCTTGTGCCACCAGATCAGAAATGCTATTCGTTGCATCCATCGTACTCATATTGCTGTGAACATGAAGTTCTACCCGTTTTTCCCCTTCAGGAGCATAATCTTTACGAGGGGTGTGTTTGACTTCAACGATATCTTGCGCATTCATGACCAAATCACGGACAAACGTATCTTCTTGGATACTTCCACGTACCTTTAACCAGCTTCCGACACTGATCGCATCAAATATCTGTTCATCTTTTTCGCCATTTGAGAATTTTTTGACGATAAATGATGAAGTATAATCTGTGATTTTCAAAGTCAAGATCTTGCGTTTTGAGCGTAGTTCTCTGACTTCTTTATCGAACACATACCCTTCAAGAGTGACCCGTCGTTCTTCTTCGACGATATTGATCATTGGTGTTGTGGGCTCATCTGCTGGAATATTTCGTCCTAGCTGGATGGGTCCTTCAAGAGCTGGTGACTGTTCTTTTCTTTCTTTTTTCTTTTGCTCATGAACAACTAGACTTTCAGCTGCTTGCTTCATAAAGGCTTCTGCCTGTTCTTGTTTACGTTCTTCAAAAAGTTTCAATACACGTTCCGCTTGCTGCTCATCCACTTCTGGTTCGATACGAAATTTCGGGAATCCGTAACTGACGAACAACTCTTCTACTAATGGTAAGTATTGCTGTTTCAAATATGAAATAGCCCCTGTACTGTCGATTGGCAAGATGACTTTACGATCTTTTATCACAGGTACTTGCGTTTTCAATACTTGCTGTGCTAGTGGTGTATCGCATTGCTGATTTTCCAAAGCTTGGGCCCAGTAATCTTGCAAGAGCTGTTCATCGAATGTCTGGTCATCTGCTAAGATATTCAATTTGACTTGTGCAATCTCTTTAAAAGCGACAGTCAGATGCTGAGCCAATGAACGATACAGCATAATAGGCAAAATTTTAGAAAAATGCAGCGTAAATTCCCATAAACGCGATTTACGATGGACCACTACACTATCCATTTCACCAGCAGTAAGCAGTGGATGATTTTTTTCTGCTTCCTCTAGTTGGATTTGTTCCAACAGTTTTTCAAATAAATCTCGTTTTTCTGACAAAGATATACGCCCTTTCTGATGAGAAACTATGCAATTGATTGCATCGTATCCTCTTCTTTTTCAGTACCTTTTAGTATACTCGTTTTTTCTGAGTTTTACATTAAAAAATTGGAACTGTGATTCACATCACAGTTCCAATTTTAAAAGCGAAACATCAGGTTGTCAAAAACAGCTGATTCAGCTATTTTACTTTTCTGTGTTTTAACGCTTATTATTCCCCTTGGTTCAAGAGGATTGGTAAAGTATTCGCCAATTCTTCTTTACGTACTTCAACCATTTCGCCAGTTTTCTTGATTTTCACTTCTACGATTCCTTCTACTGCTTTTTTACCGACAGTAATTCTGATTGGACAGCCAATCAAATCAGAATCCGCGAATTTCACTCCTGCGCGTTCATTTCTGTCATCAACCAGTACTTCATAGCCAGCTTTTGTCATCGCTTCTTCTAGTTCATTCGTCAAGTTTGTTTGGTATTCGTCTTTTAGATTCATTTGGACGATATGCAGATCAAATGGCGCAATTCCTTTTGGCCAATTGATTCCTTGTTCATCTGAATGTTGTTCTACGATTGCTGATAATAAACGGCTCACACCGATACCATAACAGCCCATAATCACAAATTTTTCCCGTCCGTTTTCGTCTAGAACGGTTGCCCCCATAGATTCACTGTAACGAGTGCCAATTTTGAAGATATGTCCGATTTCGATTCCTCGAGTAAAGGCAAGAACACCGTTGTTGTCTGGTGAAGGATCTCCTTCTTGTACAAAACGAAGATCTTCATAAGAAAGCACAGTGAAATCGCGTTCTGGATTCACATTTTTATAGTGGAAGCCTGTTTCGTTCGCTCCAGTAATGGCATTCGCTAAATCTTGGACATAACGGTCTGCATATACTTTTACATCCTCTGAAACACCGATTGGTCCGACAGAACCAAACTCAGCACCTAGATATTTTTGTGCTTCTTCTTCCGTCGCTTCTTCTAAAAAGTCAGCAGATAGATAGTTTTTCAGTTTTACGTCATTGACTTCATGGTCTCCGCGTACCAAAACAAGGACAGGTTGTTCATCCGCAATGAACAATACAGACTTGATGATTTTTTGAGGTTCAACAGAAAAGAAATCTACTACTTCGTCAATTGATTTTACGTTAGGTGTAGCTACTTTCTCTAATTCAAGCTGTGTTTCATGCGATTTTTTTGACACATAGTAGCTTGTAGCCATCTCCAAGTTTGCAGCATAATCACTTTCAGTCGAATAACAAATCGTATCCTCCCCGATCTCTGAGATCGCCATGAATTCCTTTGAGTCTTTCCCGCCCATTGCGCCACCGTCTCCGATGATCGAACGAAATTCCAAACCGCAACGCTTAAAGACTTCGGTATAGGCTTTTTCATAATCTTTATACGTTTCGTCTAAACTTTCTTCCGTTGCATGGAAAGAATATGCATCTTTCATGATAAACTCACGTCCGCGAAGCAAACCAAAGCGAGGACGTTTTTCGTCACGATACTTAGGTTGGATTTGATAAAGATTCAAAGGTAATTTCTTATATGAATTAATTTCATTACGCATCAAATCAGTAAAAGTCTCTTCGTGAGTTGGTCCAAGAATCATTTTTCGATCATTACGGTCCTTGAAACGATACAAGTTTGGACCATATGTTTCGTAACGTCCTGACTCTTCCCAAAGTTCTGCTGGCAAGATAGCAGGCATCAGCATCTCTACCGCACCGATTTTTTCAAATTCTTCCCGCATGATACGTTTCAGCTTTTCTAATACACGATTTGCTAATGGCAGATAAGAATAGATACCCGCTGATACTTGACGGATATATCCAGCTCTTAGCAAGATTTGATGACTTAATACTTCTGCATCATTTGGAACTTCACGTAATGTTGGAATCAACATTTTTGATTGTCTCATTCTATATACTCCTTTATTTCCTCAAAATAGTTATCGTTTGTTATTATACCCTATTTGTCAACTTTTTCTAGAAAAAGAATCGTTGAATATCGTTCCATGTAACTAGCACCATCAACAACATTAAAAATCCAAAGCCAGCTAATGTCAATATTCCTTCTTTTTCTTGACTTAATGGTTTCCCACGAATCCCTTCAAAAATATTCAACACTAATTTCCCACCATCTAAGGCAGGGATCGGAAGCAGATTGACGATTCCAAGGTTCATTGAAAGAAGCGCCATCAAACCAATAACAGTTGTTACACCTTGGTTTGCTGCTTCTGAAGATAATTGGTACATCATAACAGGTCCGCCTAATTTATCTAAACTAAAACCTGTAAACAGTGATCCTAAGGCTTTGAAAATTTCCAATGAACCGCTAAAAGCTTGACGTGTTCCGCCGATGATCTTATCCATAAAACCTGTATTCATTGGGGCTTGTATGCCAAGTTGGCCAACTTTTTCGCCATTTGACTCTACAGATTTCGGTGTCACGTCGACAGATTGCATCTTACCTTCTCGTTCGATCTCAAAATCTAATGTTTTACCTGGATTTTTCGTGATGACTGTTGTCAAATCGTTCCAAGTGTGGATTTCTTTACCGTCCACGCTAACTACCTTATCATTTTCTTTTAAGCCTGCTTCTGCCGCAGCACCATTAGGGATAATCTCTCCTACACGATTAGTATTTGTCACTTGAACACCGCCTTGCATGAATGCAAGAATAATAAATAACACGATTGCCAAGATAAAGTTATTCATTGGACCGGCAAAATTGGTCAGCATACGCTGCCACAGTTTAGCCGATTGGAACTGTACATCTTTTGGTGCAATTCTGATTTCTGTTCCGTCGGTTTCAATAATCGTCGCATCGTGATCGACAGGATAGGTCACTACTTCTGTTTCATCTCCATTCACATAACCAGTGATAGTCAGCTCATCTTCTAAATCATAACGGCTCAATTCCATTGGGATAGCATTTGTCAATTGGATTTTCTTACTTAAATTTATCTTCTCTACGATGCCGTCAGAATTTAGTAAAAGAGAAAGAGGCATACCTGGTGCCATTTCTGTTTCATCATCCCCATTGCCTGCCATTCGAACATAACCGCCAATAGGTAATAGGCGAAGCGTATATGTTGTCCCGTCTTTTGCTTGATGCCCATAAATTTTCGGACCCATACCGATAGCAAATTCGCGAACGAGGATTCCTGATCGTTTCGCAAAGAAGAAATGACCAAACTCATGAACAATCACTAATATACCAAAAACAATGATAAATGTTAGTATCGTTTTCATAGCTTTTTTCTCCTTTACTTGTTTTTTGTGTGTTTTTTTAAACAACGTTAAAACACTATAATTTTACCATAGTATACCTAAGACACCAATAGTATCAATAAAATGAGAAACAAAAACCTGCGTCTTTTATGAAAATCACAAAGAAACGCAGGTATACTTACTAAATAATGCCAAATAAATGCATGATAGGAAATACAAACAGCAAGCTATCGAAACGGTCTAAGATTCCCCCGTGGCCCGGTAAGATATTTCCTGAGTCTTTCACATCATAATGGCGTTTGATTGCTGATTCGACCAAATCGCCAAATTGTCCGACTGCCGAAAAAATAATCGTCATCAGAAGCATGACAAACATACCATGATTGAATAGTTCTTTTGCTGGATACAACAATAGATAAAGAAATGCGACTACAACAGCACTTCCGATCCCGCCTAACGCGCCTTCAATCGTTTTGTTCGGTGAAATATCCGGACTTAACTTGTGTTGTCCATAACGACGGCCAACCATATAAGCACCAATATCAGTTGCCCAAACGATAAACAGACCAAAAATCAAAACAGCTAAACTTTCTGTTCGTGCATTGACGAAATTCTGGAAGCCTATTCCTACATACAAACTGACAAGTACTGGGAAACCTGCTTCATCAATCGTATACGTATTTTTAGATATAACTGACGTCCCTAAAAGGATCATAACGATAAGATAAAATAGCATAAATGTACTGACGTTCTCTGGAAGAAAGAAGAACCATCTTTCTTTTGGCAAGACAAGGAGCACTGCACCAATAGCGGATAAAACTCCTTCAAAACTTAGGAGAGTCAATCCTTTCATCCGGAAAAGCTCATAAACTCCTACCACAGCTAAGACTGCTGCGGTAAGCTCAACCGCTATGCCCCCAATCCATATAATCGGAATAAACAAGACAAGCGCCACGGCTGCTGTGATTACACGTTGTTTCATGACTGATCCCCTTTCTCATTTTCTGTTTTTTTTACACCGCCGAATCGACGATCTCGATTTTGATAAGAGGCAATTGCTTCTTCAAGATGTGCACCGTCAAAATCAGGCCAAAGTGCTTTTGTAAAATACAATTCACTATATGCAATCTGCCATAACAGAAAATTACTGATCCGCTCTTCTCCGCTTGTACGGATCATCAACTCAGGATCTTGTAATTCTTTGGGCAAGAAACCTGTCATTAGATGGTTGGCAATCACTTCATCATCGATTTCTTCTGCCTGTATTTCTCCCTTTGCTACTTCTTCAGCAATGTTTTGGACTGCGGTCACGATTTCTGCTCTGCTTCCGTAATTCAAAGCAAAGTTTAACACCATTCCGGTATTGTCTTTTGTTTGCTCAATTGCACGTTTTACAGCGTCTTGCGTCTGTTCTGGTAACACGTTCTCATACCCCATGACATGGACTTTGACGTTTTCTTTGATCAATTCTGGTACGAACGTATCAAAAAAGTCGACAGGTAGTTGCATGAGAAAACTTACTTCATCTTTTGGTCGCTTCCAGTTTTCAGTTGAAAAAGCATAAAGCGTCAATACTTTCACTCCAAGCCTTGATGCTTTCTTTGTGACTTTCTTTACTGTTTCCATACCTTCTTTATGACCAGCGACTCTTGGCAAACGCCGGTTTTGCGCCCAACGACCATTGCCGTCCATGATGATGGCAACGTGTTGAGGAATTGGTCCATCGGCATTAAATTGAAATTCGCTTTTTTCTTGAATATATTTGTTTTTTTGCGGAAAAAAACGTAACATTCTTTTTCCTCCTATACTTAAAAGATTCCCACTATCTTAAGTATTATAGCAATATCTAAACGTTTTTCCTATGAAATCATTGTTTTTTTATTTAAAAACTGAATAATTTTTTCTTTTTTTAATCTTTAAATAAAAGAAACATAAATAAAAACAGAGGAAGCTGAATGATCCGCCCCTCTGTTTTTATGGTTTTATTAAACTTCCAATAATTCTTTTTCTTTATCAGCAGCGATCTTATCTACTTCTTTAATGCTGTTATCTGTCAATGTTTGTACGTCTTTTTCTAGTCCACGCAAATCATCTTCGGTAATGTCACCATTTTTTTGTTGTTTTTTATATTCATCGATTGCATCACGACGGATGTTACGAATCGCGATTTTTGCATTTTCTGCTTCTTTTTTCACATCTTTAGCTAATTCTTTTCTGCGTTCTTCTGTCAGTTGTGGGATAACCAAACGAATAACATTTCCATCATTGGTAGGACTGATTCCGATATCACTTGCCATAATAGCTTTTTCAACATCTTGAAGAATGCTCTTGTCAAAAGGCGTGATCATTAAAACACGTGCTTCTGGGATTTGGATTGACGCCATTTGGTTCAATGGAGTTGGTGCACCGTAATAATTCACAGTGATTCGATCCAAAAGGCTAGCATTCGCGCGGCCTGCGCGGATTTGCCCAAGTTCACGTTGAAGATTTTGTGCTGCTTTTTTCATTTTTTCTTTTGCTTCTGTCATAATTGCATCTGCCATTTTTATTTCCCCCTTACAGTCGTTCCGATATTTTCACCTAAGATTGCTCGGCGAATATTTCCGTGTTCATTTAAATTGAAGACAAGCAATGGAATGTCATTATCCATGCTTAGTGAACTTGCAGTTGAATCCATGACTTGTAATCCTTTAGCAATCACTTCCAGATGAGTCAGTTCTTCAAATTTCACTGCATTTGCATCTACTTTCGGATCAGCAGAATAAACACCGTCTACATTGTTTTTAGCCATCAGGATAACATCTGCGCCGATTTCTGCTGCGCGTAATGCTGCCGTTGTATCTGTCGAGAAGTACGGGTTGCCGGTACCGCCCGCAAAAATAACAATCCGTCCTTTTTCTAAATGACGTTCTGCTTTACGGCGAATGTATGGCTCTGCGATTTGACGCATTTCAATCGAAGTTTGCACGCGTGTCGGTACACCCACGTTTTCCAACGTATCCTGTAAAGCTAAGGCATTCATAACTGTAGCTAACATACCCATGTAATCAGCTTGAGCGCGTTCCATGCCCATTTGTGCTCCGATTTGTCCGCGCCAGATATTTCCGCCACCCACAACGATTGCCATTTCAACGCCCAGTTCGTGAACTTCTTTGATTTCTTGGATGATTTCTTTGATTACTGGTGGTTTGATTCCAAATCCTGCATCCCCAGCTAAAGCTTCTCCACTCAATTTTAAGACTACACGCTGATATTTCGGTGTGACCATGTTCATTCCTCCAATATTTTCTATTGCCATTTTACCATACTTAGATGATTTCGACACGCTAAGCCTGGTTTTTCTTGTTTTGCTTAAAAAAAGGGAGCGCACAAAGCGTGCGTTCCCGTCTGTCATTCAACAGAATTATTTTTTCACTTGGCTCATAACTTCTTCTACAAAGTTATCTTCGCGTTTTTCGATACCTTCGCCAACTTCGAAACGTACGAATGTTTTAACAGTTGCGCCTTTTGAAGCAACGTATTTTTCAACAGTCATATCAGGATCTTTAACGAATGGTTGGTCAACCAAAGCGATTTCTGCTTTGAATTTCTTCAAGCGTCCTTCTACCATTTTTTCAACGATATTCGCTGGTTTGCCTTCATTCAATGCTTGTTCTGTAAGAACAGTTTTTTCATGTTCTAATTCAGCTTCTGGAATTTGTGATTCGTTTACATAGCGAGGATTGATAGCTGCTACGTGCATAGCTACATCTCTTGCAACTGTTTCATCTGTTGTTCCGTCTAGAACAGTCAATACAGCAATACGTCCGCCCATATGCAAGTATCCGCCAAATGCAGCATTGTCGTCTTTTTCTACAACTTCAAAGCGACGGAAGCTGATTTTTTCTCCGATAACTTGAGTTGCTTCGATCAAATCAGATTCAATCGTTCCTTTATCTGTTTTGATTTTCATTGCAGCTTCCATGTCTGCTGGTTTGTTTTCAGCAACAAGTTCTGCGATTTCTTTTACTAAGTCTTGGAACATTTCATTTTTAGATACAAAGTCTGTTTCTGAGTTTACTTCAACGATTGCTGCAGTGTTACCTTTCACAGCAACTGAAGCTAATCCTTCAGCGGCAATGCGGTCATTTTTCTTTGCAGCCTTTGCCATTCCTTTTTCACGTAAAAGATCAACTGCTTTTTCCATATCGCCTTCTACTTCAACTAATGCTTTTTTCGCATCCATCATTCCTACGCCAGTCATTTCGCGTAGTTCTTTTACCATTTTAGCTGTAACGTCTGCCATATTTAACTCCTCCTGTGTGTGTTCTTTTTAAAAAAAGCTGTTTCAAAGGAGAGTGAGGCTTGTCGCCCAGCCTTTGAAACAGCTCCATCATTCAAAATTATTCTGCTGAAGAATTGTCGCCTTCAACAACATCTACGATTTCTTCGATTGATGTTGCTGTGTTTTCTTCTGTGAAATCTTCTTCAACTACTTGATCTTCACCTTGGTTTCCTTCGATGAAAGCATCAGCCATTTTTGAAGTAATCAATTTAACGGCACGAATGGCATCGTCGTTTGAAGGGATTACTACGTCGATTTCATCTGGATCGCAGTTTGTATCAACCATAGCTACGATTGGGATATTTAATTTGTGTGCTTCTTGAACAGCAATACGTTCTTTACGTGGGTCAACGATGTACATTACATCTGGGATTCTTGGCATATCAGCGATACCGCCTAAGAATTTTTCAAGACGTTCGCGTTCTTTGTTCAAACCAGCAACTTCTTTTTTAGGTAGAACTTCAAAAGTTCCATCTTCTTCCATTGCATTGATTTGTTTCAAACGGCTGATACGTTTTTGGATAGTATCCCAGTTTGTCAATGTTCCGCCTAACCAACGATGGTTAACGAAGTATTGTCCTGCACGAGTTGCTTCTTCTTTGATTGCTTCTTGTGCTTGTTTTTTTGTACCTACGAATAATGCTACGCCGCCTTCTTCAGCAACGCTCTTCATGTAATCATAAGCTGCATCTACTAATTTAACTGTTTTTTGTAAGTCAATGATGTAGATTCCGTTTCTTTCTGTGAAGATATATTTCTTCATTTTTGGGTTCCAGCGACGAGTTTGGTGACCAAAGTGTACGCCGGCTTCTAGTAATTGTTTCATAGAAATTACTGCCATGTTTGTTTCCTCCGATTTGGTTTTATTTTCCCTCTTCTTATCTTCTACCTTGCCGGCAAACTTTTTCAAGCACCTACCGACAATCCAATAAGAATGTGGATTTGCTGATGCATAAAGCACCCTCAGCTATTATACAGACAAAAGATCCATATCGCAAGAGCAAATGTACTTTTCTGCTCAACATTCAATAGTTTACCTGAAAGACAAAAAGAATTCAAGAAAAACAGTAGATTTCTCTTTGTTTCTTTATTCTCTTTTTTCCATAAAATAATTTTAGATATAAAAGACGAATATTATTGGGCAATCCTTCTTTTTTTTGTTATGATACATGTGAAATCTTTCGTAAAGGAGAAAGAAAATGCGCAAAGCTCAAAGACATTTGCTGATTAAACAAGTCATTGAAGAATTCCCGATCCGTACGCAAGAAGAACTATTAAACAAACTTGGGCATTATGGCGTTACCGCAACGCAAGCAACGATTTCTCGAGATATACGTGATCTGAAAATCGTGAAGGCACCTGATGAAAACGGTATTTCCCGCTTTGTGTTGTTTCGCGAAAAAGGTACTCCTGATACTAAGACTGAAGAAGAGGATCGGCTGATTCAAATGATTGAAGACATTGTGTTGAAAGTCGAACGAGTCCACTTTTTGACAATCGTTAATACCTTGCCGGACAATGCTCATTTATTTGCATCTGTTTTAGATGAGATCAAGCCTCCTCCTATCGTCAGTACGATTGCTGGATTTGATACGATCATGATTATCTCAGAAAATGAGGAGGATGCAAAACGAGTAGAAGAATTTCTTCACCATCCGACTGAAGTATCACTTTTTTAATCAGAGCACGTGTTCCTAATAAGGAATGCGTGTTTTTTTATTTTATGATTTGTCAAATTAAGCTAGAATAAAATGCTTCTTGTACATAGCTCAAAAAT
>OBLF01000575.1_pt1 | contig 38623 bp, 23 predicted proteins | sample 1519231 | NCBI WGS metagenome assembly OBLF01 (sample SAMEA2602895, study PRJEB22501) | metagenome | reverse complement strand
TCATGGTAAGAAATAAAAAACCAGAAGTCCTAGGAACCTTTGAAAATATTTAAAAATAAAACGTGCAGCTAATGTGTTCACCACATTAAACTTGCACGTTTTTTTATTTCAAGATATCCGACTCACTCGACAATGCTTCCTATTCGGTCGCATCATCTTCCTTCGCGGGATAAGATTTTTCATCAGCTCATGCATCGCTTACGCTCGCATTGGCTAAGACTTGATCAAATTTCTGCAAGAAATTTTGATAAGTCTGCCCGCAGATTTTTGCTTGTCAAAAATCTGTGTTCCTTTATTCTTACCACAAAACCAGAAAAACAGAGACTCATCTCTGTTTTTCCTATCATTAAAAAAGAGCCTGGCCATGTTACCACAATCAGACTCTTATCCTACCTACAACTATCTTCTCCTAGGCCTTCTCTTAGAAGACCTAATATATCCCATCATCCTAATGAAAACTAGGACCATGGCAAGCCATCCAATAATTGTAACTAGATAAATCACATATTTTAAATAGTTAACCTCTGTCTTTTCTTCCACCACAGGCTTGACGTCAGCCTTCTTTTCCTCAACCCTCTCGGCATTAATAAGTAGCCTCTTAGGTCTTGGCGGCCTCTTTGGATGACATGTTAAAAGTGTTACCATGTCCTTGCCTGCCACTGGAAGGATTGACTCCCAATCAGAAGGAGAAATTATATCTGTCCCAGTAACCCTGTACTCAAGAAGGCCTGTGCGACCGTCAATGAAAATTTCATCGCCAACCTCTAGCTTGTCAACATTGTAAAACATGAGGTCCCCCCACCAGCCCCTGTGGCCGGCAATGACAGACCTAGTTGACATTCCACCTAGGGGAAGACTTGTCCCCTCAACTTGGGCGACTCCCCAGTCAAGATGGTCAAAAGTTGCATCAAGATAAATTGGCTTCTTCATGTCAAGCTTTGGGATAATGAGATAAGCAAAGACCTCGTCCTTGTCAATCCCCTTGATGTCATAAGCACCAACATAGTCCTCATTGTCAAAGGGGTCAATAATATTGCTATCCCCCTTGATAACCTTCTTGTTGTAGTCAATCAAATCATCAGTAACTTGACTATCCCTCGCCTTAAAGGAAGCATAATTCTTATTGGCCATTAACTCCCTATAAGACATAGAAGTAAAGGCAAGTAGGGGCATAAAAATCCCCAACAAGATAAATAAATATCCAATTATGACCCTTGTCTTAGCCTTCATAACGTCTCCTCCTGCGTCTTCTTAGGTAAATTAACAAAATAAGAATAAGAAGAAGAATAACAAAACCAGGCACAATAAAGTCCTTGTAGTTAAACTTAGCCTTCTTTTCAGCCTCATCCTTTTCCTCTGGCACATAAGGAATCCTGTGACCACGCACTAGCAGCCTGTGAGAATTAATCATGTAAGGCGTACAAGTTAATAATGTCATATAATCCTTCCCCTCAACAACAAGGACAGGATCAAAATTCCATGGCTCAATAACGAGAATTTGGTCCACTTGATAGGCAAGAGTTTCCTTAACGTTAGTGTAGTAGAAAACATCTCCCACTTCCATCTTGTCAAGGTCCCTAAAGAGCTTGACCTGTGGAAGACCCCTGTGGGCAGTTATAACAGAGTGAGTAGACTTGCCCCCAATAGGAAGTGAAGTCCCCTCCAAGTGACCACACGCGTGTTGCAAAACATCTTCAGAAGTACCAGCATAAACTGGAATTTGTTGGTTGATCTTTGGTATATCAATGTAACCAATCTTCTCCCTAGCTTCAAGCATACGGGCATAATTTTCCACACCCTTCTTCTCCCTTTCAGTGTAAGGGTCAGCAAGCTTGGATGGGTCAAGAGTTTCATTGTAAGCACGAGCCAGGTCAATCCTTTCGTCAATCTCAGCCTGACTCATCTCATCAACAGCTTCCTTGAAGTCCACGATTTGGTTGTTGTTCTCCACAGTGTAATACCAGTTAGAGATAATAGGATAAGTTGCAATCAAAAAGCCAGCAATAAAAAGAAGAATAATCTTCCAATTCCTTTTAAACTTCTTCATCATGGCCCTTGCCCCTCTCCTTGTCACTTGCCTTATCACTTGAATTATTACTTGAATTATTTTTTAAATTTCCACTAGAATTCTCATTCACATTCTCTTGAGCTTTCATCTTTGCCAACTCAATATTTTTTAACCTATCGGCTTCCCTCTTGGCAACCTTCTTCTTCCTTCTCCTATCAAGAATAAACCTCAATAAGATAATTATAGCAAAAATTAAGAGAATGATAAGTCTTTTATCAATATCCAAGTTCTTGCCAACATCTTCCCTTGCCTTGTCGTCCTCTTCAGGCACATAAGGCACCCTGTGACCACGCACAATAAGTCTGTGAGTGTTAATCATAATTGGCGTACAAGTAAGAAGGGTTGCATAGTCCTTGCCCGGCACCACAAGAAGTTGTGAAAAATCACTTGGATCAATGACATCAATGTGGTCCACTTGATAAGCCAAGACACCACCAATGTAGTTGATGTAAAACTTGTCCCCCATCTCCACCTTTTGCAAGTCAGTAAAGAGTCTAGCAGAAGGCAGACCAGAGTGAGCAGTGATAACAGTGTGAGACGACTCGCCACCAATAGGAAGGGAAGTCCCCTCCAAGTGGCCAGCCCCCTTTTGCAAGATTTCCTCATTAGTCCCAGCATAAATAGGCAGGTCCACATCAATAGATGGCACCTCAATAGTACCAATCTTGGTCCTAAGCTCTAGCATCTGAGCATAATTGTCAAAGGCCCTCTTCTTCTCCTCTTCACTGTAAGGATCCTTAGGAGTCACATTCCCCAGATTATCATTATAAATCTGAGCCAGCCTAAGCCTTCTTTGGATTTCCTCATCACTTAAGAGGTCCCTGGCTTCCTTGTAGTCGGCAACCTGGTTGTTGGCCTCAATCCTGTAATACCAATTAGAGATCAGGGGATAAGAAAGAATCCCCAGACCCAAAACAAAAATAAAAATAAATAACTTATTAGATTTTTTCTTTTTTTTACTCATCTTTTCACCCATAAAAAAGAGGCTCCCAAGGAGCCCCTCTTAATTCTTGTCCTTGATCATAAACCTACCCAATCCTATCATAATTGCACCTGCAATCACAAGCACAATTAGGGTAATATCCCCAGTCTTTGGAATAGGTGGCTTAGTAGTATTCTCTATAATTAGGACTTTTTCAAAAGAATTGTCATTAATCTCAAATTTTAAAGAACCCTGTAAAAGAGTGTAACCATCAGGAGCCTTAGTCTCCCAAATTTCATAAGTACCATAAGGAAGGTCTCTCACAAAGAACTTGCCGTCATCACCAGACTTCAAAACAAGGTCCTTGCCATCCCTTTGAACCCTTTGGTCCTTGCCATTGACCTTTTGAGTGATGACAAATTCAGCACCACCAAGGCCCACATCTCTCTTCTCATTAGTCTTATAGAAATTATAAGACCCAAGCTTCTTCTTGTTAAGGACACTTAGCTTGGCAGCTTGCCCTTCGAAGATAGTGAATTGACTCATCTCATCCACAATCTCATAACCAAAAGGCGCCTCAATTTCCTTGAAGAAATAAACCCCAGGCTCAAGATCCTTAATTACAATAAAACCATCCTTGTCAGTCTCAAAGACCTCTTCAGTCCCCTTAGGGTCCATAGTGTAGGCCCTTGTCTTCACCACATTCCCATCCTCATCAAGAAGTTGGAACTTGGCACCAACAAGACCCCTTCCATCGTCACTGTACTTAAAGAGACGAACAGAATTAGGTGGGTTATCAGGTGGTGGAGTTTCATGAGGTGGCTCTTCTGGAGGTGGTGGAGGTGTAGGATTAACCTTTAGTCCCCACTTTAACCTAGTAATATTAGTCTCTTCTGTACTAAAAACAGCAGACTCAATAAACCTTTCCTTGCTGTTTCCAAGTTCCCTAATATAATAAGTGCCAGGCTCAAGATCAAGAGTTACCTTATAATCGTCTTTTTCCTTAGGACTTACAATCCACTTGTCAGCCTTATTAGCAAGTTGTCTATCCAGTTCATCCTCACTAAGCTTATCAAGTATAGTCACAAGATTGGTCTTATCCATCTTTGTATCAATGAAACTTTCATTGATTTTCCAAATACCAAGAGTCCTGCCTTCCAGGTCCTCTTTGCTTAAACTTTCCCTTGTCTTAATATCGATGGTAACAGATGATGCTCCTAAAACATTAAGAGGTAGGAAGACCATAGTTACCATCATGTATAAAATTATTAAATCTTTAATTCTCTTCTTCATCTCTACCCCTCTATCATAATATGTAGAGGAAGGGGTTCCCCCCTCCCATAGATTTAAATAATTAAACCTGAAATAATCGAGAAAAGTATCTCAAAATATCTTACTTAATAAGATTAAGCTTCTTCTCTGTTTCTCTTCATAGCAACAACAGCGCCAGCCATTAGAGAAATACCAACGATTGTGAATAATACAGTACCCATACCACCTGTTTGTGGGATAGAAACCTTCTTGTTGACTACTTCTTGTCCTTTAACAGTGTCATCTGCATTGTTATATCCAATATGAGTTGGTGCTTTTGCTCCTTTATCATAACCTGCTGCATCAGTATATGAACCTTTAGCTACCTTGAAATCAATGTCGCCATTTAATTTAGCAAATCCTTTAGGAGCTGTTTTTTCTTCAAGTTTGTAGTCGCCGTATTCAAGTCCTGTAATTTCAAATCTACCTTGCCCATCTGAAGTTAATACAACTCTATTATCTGCTTTACCTTCTGCTGGTGCATCTTCCCAAGTATAAGCTGTTGCGTTTTTTATGAAAGCTTTGTTGTAATCTTCTTGAGCTTTATCAATAGCTGCTTTTGCAGTTTTTCCTGCTTCGCCTTCTTGTTCTTCAGCTGAAAGGTTATTGTAAGTTTCTACTGCTTTATCTAATGCATCCTTTGCATCTGTTACTGCTTGAGCATCTTTTTTAGCTGCTACAAGGTACTTACCTTCTCCGTTTTTAACAAAGAATTCAGCTCCTGCAAGTCTATTACCTTGTTGATCAGTCTTAACAAATCTCTTACCACCAGTTACAACCTTTGGTTCAGTTGGGTTAAGTGGTTTAGGGTTATTATCTTTATTATTTGTTATTAATATTTCACCATTTTCACCTTTTGTAAAGTGTGCAGTTTGGTTCATGTTGTTATCTTCTACAACTTTGTATTGAATTTCTTTATCTAAACCTGTCCAAGTAAATGACCATACATTACCTTGTTCTGTCTTAGTTTTTGGACCGTTTATATCTTTTTCATTACCAATTTTTTTGTATTCTGCATTTGGTGTATAAGTTGTAGTAGTTTCTAATTTTCCAGCGTTATCTTTTGTTTCAAATCTAACTGTACCAATTTCGTCTCCAGTTTGAGCGTTAACTAATTTAAATTCTGCCCATTCTCCTGCTGTTGGAGTTCCATCAGCCCAAGTCTTCTTAACAGTTAATTCTCCATTATCTTTTGGTTTTGTAGGAATAGGAGTGTTTCCTTTGCCTGGTTTATTATTTCCATAGTGGAAAGTGATGTCGTTGGCTTCAGGAATATCTACTACAGTTATTGATTTAACAGTTGCAGAGTAAGTTAATACTACTTCTGTGTCTTTATCTTGATCATTAACCTTAGCAAATCCTGCTTCAGTAAGTTCTATTCTAAATCCATTTGTATTATTGTCTGTAGTTACTTTGTAATCAGCAGCATTTGCCTCTTTACCACCAATTGTAACTTTTAAATCGTTATTATATTGAAGACCTTCAGTCATTTCATCAGACCAGTAAGCTGTTTTTAATTTAGACTTTGCTGGTATTTTAGTTTTTACTTCGTATGGAATTTTTTTACCAATTTCTGCTTTAGCAGTAGCTTTCTTTTCTTGATAATTCTTGTAATCAGCACCAACTTTTAATTTGTCAGCTGCTTCTTGTTCCGCTGCTGTTAAGTCATTGTTTTTTAAGAAGTTCTTGTCAATTTCTGGTTTTTCTTCAGTATTCTTTGGATATACGTGAGCATCAGTTACTACACCATCATTATTTACTAATGGAAGTGTAATTTCAACTGGGACAGCCTTCATATCTGTAAGAGTTTTCCCTTCAGTACCAACATAAGAAGATTTATCATGATGTTCTTCGATTAAGAAGTCTCCCTTTAATCCCTTAGTAGTAAATTTTATACCATCTTGGCCTTCAACTTCCCCTGTCTTACCTGCAAGTAACTTATGTCCTTCTGGTAATTGTGAATCTAATTTTTCTACTGCACCGTATTCAACATTTTCGCCATTTACTTTATATGTTACATACTTGCCTTTATTATCTCCACTGTTGTATTTAACAGCAAAGTATGCACCTGCAATTTCTTTTGCAGCTGTTTCTCCAGCATCTGTACCTGCAAAGAAATCTTTTACATTTTTAATTTCTTTACCAACATATTCAGTACCATCTTTACCTGTTGTTCCTTTTGTAAATGCTGTAAACGTGTCTTTGTCCATCAAAATTTTGTGAAGAGTAACAGTTTTTGTTGTTTCTTCGCTAGCCGCTAGTGCTGTTAGTGGAGAAAATAGTCCCACTAGCATCACTAATGCCATGATTAGTGACATAATTTTTTTCTTGTTCATAATATAACTCCTTATTATAAATTTTTTATAAGAATTTGCCGCATCACTTGCCGCAAATTATTACCTTTTTACCTTGCCCTTGGGCAATTAATTTTCAGTCTTAGTCTAGCCCAATCCACCAGGACCAGACTCCTAAAACATAGACCCTTTCAGGTCATCTAATAAGCCTTGAAGTATTTCATCCACCTGCCCCTTGGGCCTGCATCATGTCCACGCTTCTTGCTTATTAACTGTCGCCTTCCTCCTGGAAGACTCGCCATTGGCACTTGCTTCCTTATACAAGCTTGCCTCTCGGCCCCTTCCCCGTCAACCCTCATTAGTCATTCAATGAGAATCAACTAGGTCTCTGGCATCGCCAGACTAAATGTATGAATGAGAGAGTGTTGTGAGTGGCCCATCCCCAGGGGCGAGCCAACTCGGCTTCCCTCCACACTCTCTATTCATTTAACATTGATTTTGACTTGCACAACAAGCACTTTACGGAGGGTGCCTCTTCTTGTCCGTAATCTTAATCATCATAAGACACATCCCTCTTCCTGCTGTAAACATAAGCCGCCGCACTCATAAGCATAAGCCCAGCAAGAGTAAATATCAAAGTACCCATACCACCAGTGTGCGGATACTCACCCTTCTTATTTTCAATCTCAATAGGTGTGATTTTATAAGTTCCATCGCTTTGTTTTACTGATTTAATTTCTGGTAAACTATCAAACTTTTTAGTTCCAAAATATACATTATCTCCTCCACTTGCGAAGCTTGCTTCTACGTTAATGTCTTTATTTTTGGAGATTAACTGACTAGCATTTTTATCTTTGATATCTAGTTTAACATTTCTCTTTACCTCAGTATTCCATGAAGTTTCTTCTTTTATTTCTAAAACTATAGAATCATCAGACTTGATATCTGTTGTTCCAGTTGTATTAGATCCAGCTTGTATTGAAGCAATGGCTTTATTTAAATCAATTACTAAACCTTGATTATTAGTAAATTCGAAAGTAGGTACATATCCTGTTTTTTGAACTTCTTTTCCTTTTTCTTTTAGATAAACTTTTACCGTTCCATTTGATTTAAATCCAGAAAGAGTTAGGATTGACTTAGAGTTTTCTCCATCAGCTTTTGGATAATCAATCATCATATTATCTGGGTTTACAGTAAGTGTATAGGTATCCTCATGATACCAACCAAAGGTTATACGATTCATTTTAGATAATCTACTTAGTGACATAGACATATAAGATTGTCTAGTTTCATAAAGTTTTCCATCTTTATAAATAAATTCTTTTACAAAGTCTTTCGGAGCTATATATCCCTTAGGTGCTTTTACTTCTTTTATGCCGTAATAGCCTGAATCATAGAAGTTAAATTCTACTAGACCATCTTTACCTGTAGTAAACTTATCTACTTGATTATATCCTTCTGGAGCAGTTTCTCCATCCTTAAGAACAAGTCTTTCTGTCTTTCCACCACTTGTCTTTTCGTAAAGTTTAAGAGCTGTATTTGAATACTTTTCTTCACTCTTATCTTTCTTATACCAAACTTCAAATTCAGCACCTGCAAGTTTTTTATTATTATGTTCTGCATCGACTTTAACAAAGCTAATCTTTTGCTCTTTCTTATTTACTATTTCAATAGGTGTTATTCCATGTTCTTCTTCATTATTTGAAGTGTTTCCTGCTGTTCCACCTACTGGAGTTTTGTTATCTTTTCTAATGATTCTACCGTTTCCATCTACATCAAATACTGCTACTGGGTCTTTCGCTTTCTTATATCCATCTGGTGCAGTGATTTCCATTACCCTGTAGCTACCTGGTTTAAGCTTAGTATATTCAAATACTCCGTCTTCACCAGTTGTTTTATTTTTAGATTTATCTACTACCCAGTTATCACCTTCTTTATATTGAAGTTGGAATTCAGCTTTTGCTAGGGCATTGCCATCTTGGTCAACTTTTTTGAATTTGATTATATTTTCTGGGTTTACGGCTTGAATATTTAGGTCAGCTTTTGCAGCAGCTTCATTTTTAAAGAAGTATTGATTATCCCATCTCGTTACGTAACGGCCTGGATAATCTATCATTTGAAGCATGCCATGACCTACATAGGACGATTTATCTTTTCCAGCTACTTTACCTGTAACTTTTACTAGATAAGTAGAATTAGTATCTAAACCACCCGGGAAAGTGAAGCTTTCTTCTTCCCCTGAATATAGCTTTGATCTTGATCTTATTCTAACAGGTTCAGGTAGACGTGAATCATCTTCATTTACACCAAATGATAATGGCATTAACTCATCAAGATTTGCATTACTATCAAGATAGTAGTAATCAATATTCATGTTTTCAATATCTTGGTCAGATGAGTAGTAGAACCTTGACCTTGGTGTATTGCTTCTATCCCTATTTACATAGTAGTAATGAACAAATTCACCAGTATCAGGATTAAATTTAATAATCTTTGATCCAAGGTTTAGATGATTTTTTGTCATTTCCCTATAGACGCCATTTGCATCATAAGCTTTTTCTCTTGCAGTCATTGAATCATATACAACTTTGATTGTATCTTCTTTTTTATCTTTTATATTATCATTTACAACTACTCCACGACCTATCGTTTGATTTCCTGCTTCTGGTACTTTGTTAAGATTGATATAGGCTTTTAGCTTATTAGAAAATTCTACTAGGTTATAAGTTTTAGCATAGTCTGTGAAAGTATAAGTTATTGTGCCTTCTTTTCTATTATAATCAGCCTTGGCTATTGTTCCTACTCCATCTGCAATTATATCAAGGTTTGAAATATTTGTTTCCATTATTCCGTGGAGGTCTATATTTTTGCTTAATTTTAGTACAAAATAATCTCCTGGATTAATCTTTAAGTTGGAGTCAATAGTGTATTTGTTAGCAAATTCAAATACCTCTCCTAAGTGTGGGTGCATTTCTTTTTGAGTATCAGATAGTAAACCTTCTGTTTTACTAGTTGGATTTAATACACTTAGCTTTGATTCAGATATTTGGATGCTACTTGATACATCATTTCTTCTTTGTGGTGCTTCTCCTGCATATGGGTCTAATCCTTCACCACCTACAGTGAAGTTCCAAACTTGCTTGTTGTTTATATATCCATTAGGTGATTCTACTTCTTCAAGTCTGTAATGACCTATATTTAAGCCTGTAAATTTAAGTGTACCATCTGCACCAACTGTTCCTACTTCATATTTTCCTGTTTTCTTGTTAGTTATTTTAAATTTAGCTCCCGGAAGGATTTGATTATTGCCATCAACTTTCTTAACAGTTACTTCACCTTTACCTGGTTTTTCGTTTATGATTTTACCCATGTTCTTGGCAGTGGCAGATGTTACGAAGTCAACTAGCTTACCATCTTTTGCAGATGTGGATTTTTCTGGAACGTATTGATATACGCCATTTGCTTTGTCATATTCTAATGAGATATAACCACTTGATCCATCAACGATTTTAATTTGCTTGATAGGATATCCGTGACCATCACTAACTACAATAATTAAATCATTTAGATTGACTATATCATTTGTAGTAGGGTTTACAATCTTACTATCCTTAATGCTAATTTTCTTTGAATCCACACTGCTTACTTTTATGATTTTATTAGGATCATCTGGATTAACCATATTTAAGTCGCTCAATTTGTAAGCTTGTTCATCATTTTCAGCAAATTTTACATTAATAGATTTGATATCTACAACTTCTCCAGATTCTGGATCTACAATCTTACCAGAGTTTGTCTTGATTGTTTCTACTGTAAATCGTAGAAGTGGTCCATTTATTGGCTTGTAGCCTTCTGGAGCTTTTACTTCTATAAGTTGATACCTGCCTGGTTTTAGTCCTCTAAAGCCAAAGTATCCGTTGAAGGCCGATGCTATAGTGGAACCTTCTACATCCTTGTAACCATTGATTACATATTCTTGAAGTTTGAATACTGCTCCTTCAAGTCTTCTCTTAGTAACTTCCTCACCATTTACATCTTCCTTATCACTATCTCTTCCGTGTTTTGAGAAGGTGATGTTATAAGTTTCTTCGTCGTTTACTATATCCATACCTTCTGGTCCAACCTGAGTCTTTTTATTAGAAGTATATAGTGGTCTGATGTTTATACTTGTTGTAACTGAATCAATAGTTTTATCAGTACCATTATAAGGCACAGCAACTATACCAGCATATCTCTTATTTCCATATATATCAGTAAATTCTTTACTCAACCAATTTGCATATTTTTGTCCATCTGGTTTTTCTGCTCCCCATGGAGTAGGAGTTCCTTTTTTCTTAAGAACACCATTTACATAGGTGTCTTTTTCGTATACAGATCCGAAGGTTTCTGCACCTGCTTGGTAGGATCCTCCAAGTTTATAGTGTTGACTTCCATCTTGGTATAAACCATCTGCTTGCCAGAAGTATCTTGGTGTCTTGAAATCAACATTCATTTCTATTTTGCCAATTTTTTCTTCCGTAATATTGTCGTCATAGAAACCTTCCACATCAATGTAGTAAACGCCTGGGTCAAGGTTTAATTGGTCTTCGTCAAAGCCCCAATCAAAAGGTCTCCACCTAGCTGTGTTTACTACTGATACATCGTCGTTTGCTATAGTGTAGTTTCTAAAGATGTCATTTAGTTTTGCCTCATCTGGATCTCCATTAAGACCAGTTATCTTATAAGTTGATCTATAGGCTGTCTTTACACCTTTTTCTGTAGTTACTGGTGGTTGTCCTGGTGTGTCAATTTCTTCTCTCTTATGTTTTGGAGTTATTTGAACATTGACAGGTTTATTGTAAGCTCTTGTATCAATATATATTCTTTGGATATAAGTCTTACCTTCTGTATTGATATGAGTCATACGAGCTGCATATTTAATACCGCCTTTTGCTGTTTTTATTCCTGTAGTATTTCCAGAATTATCCAAAGCCTTGTCAGAGTTTACAAAAGAGTTTGGTGTTTCATCTGGTCCTTGGTAGACTGCCTTTAATTGGTTAGTTTCTTTATCTTCATATACATGAATCTTCCAAGGAGCTTGAGCTTTTTTGTAGCCTGATGGAGATTCTGTTTCTTCTAGTAGATAGTAACCAGGTTCTAAGGCTAGAGTTTGTTGTTTACCATTATTGTCAGTAAATACTAACTTGCCGTCTTTACCAGAGATACCATCTATTTTTGTAAATGTAGTATCTTCTGTTGTATATTTATCATCTGTTGTTTTCTTTAAAGTGAATTTACCACCTTCAAGAGGTCTACTATTTGAATCTCTCTTGAATATCTTAAGGTCAAGACCCGTTTGCTTATTGGTGATTTTTATTAATTCGCCATCACTAGGTATAGCAATTTCACCTTCTTGTGGTTCTGTTATTTCTTTTTGTTTAAAGGAAGCAGAAATACTTACAGCCTTATTTGGCATTGTAAACTTATAATTTCCTTGGGCATCTTTTGTTATAGAATTTCCATTATAAGTTAAGCTTTCTAGTTCGTAGTAGTCATCTGGTTTTACACTTACTGTAACTTCTTCTCCATTTGTTGCACTAGCTTTTACGCTTACACTACCATTTTGTGATGGTTCTACTGTTATTGGATAAACATTCCCTGGTTTAAATGTAGCATTAATTGTTACATCTTCATTTGGCATTATAAAAGAGTTTCCATCAACTATATTAACTTGTCCATTACCAGATCTTACAGAAAGTCCTGTTATAGTGTTTCCTTCCTCTGGAATAAGTGTGAATGTTACCTTTTCTCCTTCGACTGCCTCTGTCTTATCTACTTTAATTCTGCCCTTGCCATTAGGATTTGTATAAATCTTATGCTTAGTTTTTGGTTCAGCTTTCTTTGTAAATGTTGCTTGTACAAAAACATTTGATGCAGGCATTACAAATGACTTAGCTTGCATATCTATGTTGTGTTCTTCTCCAGCTTCATCTGTGTATTTTAAAGTAGTAAGTTCATAGCCAGCAGCTGGTTCAATTGTTAAAGTAATTATATCTCCTGCATTAGCCCACTTTTTATTTGGCGTAATCTTGTTACCATCATATAGCGTAGCTATCTGTACAGAATATTGTGTTGGTTTTTTTCTAAATGTAGCAGATACTGCGACATCACTTGCTGGCATTGTGAATGAATATTTTCCATCTGCCACCTTATTTGTTACATCATCTCCAGCTACTGTCAATTTTTCAAGTTGGTATCCATCTTCTGGTTTTACAGTTAATGTGATATTTTCGCCTTGGTTAATTCCAGTAGATTTACTTGCTGTAACAGTACCATTTGCTCCACTAGTAATATTAAGATTATATGATGAAACTAGATTTTTATTAATTGAAGCTTCTTTATCATATGAATCGGCAACCCAAGCTTTATTTTCAGCCCCATAATTACCTTTATTTGAGTCGTAATTACTTCCAAAACCAATACCATAATTAGAATTATAGCTTGAATCTAATTCAACAATTATTGTTCCATCATAAGTTGCTGCCACTTCCGCTATTAATCTTTTTTTGCCAGTTGTAGTTTCATTAAAGGTTATCTTTGACGTTATATCTGTAGTTTTCCCTTTATTCACTTGGAAAACTTTGATATTAGTGTCTGATTTTAGTAAATCATATTTTTCAGGTTCTCTATGAATTTGTATTTCACGCTTTCTAGGGCCGTATGGTGATTGATAAAATTCAAATCTTTGTTTAAATCTTTTATCAACCTTATTAATATCAGTGATTTCTGTGCGTGCTAAACTCTTTATTTGAGTACCTTGTTTTCTGCCTTCAGATGCACTTGGATCAACTTTTTGCCAATCACTTGCTCCTCTTTGGGCTTCTGGAATTACCTCTTCTGAAATTTCTAATCCACCATTATCTTGTGAATTTAGATTTGCTGAACTATCCGCATTAGCTGCAAGCTTATCTTTGATTGTATATTCTGCTATTGCAATTTCTTTAAAATCAACTAGTTCTGAATCTTCAATAACTTTTTTCCCGTAAATTGACTCTGTAATATTACTTACTTTTTCTTCATTTTTATCTCTTTCAGATTTGAATACTAGAGAATTTTCTTTTCCCTTTAGTGGTGAACCATAAAGCGCTGTTCTAAGGACTTCATTATTACTTAGACCTGTAGTTGTTGTAGCTTTAGGATTAACAAGCTTAGTATTTTCTGTAACACCTGTTTGTTTATTAACCTTGATATACTTATTGCCATCAGATGTTATTCTTACTGTCCAATCTACGTTTGATTTTTCATAACCTGGTGCAGGTTCGATTTCTTCTAGTTTGTAAATTCCTGTCCTTAGTTTGTCGAAGGAAATTATACCGTCTTTTCCAGTTGTAATTTCTCTTTCTTCTCCACCTTCGCCAGGACCTGTTAACTTAAACTTCGCACCTTCAATTGCTTTTGAATTATCATTCTCTTTTACTTTTTTAAGTTTGAAGTCAAATGTTTTGAACTCATTTGTTACATCTAAGGATCCTTCTGATATATATGATCCTACGATATTTCCATCATTTGATACTACAGGAGATGCTTCTTTTATTACACTTGCACTTTCGTAGTAGTCGGACTTCCAGTATGTTGTACCATTTTCAGTCCAATCCATACCAGTACCAACTCCGCCAGACTCTTCCTTGTATGGAACTTTGACATCAATAACAAGTGGTTTGTCAGTTGCTGGGAAAGTAAGTTTTAGTCTTTGAGGTTGGCCAAATCGTGAATTGTCTGTGTCTTTTGTAACCCCACTTTTGATTTCTGTTGCACCATATTCTGCAAGTCTGATGTCTGATATTACTCCTGTTACAGGCTTGTTAAGCTTAAATACTTGGATTTCTTCTCCAGAATTTAAAGCTCCACTATACCAATCCATGTTTGGATATTCTGGTTTTTCCCTGTGAATTGTTGCAGAAGTCGCACCTATCTTAGCCGCTTCTGGGTTTATTACATATCTTTGGATAACATATTTGTCTTTTCTATTAATACCAACAATTCTTGTACCAAGCTTAAATGGATCGACATTATTTCCAGTCCAGCCTGTGTATCTGTTGTCATATAAATTCCAACCGTCAAGGGATCTTCCTGCAACATCTACCCAGTTTACTCCAGGTTGTTCCAAAATTGAATTTAGGCTTGTACCTGTTGTCTTTTCTCTTTTGTTATAAACTTTTTTGCTTCCATCAGCTCCTATAACAAGCACCCATTTTTTGTCGAGTTTATTGTAGCCTTTTGGGGCTTCGGATTCTTCTATAATATAGGTTCCTTGAGTTAGGTCTTTGAATTCTACAACACCGTTAGTATTAGATTCTCCAGATTTAATAACTTCAGTACCTTCTTTGTTTTTTATAACAAACTTAGCACCTTGAAGTGGTTTTCCATCAGAATCTTTCTTGTAAACACGGAAGTCTGCTCCACTTGGTTTATTAGATACTGGCATAATGATTATATTTTCGTTATTTCCAAAATATGACTCATCAGATCCAAGTATTCCTATTTGAGTTATTCTAACTGATCCATCTGAATAAACAGTTACTGACCATCCTTTTTCTGACTTGACAAAGTCCTTTGGAGCCTTTGTTTCTTTTAGGGTGTATGAGCCAGGAGCAAGATTTGTGAAGCTAAGTTCACCGTTTTTATCTGAAGTTCTATAGATGGCATTATTGTTAGCATCTGTTAATTCAAATGTAGCTCCGGCAAGTTTACTATTATCGGACTGGTTTGATTTTATTATCTTAAACTGTCCTGGTGTGTATTTCTTATTTATTAAACCTACTTCTTCTTTGTAATATTTTGGAGTTTCTCCACCAGTTTGGTCACCTTTTGCAAAACTTTTGTTGGCTCCACTTGCGAAGGCTGATTTTAGGTTGCCGTTGTTCATTACATAGGCTCTCCATTTTTTATTGAAAGCATCTATATCTGGAATCTTAAACCTTTGTTCAATAACATAACCTTCACCATTATTAATGCTAGGCATTTTAAGCTTAAGTGGTTGATTTTTATTGTCTATCAGTTTTCCACTTGGATTGATTTGGTCCTTATCATAAACCAATGTAATACCATTTTGTGATACGGTCGCATTTTGCTTTGGATCAACTGAAGCATTGAAAACCGGCCTGTAAATATTAGGTTCTTGTTCTGCCCTGAAGCCCATGGATTGTGGCATATAATCGTTAACCAAAGTAGTCAAAGGCCCATCGTTAATTACTCTAACATTTGCCTCAGTACGGTAAATTTTTACCCTGTCAAGCACTTGTCTTGGTTTAGTACCTTCTCCTACCCAATCAGCAATATTTCCTCCTTGGAAATTAGTTGTTATCCAGTTATAGTTAAGAGTTTTAGGACTAACTTTTTTATAAGGATTTCTATCGCCTATTACGTTGTAGTAAGATATGACATCTACATAATACTCTCCATTTTCTTCATAGATTTCTCTAAAGTAGTAGTTTTGTACAGGTTCGTTGTTACCTGAATCATGGGCGTCGAAGAAGGCATTTATGTTTTTATCTAGTTTTTGACCTGATATACCTGTTTGCTTTGGTTGTACTGTTATAGTAAATGGATAGGTGCCAGTATTTTTGGCATAATATTTACTTGGTATCATACCTATAAGGTCAATGGTAACTGTTGTATTTCCTCCATCGGTATTTTTATTGAAAACATAAGTCAATAGGTTTGTGTTGTAGTCGAAGTATGGATCTGCAATGTCTTTTCCACCTTTTCTTATCTTTGGAAATCCTGCGAAATATTGAGTGAAGTCGAGGTTTGGATCAAATTGAATTTCAAATCTATCGCCTTTATTTGATTGAGATAAAGTTATGTCTGCGTGATATTTTAAGGATTCATATCTGTAAGCTTCCCATACATTTGGTCTTTCACCACGACTGTAGGATTGTCCTTCGTTGTAGTCAAGCCATTGGTTTACACTAGTTACTATATTTTTACTAGTTCCACCAATTTCTTTTCCCTTTTCAATAAAGTAATCTTGACCTGGTTGTGGTGTAGCTGATGAGTTTTCAAAACGAGGCTTGTAAGATACCTCTTGTGATTCGTTAACTTCTACTTCGAAGTAGACTCCGTTTTTCTCATATCCGTCTGGAGCCTTAACTTCTTCGATAGTATATCTTCCTTCTGGATATTCTCCAAAACTAGCCTTACCATCTTTGTCAGTTATCTTATTTGCAATTACATTTCCTTCGCTATCTTTTAATACAAATTCAGCTCCAGAAAGTCTATCTCTCTTTCCATTAGTAGAAGTATTGGCAAATTTGAAAACTTCTATTGGTTTTTTCTCGAATGGAGTATTTTTAATAGTTATTGTTGGCTTATCATCTGCCCCACTTGTATTTTTGCTTAATCTTACAATTTTTTGTAGATTAGTTTGGTTTGCTGTATCTTCATTGGTTAGCCAATCATAATATAGACTTGCTGAATTATTTTGACCAATATTAGCCTTAACTTTTACCAAGAATCCCCAGTCACCTGCAAATCTTTCTTTAGGGAAGTAAATTTGATAGCCCGTTCTTCCTGTATAAGCATCTGTTGTATTAGGAGTACCTGTAATCTTGTTCTTGTTTGTAGCATTTATTACATTATTTCCAAGTATGGAAATATACTGATCAGCAATCTGTTGTTCCATACCGTATTTAACATTTTGTCTATATCCTGGAGATACATCGTATGCTTTTACATCTGTAATATTTCCACCTGGTATGGAAATATCAAGTCTTGTATTTCTATCAGTTTCTCCTCCTTGTCTTGGAGCTATTGGTTTTAGGTATAGGTAGAATTCTACATCTCCATTTTCACCGACTTTTGCATAATGCATAGCGTTCATGTAGTCTGGCCAGCTTGGATGATTGTTATGTTCTACAACTTCTGTTTTTCCTGCCGGTTGTGAGAAATCAGCATTTTCCCCAGATACACTAACTTCACCATTGTCTGATATACTTATGGTCTTATCGTCCCCATCTAACTTGTAACCTTTTGGTGCCTTTGTTTCTTTTAATGTATAGGTTCCAGATGGAATATTTGTGAAAGTAGCTTCACCTTTAGCATCTGTTACTACACTTATTCCAGCTCCCAACAAGTGAAAGCTTGCTCCTGGAAGTTTATCACCAGTTTTGCTATCTACCTTTACTATTTTAAAAGTAGCTGGCTTTTTATTATCAACCTCCATTAGTGAGTTTAGGATGTAATGTTTTTTGTCGTTGCCGTTATAGTAACTTGTATTTTCGTTGTATTTATATTCTTTACCACCAAATGTTACATTTTCTTTAGGGAAAGTTTGGTTTATTTTGTAATCAATAGGAGTGGCTTCGCCTTTTTCATTTATATTCCAATACTTAACATTTGGAACTGTGATAAGTCTTTGCTTGCTATTTTCTTGTGCATCTACATGAACACTTCCTAAATTATTATTTCCATTTTTGTCTACAACATTGATGTCTTGCTCAGGCATTTTTTCGTAGCCTTGTGGAAGGTTCCAATGTTGATCTATATATAGATTTTGGAATCTTGATATAGCTACTCCACCAAGTGTTTGTGGTTCTTTGTTTTCTATATCAGTTATTTTTCCTGTATATTCGTATACTGCAATTGTACCTACTGGTTTTTCACCATCTGCTCCTGTTGTGTCCACAACCATTTTACCTGATGTTGGATCAAGCTTATATACTGCAGTTTGTCCCCTAGAACCTGTTTGGTTACCTTCAAGTTGTCTTTCTTCTAGTGGTAGATTTGGAGTTCCATCTCCAGTTGACACTGCATCTGTCACTGTCCATTTTGCAACAGTATCAGAAGTAAACTCACCTAAGATGGTTGTTCTGTTATTTATACCTACTCTTGTAGGAGTTACTTCTGCTATTTTGTCTGGTCCGTAGGCTTTATCTACTATTAGTCTCTTAGCTCCTAACTTGTTATTTCTCTTAGTAAGTACAACAGAGACGTCCATCATATAAGCAGATTGTTCTCCAGTTACTGGAGTATATAAGTTATATGTGATTTCTTTAATGCCAGCTCCTGGTGCGTGGTGTTTTGAGTCGTTGATACCAAAAGCACCAACAAGCTGTTTTGTTAACTCAACAGATTTATCTCTACTTGTGATTTCTCCAAGACCAGATCCCTTTACATTTGTAAAGTTTATCTTATAGCCAAGTTCATCTAAGTTAGTATCAGATGATACTCTTATTGTCCAGTTATATCCATCTAGTTTTCCATCTTTTATAACAGGATTTGCAACTGCATCTGTATAAACTTTATAATTTGAATCATCTGGCTCAATGATTTGTGTAACATCTTGTCTACCTGGTTCTATAATCGATCCAACCGGATTACCATTTTTATCAACTTTTTGTGGTACAAGGTCTTTTGGTGGATTATTTACTCCAATTCCAGTTACCTTGTTAATTACTGTAAATGTTCCATCGTCGTCAAGAGTAATTTTACCTATATTATAATCTACAGGAATATTTAGCGGTACTTGGATATTTTCATCAATATCTTTTGTTAAAGTGTAAGTAATTGTATTGTTTGAATTATATTCTGGAGTTGCTATAACTTCATCTTTATATTTTATAGATGGAAGAGTTGTACCTTTATTTACAGTAAGTTTTTCATCTAAATGGATTGTAAAAGATTGTCCTTTTCTAACTGATCCATTTTCTTTTGAAATATCATACCTAGTAATAATAGTAAATTTCTTACCTTCTAAGTTCAAATCACTTGATCCTGAACCTCTAACGGCTGATCTAAAAAATCCAAATACTGAAGATCTACCCTCAGCTTGTCCTGGTATATTTGGCATTTGATACCAAGTAAGTCCTGCTTCTAATTCTTCTTGTGTAAGTTCCCTATCTTCTTTGAGTCCATTGTATAGGTCGCTTATTTCAAGTCCTTCATTTTCTGCTTGGTCGTCGTTAAGAACCATAAACATTTGTGGGTCAAAGTTTTCATAGCCATGTCTTTCTATGAATTCTTTAAAAGCATCTGTGTTGTCTGCCATTAGTTTGGCTTGGTCTTCTCTTGACAAGTCGTACTTGTCTTCGAAGCTAATAAGTAATGCTTGAATTTCTTCTAAGCCGTTCTTTTTGTTTTTAAGTGCTTTTTTAAGTTCTTTGTCTGCTCTTTGTAGGTCTGTAAGTCCAAGGCCTTCTTTGATTTTTTCCAGTAGACCTTTTTCTTCTTCCTCTTCTGTGATTTCTTCTTTGTTTGTATTTTTTAATTTATTTGATTCTTCCGCGTTTAGACTTTTTTCTGATTGTTTCTTTTGGTCTCTTAGACCTTTTTCTTTTAATTTTTCTTCTAGTAGTTGTTCAAGCTCTAGTCTCTTTTGGTGTGCTTCTCTATATTCAGCTTCTGCTGCTGCGGCTTCTGCGTCGTTTGCTCTTGCTGCTTGCGCTTGTCTTTCTGCTTCGATTCTTAGGGCTTCTTGCTTTTCTTTTTCTATCTTTGCAAGATCTTCCTTTTCTTTTGCAGCTTGTTCTTCTTTAGCCTTAGCTTCTTCTGCAGCTTTTGCTTCTGGCTTAGCTTTTTCTTTAGCAGGAACTAAAATTTCATAATCATTTTTAGTTTGCTTAGCCGGATTCATTGATTCGTGGTCATTCTTTGTTTTCTTAGCTGGTATTAGGTCAGGAGCCTTGCCAGTCTCCTTAGCTTTATTAGAAGTTTTTTTATGTACTTCTTCTTTATTCCTAGTATCGGTCTTTTCTGCTTTTGCGGCTGGTTTGTTAAATAGTTCTCCAGAAATGTTTTCCTCTATTCTAGTTGAATTCTGGCTTTCAGGTTCATCTATTAAGCTTGCCGCTAAAGCTGCTACTGGGCTAAAGACCTCCATAACCATTAAGAATGCCAGTAAGAGGCATGTAAATCTTTTAAAAATATTGTCCATTTTCTTTCTCCTATTCTCCAATCATTTTAAGTCTATACTAGGAAAAATGTAATTCTCTAGTAATAATATATATATTGTAATACAAGGCTTATTACATATCAATAGAATTTCATAAAAAAACTTTTCTTACAAAGGCTTATTTCTGTCATTTGTTGAGCTTTTACACTAATACTCCCCCTCACTTCAATAGTATAAACACTATGAATAACTTGTAATAAATTTGTAATAGCCTCTATTTATAGCCTTTCCCTGTATTTTAAATATATTTAAATATTAATATATGTGCCATCTTGTTATGAATTATTGTATTTATTTTATACAATTTTAACCAGGGGTAAAATTTTAAATTTTTTCGATTTTTTTCCTCTATCTAGTGGATTTTATAATTTCTTAGCCTATATCTATGGGGCTTCTTTTTTTATTTTTATAATTTCTTTCTATTTTCTTGCTTATCTTTTTTCCTAGTAATATACAAAAATTTATTTTATATAAATTCATCCATTTTAATTTTCTATCCATCACTTTGACAGTAATATTTTTAAATTACACGACCTGTAATATTTGTATTATTGTTTTAATTCTTATAAGTTCTATGTCTTTAGATCTTACTTTTTTACCAATCCTTTTCCTCACTCCTTAGTAAATCAAGTATAAATTAAAAAGCTCTTGTAATTTTTCTTCTATTATACAGGTTTTTCTTGTACATTCTTTGGTCAGGACTTTTTGATTTCTTATGGAGTCAAAAGCAGGTCTAACTTCATGGGACTTTAGGACTTTATATTTTTCTTCAAGCTTATAGGCATTCACGAATCCAGAGTTTTTTATCAAGTCATAAGTCTTTACAAGGCCATAAGACTTTATAAAGCCGTAAGACTTCATAACTTCATAAAATTTACGACTTAGGTCTTATTTGCAAGTCAGTCAGGACTAAGCCAGGGGCAATTTAGCTCGCAAATTGGGTTAGGCAAGAGCAGACATCTGCTGCAAATCGAAGTTCGCTTCGCTTCTTCTCTTTGGCAGATGGTTGCAGCTGACCTACCTACAATTTGCTTCGCAAATTGGGTTAGGTCAAGCAAAAAGCACTGCCTTTCGACAATGCTTTCTATCTTTTATTAATTTTTTATTTTTCTTCTATTACATAGGTTATTAAGTAGCCCTTAATTTCTATAAATTTTTATTCGTACCTCAAGGCTTCGATTGGGTCTAGCTTGGCTGCCTTGTTGGCTGGGTAGTAGCCGAAGAAGACTCCTATCAACATAGAGAAGCCCACTGCAACTGTTATTGATCCCAGGGATGGAAGTGTTTGGAATTCCAAAAGTTTGGACCCAATTAATCCTATTATAGTTCCCAGGATTATGCCGAAGAATCCTCCGATGATACAAATGATGACGGACTCGATGATAAATTGCTTTCTTATGTCGCCCCTGGTTGCTCCAAGGGCCTTTCTGATTCCAATTTCTCTGGTCCTCTCTGTTACTGACACAAGGAGGATGTTCATTACCCCAATCCCACCTACTAAAAGGGAGATGGCTGCAATGGCTCCTATGGCAACTTGGATGGACCCCATGGCGGAGTTCATTTGTGATATTTGGCTCTTGGCTGAATAATAGGCGACTTCTGCTCGTGAGTTGTCCTTGTAGAACTTAGCGTTTAGGTCATCTACTAGAGCCTTGGAATCTTCTTCTATAGTGTCGGGATTTTTTAAAGTCATGGAGATGTCATAGTAAGATGTCCTCGGCTCTGTCAAAAGTTCTCTGTCCCCTGTTGTCCTTGGGATGTAAATTGATGAGCTAGCTCCGTTAAGGGATTGACCCATGACCTTCATCTCTTCGTACTGGTAGACTCCAATTATTGTGGCAACTAGGAGTTTGCCATTGACGTCAATTTTCACTTCTTGACCCAAGGCTTCTGGTGCTGGAACCTTGTAGATTTTTTCAAGGACCTTGTCTGATATTATTGCAACAGACTTGCCCCTTGCCACGTCTTCATCATTTAAAAACCTGCCAGCAACCATCTTGAGTTTGAAAATATTTTTTTCGCCCTCTGATGTGGATACTATGGATACTGCTTCCTTGTTTCTTCCTTCTTTGACATAGCCTTGGCCGCTAGCTCCATGGTAGACTAGGTCTTCAATGGTCCTGCCCTTTTTAGCTTCTAAATAATTTATTATATTTTCTGAGAAGTAGTCAGATTCCGTAAGTTCTCCCCCGTCGTAGTCGGCGTTTTTTGGCTTTACATAAATATTGACTGCTGTGTTGGCTATGGAGTCAAAGGCCTTGTTGACTGACTTGGTGAGGGCATCGCCTATAGTTGTGATCCCGATTACTGACCCGATGCCAATTATTATCCCCAACATGGTTAGGAAGGACCTAAGCTTGTTGGACCTCAGTCCCTCAAGGGAGAGTTTTATTGTTTCTAGTATATCCATTAAATCTCCTCCAAAAGTCCGTCAGTCATCTTGTAGATTCTGCCAGCTTCCTTGGCGAGTTCCATGTTGTGGGTGATGATGATTATGGTCCTCTTGTCCTCTTTGTTGAGTTTGTGGAAGAGGTCCATTACATTTCTTCCAGTTTTGGAGTCCAAGGCCCCCGTTGGCTCGTCTGCCAAGATAATGTCGGGGTTATTGGCCATGGACCTGGCTATGGCAACTCTTTGTTTTTGCCCACCTGATAGCTCGTTGGGTAGGTGGTCCATCCTGTCCTTCATCTCTACTATTTCAAGAAGTCTTTCAGCCCTTTCAGCTCTTTCCTTTTTGCCTAAACCTGCGTAGGTCATGGGAAGTTCAACATTTTTTAGGGCGTTGGACCTGGGTATGAGGTTGAAATTTTGGAAGACGAAGCCAATTTTTTTGGACCTGTAGGCTGATAGGTCGCTGTCCTTTAGGGTGGAGATGTCAACTCCATTAAGTTCGTAGTAGCCTGATGTCTGCCTGTCTAGGAGTCCAATGATGTTCATGAGGGTAGACTTACCTGAACCTGACTGGCCAACAACGGAGACGAAGTCGCCATCATTTACCTCAAAGTTTATGCCGTGGAGGATTTCCAATTCATTTTCTTTTCCAATGTTAAAGGACTTTTTTATGTCCTTCATCTTTATAAGCTTGCCTGTCATTTTATGATAACTCCTCCGGCTTCTGCGGTGCTGGCATCTACACTTTTTTCATCTCCATCACTTTCTTTGGAGTTTGGATCCCTCATAAGTTTAACTTGGCTGCCCTCTCCATAGCCTCCTGATGTGGCAAGGATCTTGTCGCCTTCCTTGAGGTCTTTGGACTTGACGGCAGTTTCTGCATCATTTTCTAGCCCCCTTGTCACTTCAACTTTTTCGATTTGGTACTTGTCTTTGCCTAGGTCTTTTAATGCAAGGACATAGGACTTGTTGTCTCTTTCGAAGATGGCATCACTTGGCACCTTGAAGGTGTTTTCTTCCTGGCTAATGATGTACTTAACCCTAAGGGTCATGCCTGGGGCAAATTTTTCTTCTTGCCCTTCATCTATTTCTATTACAGTCTTGTATAATACTTCGCCAGACTTGTTGTCTTCAGATACTGGCATTGGAGCTGGGTCAATGGAGATGACCTTGCCCTTGTAGACCTCTCCCATGATGGAGTCTGATGTGATTTCAACTTCTGTTCCCACGCTTATGGAGTTCTTGTCGTATTCCTTTATTTGGGATTCTATCCTAAGTTTGTCAATGGTTTCGATTTTGGCAAGGTAGCCTGTTGGCACTTGGCCTTCCTTGGCTGGAACTTCTGTCACAGTTCCATCTGCTGGTGCCTTTATCATTACTTTTTCAAGTTCCTCGCTTAGGTTTTCGATTTCTACATTGTCAAGATTGTTGGCTCCTGCCTGACTTGTCTTTAGGTTGTCCCTTAGGCCAGAGATTTCGTTGGCAACTTGGATCTTTGTTGACTCAAGATTTTTCTTGGCACTTTCGTAGTTGTTCTTTGCTGTTTCAAGATTTTGTGCCAAAGTTTTTAATTCGTCATCACGAGACTTTCTCGCCTTTAATGCCTTGTCGGCATCAGCGTAGAGGTCTTCCTTTGCCTTTTTCACTTCAAGGCTTGTGGATTCAACTTGTTTTGCTTGGCCTTCCACTTCTTTTTCAATGGCTTCAGCTTCGGCTTGGTATTTTTGTTCATCAGCCTTGGCAGTGGCTAGGTCCTCTGAAATTTTACCAATTAGGATTTCTGTTTCACTTTGAGTTTTTGTTAATCTATTTATGTTTTCATTCGAAGAATTTTTTATTTCTTCAAAGTTGATTGCTGCTAGTGCTTTTTTGTTTTCTTCAATTTGCGAATTCTTTTTTGCAATCTCATTTTCAATTTCTCTTACTTTATTAGGATCTTTTTCGGTTGTCTTTTCTAAATTAAGCTTATCTTTTTCTGCTCCTGCTGTTGTTATATTTGTTTGAAAAGCTGTAGCTTTTTCTTGAGCTTCTGCTAGCCTTCCTTGTTCATCTTTTATTTCAATTCCAATTTCTGCAAGCCTTCTTTTGGCATTGTCTAAGTCTACCTGGAGATAGTCCTTGGACCTAGACGCTCCTGAGGCAAGGGACTTGTTTTCAGATATCTTATCCCTATTCTTGTTTATATCATCTAGCAATTGCTTGTATCTCAGGTCAGTTGCTTCTTCTTGGTAGGCAAGACTTTCCCTTGACCCCTTTTCTGCCACAAGTCCTTGGTTGTATCTCTCGTCGATGCTCCTCTTGAAGTCATTGTAGGACTTCTCTGCAGCAAGGTATTGGTCCATGGCTTGGGTTAGGGATGTCTCTGCAGCAACAAGGGCAGAGTTTTTGCCAGTCTTTTGACCTGATAGGGCTTCAGAAAGTCTCTTCTTGGCAGCAGAAATTTGTGCCGAAAGGTTTTTGTCTGTGGCTGCCTTTTGTGCCTTCCTTGACTTCAACTGTTGCTCTATACTTGATGAGTCAAGCTTGGCAATTATGTCGCCTTTTTTCACCTTGTCGCCAACTTTTACATTTATTTCAGTGACTGGCAGGGCCTTTTCAGAGAATACTTCTACTGAGTTTGATGGAACTACCTTTCCCTTTTCGCTGACGGAGTTTGTGAGGCTCCCCTTCTTCAATGTGACAACTTGGTTTTCAGAAATTGTTTCTGCCTTTCCTCCACCAAGTCCAGCAATTTTTGGCACAATGGCAAGAGCAAGGACGAGGGCAAGTCCTCCTCCTGCTAAGATTTTATTTCTTCTATTTTTAAGTATGGTATTTTTCGCTTTTGTGTAAAATTTTTTCATATCTACCTCCAAGCTTAATTATATAGTAAGCTTTTCAATAATTACAATAGTAAAGAACTGCAAACTTCTTTCAAATTTATTAAGATTTATCTAAATTTCCTTGAAAGAAGGCTTAGCTTAATTATAAAATAAAGGGAGTAAAGCTAGAGTTAAGAAAGTAGGTGGAGTGAAAGATGCTAGAAATTTTAATTTTAATTTTATTTATGATAAATCTCTTTGTGGCAATAATTTTTGACATTTCTATTGTCCTTGCCCTCTTATTGAATTTAATTCTCTTATCTCTTTATGCTTACATGAGAAAGTTTAGCCCAAGAGAAATTTGGTCTATGGCCTTCACAGGCATAAGGGACACCAAGACCATTCTTCTTGTCTTTTCCCTCATTGGGATGATAACAGGAATCTGGCGACTATCTGGCACCATAGCCTACATAATTTATCACGGGACTTCCTTCATCTCGCCTAAGTTCTTCTATGTGGGAGTCTTTATCTTTAACTCAGCCATCTCCCTCTTAACTGGGACGAGCTTTGGGACTGCATCTACGGCAGGGATTATATCTATGTCAATTTCAAATGCCATGAATTTTAACCCAGTGATTTGTGGTGGTGCGATTTTATCTGGCTGTTTCTTTGGAGATAGGTCATCGCCAATGTCCACATCGGCCCTCTTGGTGGCAACTCTTACCAAGACAGACCTCTATGTAAACCTCAAGAATATGTTTAGGACTTGTATCCTTCCTCTTATATTAACTATTGTAACTTATCAAATTTTTAATTTGGGGATCGAAGCAAGAGTTGACAAGGAAAGTATCGAGATGATTAGGGAGATTTTTAATTTTAACCTTCTCCTCATCATTCCAACTCTTTCTATTATTATCCTTTCAATTTTAAAAATCGATTTAAAGATCAATATGCTTATTTCCATTGGTATATCTATAGTCTTTGCCATGGTCTTCCAAGGCAGGTCTTTGGCAGAAGTTTTTCACGCCTTGATTTTTGGTTTTCACTTGGATTCTCCTGCAGGCAAATTGATTAACGGCGGAGGATTTTTATCCATGTTTAAGATGCTCCTAATCGTTGGGACTTCTTCTGGCTACTTTGGCTTTTTCAAGGAGACCGACCTCTTAGTTGGCGTGAAGAAATTTGTAAATAAGATGTTTAGTAAGTTACCTAAGATGCTGGTCATGTCCCTAATGTCTGCAATGATTTCAGTTTTTTCTTCTAACCAAACTCTTACAATAATGCTAACCTATGAGATGGCAAGGGAAAATTATAAGGACCAATACGACCTAGCCCTTGATATGGAGAATTCGGCAGTCATGACACCATCCTACATCCCTTGGAACATAGCAGGAAGGACGCCGCTGGAAATGGTTGGCGCACCTCTAATGTCCCTTTACTTCTCCTTCTACCACCACTACATCATCTTAGTCAACACAATCTTCTCTGTAGTAGACTTCTATAAGACTAAGAAGTAGCAGGACTTAAGAACTTTTGAAAATAAATTTTAAAAACTTTATAAAAATCTTTGCACACAAAAAACTCAGGTTTTTTCAACCTGAGTATTTTTGTTTTACAACTTATTTAATTACTCCTACTTTTACTTACTATTACTTTTCCAAAATCTTTTTATTTTAGATTACATCTTCACTTTAAATTTTTATTATTAAAGCGAACTTATGAAGTTTTATTATTTTTTTAAATTTGCTTAACTTAATTTCTAAATAAAAAACTGACCCTTAATCTTGTTTTATAATTAAAGGTCAGCTTGATTCTTTATTTTTTTATATCTTTGTAAATGTTCTTGGCTTTAATTTATTTTCTATGGCTCCAAGGGCGAAGTCTGCCAAGACTGCCATGAGGGCTGTTGGGATTGCTCCCGCTATTATTATGGGGCTTCCATTGGCTACTGTGATTCCCCTTGTGATTATATCTCCAAGGCCTCCTGCTCCAATAAAGGTGCCCACTGCTGTTACCCCTATAGCGAGGACTAGGGCATTTCTTATGCCACCCATGATAATTGATATGGCGAGGGGAAGTTCTACCTTCCTCATTATTTGATATTTTGTCATCCCCATTCCCTTAGCTGCATCAACAAGCTCTGGTGTTACTGAGTTGATTCCTCCCACTGTGTTTTTTAATATTGGAAGGATTGCGTATAAAAATACTGCAAAGACAACTGTATTTGGTCCCGTTCCTATTAAAAACATGAGGATAGCCAACATGGCAAGGGATGGTATGGTCTGCATTACATTGGCGACACTTATTGTAAGTCTTGATAATTTTCTCTTTCTCGCTACTGCAAAGCCCAGTGGTATTGCCACTATTGCGGCAAATAGAACTCCGTAGATGGAAATTAAAAAGTGTCTAATAAATTGTTCAAAGACATAGGATGCGTTCTCCATATAGTAAATTATTACATCAGACATTTTTTCCTCCTTCCACAAGTTCCTTGTATTCTTTTATCTTGCTTTGGTCAACTTTTACGTCTTCAAAATACTTGTGCTTCTTTAAAAAGTTTTCTGCAACTATTTTTGGCATCTCAAGGTCTTCGTCTGCTTGACGGTTTAACTCTTGCATGTCTTCTGATGAGATTTGTCCCACAAGCTTCATCATTATTGTCTCAAGTTCTGGATATTTTTCCACTATTGCCTTTGACAAGACTGGTGAGCAGTCGTAAGGTGGGAAAAGTCTCTTGTCATCTTCTAATACAACTAGGTCATAGGATGAAATCTTTCCATCTGTGGAATATCCAAGGACTAGGTCCATTTCTCCACTGGCAAGGGCTGTATAAACTAGACCAATATCCATGGGATAAATTGTCTTAAAGTCAAAGCCGTAGATTTCTTTGAAGGCCTTATAACCATCGCCCTCTCTCTTTATCCAAGCTGTGTCTACTCCAACTTCAAGTTTGTCTTTTATTTTCTCAAGGTCAGAAACTTTTTTAAGCTTATTTTCTTCTGCAAATTTTTTTGTAACCATAAAGGCATAGGTGTTGTCAAAGCCAAAGGATGGGTACCAATATCTCTCCCACCTCTTGTAGTATTCTTGCATTACAACTTTCTCTGCCTCTTTTGGATCCTTAATTGGGTCCATGCCAAGTTCTCCGCTTAGGGCTGTCCCTGTGTACATGGCTCCAACTATGTTTACATCGCCCTTTAACATGGCTATGTGGTTTAGGACAGATGATGATAGGTTGGTAATTAGTGAAACATCTATGTCGCTATGGTGTTCTATCATTTGCTTAACAATTTCCCCAAGGATCTGCCTTTCTGTGTTGGATCCCGTTGCCACAACTACGCTAGTCTTGGTGTTGCCGCCAAGTCCTGGTAGACTACATGAGGTTAAAAAGATGGGCAGGATAAGAAATATTAAAAGTAATTTTTTAATTTTTTTCATTATGCCACCTCACTTTTCTTGTTAGGTGATAGTTTTTCTTCTAGGATTCCAAAGAGGAAGTCCACTATTATCGCCATAAGGGTAACTGGGATTGTCCCCCAAACTACCATTGGCATTATTGCATTAGTAAGTCCGTTGAAGATAAAATCCCCAAGTCCACCTGCTCCCACATAGGCTGCCAGAGTTGTCCAAGCAAGGACGTAAACTCCTGAAAGTCTTATGCCACCCATGATAACTGGCATAGCCATAGGGATCTGGACCTTGAAAAGTATTTGAGACCTTGTCATCCCCATTCCCTTGGCTGCATCTATTAGGTTTTCATTTACTCCTGCTATACCAAGATAGGTGTTCCTCATAATTGGAAGCAAGGAGTAGATAAAAAGTGCAACTATGGCTGGCTTTTTCCCAACTCCAAAAAGTGGAATCATGAGTGCCAAGAGGGCAAAGGATGGAACTGTTTGAAGAACCGATGCTATTGCCATGACAATTTTTGCTACCCGCTTGGACCTATTAAGTAAGATTCCAAGAGGAACTGCCACAAGTATTCCAAGGGCAAGAGAAATTGCCGCAATCAAAAGGTGTTCCATAGACTTTGACAATATTTCTCCACTATTTGCTAGTAAAAAATTAATCATTATCATCACCTATTTTCTTAGGTGCCTCACCTGATGCATCCTTCATAAGTTCAGATAAGTTGTCCTCTTCGTAGACTTCTTCAAGATTTTCCTCTTCTTCATTTTCCCAGAGGTTGGTGTAAATTGTATCTACTACTGAAGCCCTGGTAACAAGGCCAACAAGTTTGTTTTCCTCATCTACAACTGGCAAGTTCTTTATGTCTAGATTATAAATGTCACGAATGGCATTCATAATTACTGTGTCCTCTCCTATGGCATAGACCTTGTCCATTACTTCGTAAAGAGCTTTTATGTGCTTACCATATCTTCCTATGTCAAACATGCCCACAGCTCCAAGTAGGTGACCTTCCTCGTCGGTTACGAAAATAGTATCGACTCTCTTGTTTCTCATAAGGGCAAGGGCATCGTAGGTTGACCTATCACTTGTTAATGAAACTGGATTCTTAAGCATAATTGTTTCCACAGTCCTGTAAGAAGTCTTGGCCTCGTTCATCTTTTCTTGGCCCAGCATTTCTTCTACGTATTTTGACTTTGGATTTTTAAGTATATTTTCTGGCGTATCAAATTGTTCAACGTGACCCTTCTTCATAATGACAATCCTGTCTGCAAGTGAAAGAGCTTCGTCCATGTCGTGGGACACAAAGACTATTGTCTTGCCCATTTCTCTTTGAAGTCTCTTCACAAGTTTTTGAAGGGCATCTCTCGTTATGGGGTCAAGGGCACCAAAGGGTTCGTCCATTAGGATTATGTCTTGGTCTGCTGCCAGCGCCCTTATAACTCCAATTCTCTGTTGCTGGCCACCAGATAATTCTGATGGGTATTTGTCTAAGTAGGAAAGAGGTAGGTCCACTTTTTCTATTAGGTTCTCGGCAATGGGCCTTAACTTTTCTTCGTCCCACTTCAAAAGTCTTGGGACTAGAACTATGTTGTCGTAAACTGTCATATGTGGCAAGAGTCCAATTTGTTGGATTACATATCCAATTTGTCTCCTGAGATCAACTGGATCCATGTCCTTGATGCTGACTCCGTTGATGAGGATATCCCCCGATGTAATTTCGTTCATCCTGTTTATCATCCTCATGCAGGTAGTCTTGCCCGATCCACTGGCTCCAATAAAACATATAAATTCGCCATCTTTAAATTTTAAATTTATATTTTCCGCTGCAACCTGATTACCGGGATAGATCTTGCTGACTTTTTTAAATTCAATCATTATAATCTCTCCTTAAATCAATTGGTCTTCATTATTTCGAAGACCTTAGCTTCCATTCTTAAATATTTTAATATCTTTAAGCATTTTTTGTTCTTTTCTATTATACCCATAATAGGGAACTTTCAATAATTTGCAAAATGGTCAGATTAATCTTGTGGGTTTTATATAAATTTTTATTATTTGTAACTTTGCAATTATTTGTTTCTTTGTAAATCTTTATGGCTTTATATCTTCTTATGACTTAGCAGTAATTTATTAACTTATAATTTTTTATTAACTTGCAAGTCAGATAAACTTGCATAAAAAAAGACTTCCCACTATTACATGAGAAGTCTTTCTTAAAAATTTTAAATTTTTACATTTTATATTTTTTTCATTCTTAGGTCTAGGTTCTTTTCATTAATCTTGTACTCTGTGTACTCTTTCATAAGAGCGTAGAGGGTTGATGCAAGTGGTATAAAGGCCCACATGCCCACTACTCCAAAGAGGGATCCACCTATTGTGATTGCCACAAGAGTCCAAAGTGATGGAAGTCCAACTTCGTTGCCAACAAGTTTTGGATAAACGAGGTTTGATTCAATTTGTTGCAAGATTAAAATCAATACTATAAACATCAGTCCCTTTGTTGGATCTTCAATTACAATCATGACAAATGCCATGGCACCACCAAGGAAAGGTCCGATGATTGGCACAAGGTCTGTCACGCCAACTATTACACCAATTGTGGCTGCGTTGGGAATCCTTAAGATAAGACAGCAGACAAAAGTCGCTATACCTATAAAGGATGACACCGTTAGCTGTCCCCTTATGAAACCAAAGAAGTTTTCATGTAAGAGGTGGGCTACGTGCAAGATTTTATTTGCGACCTTGTTGTTAAAGCATGAGTAGCAAATTCTAGTTGCTTGGTAGCCAAGTCTTTCCTTGTCTGCAAGGATGTAGATTGATGTAATAAGGGCAAGGAAGAAGGAGACCAGGCCACCTAAGATACTGGACGCTGTCGATAGGGCAGAGTTTAATATATAGGATGACTGTTCGTCAGACTTGACAAAGCTCCTTACCCTATTAAAAATTTCATTCCAAGACAAATTGTCGTACTCAGCTTGGAGCTTGTCAGAATAATTACTTAAATAAGGTATCTCTCTTGTCTTATCAATTGCCATTTGCAAGAAACTTGGGAGGGACTTCCTAAGTTCGTTAAAGGAATTGATAAGTTGTGGGACAATTATCGCCGTAATGATAAATATGGCGAGGATTATCACTATAAAGGATATAGCAATGGAAATTGTCCTCTTGTGTTTTTGAAATTTTTCATTTTTTATCTTGTCTAAAACTTTTCTCTCGAAAAAGTTTAGGGGTATTTTCATTATAAAGGCGATGACTCCTCCTAGGATAAAGGGAGCAATAACGCCAAGTAAGACTCCAAGACCTGAAAATATTGTCTTGGAATTTACAAATAAGTATGCCACAAATAAGAGGGCAAGCCCTGTCAAAAATATCTTTTTGTAGACGTCGGTCTTAAAGGATAAGCTTGACGGGATTTTCTTTTCTTCTCTTTCTCTTTTATCTTCCATTTCTTCCTCTTTTCTTTATACTACAAACCAAAGTAGTCTTCAAAGAACTGTCTCTCTATGTTCTTTGTCCTGTTTAAGTAAATCTCTAGGTAGTCGTAGAAGAGGGACCCCTTGTTTATCTTTTGCTGATCTCTCTTCACCCTTTCAAGAGGGTAAGACCTGTGAGGGGCAGGGAGCTTTGACTCCCTCCTTCTCTTTTTATTTTCTTCATAACCCTTGGGATTTACTTCTATAATAATTTCGAAATTTTTGTCACTAGGTTGGTCCTTCTTCTTGTAGTCAATGTCAAGTTTCTCCTTCTTATTAGGTTTTGACTCAAGAGGTATGAGATACCTAACAGGATTTAGGGCAAGGGATGTCTCCTCGGTTTTTTCTTCAAAGGAAACAACTCCAGAGTCCAATTCTCTCTTTAAATTTTTTAATTTTTGCCTTTCATCCATACTTTCAAAATTTTTGTCTTTCAATTTTAAAATCCTCTCAATACATCAGGCCTAAAAGACTTTTTCTTTAAAGTTTTTTCTATTGCACTTATTAGGCCTTCCTTGTCTTCGTTTAAAGTTCCGGCAAGTAGAACGTAGTTGGATGCGTGGTTGGACCTAAATACTGTGCCTTCAGAGTCCACGTGTTCCAAGAATATTTTCATCTCTTCAAGGATTTGACCTGCATCTGGCATCTTAAACTTGCCACTTACATAGTCTTCATAAAGAGGTGTGTTCTTGTAAATTCTCATTGTAAGGTAACCCAAGAAGTCTGGCTTGGTTTCTGAAATTAATTTTGCAGTTCCAATTGCATTTCTCTCCATGCCCTCTACTCCACCAAGGCCTGCTATGATTGTGATGGAAGTTGTAAATCCAGCTTCCTTTGCCTTCTTCATGGCAGTCACATATTCTTCATAGGTCACTCCCTTTTGGATTTCCTTTAGGAGTTCTTCGTCTCCTGTTTCGAAACCAATGTAGAGCATCTCAAGTCCTTCAGCCCTAAGTTCTTTTAGTTCTTCTAGGGACTTTCTATTTATATCTTGGGCAGTTGCATAGGATGAAACTCTTTTGACATTGGGATAGTATTTTTTTATGGTCTTTAGGATTTCAACAAGGTCCTTTGTCTTTAATACTAGAGCGTCTCCATCTGCCAAAAAGATCCTTTCAAAATAATCTCCATAGGAGCTCATTTCTATTAGGTCCTTCTTTATATCTTCAAGGGGTCTTATCCTAAAATCATCATCCTTGTACATGTAGCAAAAAGTACAGTTGTTGTGAGAACAACCCACTGTAGCTTGAATTATTAGTGACCTAGCCTCACTTGGCGGTCTAAAAACATTTCCGTAATACTGCATATAACTTCCCTCTCTTTTTTATTCTCTTTTTATTTTAATTTTTTCCGTGCTTCTTTAATAAGTCGTCCTTTAGCTTCCAAAGTTTTTCTGACAAGTCGACGATATACTCGTTTGGATTGTCAAGTCTCTTAGTTTCTTCCCAAAGAGTATCAAGTTCTGCTTCAGCTCTTGCTCTTATTTCATCAAGGCTTGGCATCTTGTAAACAAGTTCACCCTTGTCATAAATTTGAACAAGGACCTTCTTAGCTGTGTAGTCTGTAAGTGTCTTTCTCTTCCAAGTGTAGATTGGGTGGAAGACTTCGTAATTGTCCTTAGGGATTTCTTCATCTCTTAGGGCTATGACATCACCCATGGCCTTGCCAGTTTCATTTTCATAAAATCTGTAAAGTTCCTTAAAGCCTGGTGTAGTAATTTTTGCCACGTTTTCAGAAATTTTAATCTTTGGAGTAATCTTTCCCTTTTCATCTTCTGTGGCAACAAGTTTATAAACTCCGCCAAAAACTGGAGATGACTTTGATGTAATAAGTCTTTCCCCAACTCCAAAGGAGTCAAGCTTTGCCCCTTGGTGGAGGATTGTCCTAATTGTGTACTCATCTAGAGAGTTGGATGCCATAATCTTAACATCTTCATAACCTGCATCATCTAGCATCTTTCTCGCCTTGTTGGAAATGTAAGTTATATCTCCAGAGTCAATTCTTATGCCCTTAGGTCTAAATCCACGAGGCACAACTTCTTCGTCAAATACCTTGATGGCATTAGGGACACCTTCCTTAAGAGTGTCGTAAGTGTCAACAAGAAGTAGACAGTTGTCTGGATAAACTCTTGCAAAGGCCCTAAAGGCTTCTAGTTCTGTGTCAAACATTTGAACCCAAGAGTGAGCCATAGTACCAAGAGCTGGCACTCCAAACATCTTGTCTGTCAAAGTGTTAGCTGTTCCTGCACAACCACCTATGTAGGCTGCCCTTGCTCCAAGATTTGCCGCAGAATATCCTTGGGCTCTTCTTGATCCAAATTCAACAACTGGTCTGCCCTTAGCTTGCTTAACAATTCTTGATGCCTTAGTTGCAATCATAGATTGGTGATTTATTGTAAGTAGAACCATAGTCTCAAGCATTTGAGCTTGAATAGCTGGACCTCTTACTGTTAAAAGTGGTTCACCAGGGAAGGCTAGAGTTCCTTCTGGCATTGCCCACACGTCACATTTAAATTCAAAATCTTTTAAATAAGATAAAAACTCTTCGTCAAAAATTCCCTTTTCCCTTAAGAAGTCTATGTCTTCTTCTGAGAAGTGGAGGTTCTCCATGTACTCAATAAGTTGTTCAAGGCCAGCAACAATTGTGTACTCTCCGTTGTCAGGCACTTCTCTGAAGAACATATCAAAGATTACAATCTTATCTCTTAGTCCTTCCTTAAAAAAACCATTGGCCATTGTGAGTTCATAGAAATCCACAAGCAAGGTGTAATTTTTCTTCACATTATAATTTACCATTTTATACTTCCTTTTCTTTTATCTAGCCTAGCTAGGTCTCCTTTAGTTAATTACCTAAATTATATCACAAAGGAGATTTTTTTAATAATTTAATGGCTCTCACCCTTATATATGTTCAAAAATATTTTTATAAAAGTTTACTTGTGTTATAATTTTTAAGAAAAAATTCTTGCGAGCTTCTTTTCTATGAAGAGGCTCTTAAAGATTTTCAAATTCTTATAATTAGTAAATAACTATGCTATAATAACAATAGATTGGTAAAGGTGAAATTTTTTGGAAAAAGTTAAAAGCATTGTGGACATAGAGAGGTCCCTAATAAAAACTTACAGGAGAGACATTTATAAAAAATTCGTCAAGGGAATCAACAATTATGAAATGATTAGCCCTGGCGACAAGATTGCAGTTGCAATATCAGGTGGCAAGGACTCGCTAACTCTTGCCAAGCTCTTGCAAGAACTCAAGAAGCACAACAAGGTTCCCTTTGAATTAGAATTCATTGCTATGGACCCAGGCTACCTTCCTGAGAACAGAGAGAGACTTGAGTATAACTGTGAGAAACTTGGAATCCCTGTCAAGGTCCACGACTCTGATGTCTTTTCGGTTGCAGAAAAATTGTCATCAGGTGGATCAACTTGTTACATGTGCGCAAGGATGCGTCGAGGCAATTTATACAACAGAGCCCAAGAGCTTGGCTGCAATAAGCTTGCCCTAGGCCATCACTTTGACGATGTCATCCAGACAGTTCTTTTAAACATAATCTACGCTGGCGACTTCAAGACAATGATGCCAAAGTTGAAATCCCAAAACTTTGAAGGCTTAGAACTCATTAGGCCCATGTATCTTGTAAGAGAAGAAGCCATTATTAGGTTTATGAAGTCCACTGGTCTTTCTGCTCTTGACTGTGCCTGCACTGTTACCCAAAAACAGTCTGGCAACAAGAGGTTTTTTATCAAGGACCTCATTGAAGAGCTCAAGAAGGAAAACAAAAATGTTGACATAAACATCTTGCGCGCTACAGAAAATGTCAACATGGATCAAATTCTTGGCTACAAGGAAAAGGGCGAAAGACATAACTTTTTAGAATTTTACTAAAAAAATAAAATCTTGTTTTTTATCGGGATTATGGGGTATGTAAGTTAAGGTAATTTAAGTTTGTTAAATGATTGAAGAGAAGGACTTAATTAAGTCTTTACTTTATAAAATATAAGGAGGATTTATGGAAAACTTATTGTCAGTACCTATTAAAGACGATATATATTTTATAGGTACAAATGATAGAAAGACTGAACTATTTGAAGGAATGTGGCCACTACCAAAAGGTGTTGCTTACAACTCTTTTGTACTAAAGGGTGAAAAAAATATACTTTTTGACTTAGTAAGAGTTAACACTATTGACGATTACATTCAAAAAATCAATGAAATTATTGGAGAAAATGAAAAAATTGATTACATAGTAATCAATCACATGGAACCAGACCACACATCTTCAATTAAGACAATCTTGGACATCTATCCAGATGCAAAACTTGTTACAAACAAAAAGGCTGTTGCCATGTTAAAGAACTTCTACGAAGTTACAGACAACATCATCGAAGTTAAAGAAGGAGAAACTGTAGAACTTGGTAGTAGAAAGTTAACTTTCTACATGACTCCAATGGTTCACTGGCCAGAATCTATGGTTGCCTACGAAGAAGCAACTAAGACCCTATTCTCACAAGACATCTTCGGTGGTTTTGGTACACTTGATGGTGGAATCTTTGACGACCAAATTGAATACAATTCACAGTATCTAGAAGAAACTACAAGATACTTCATCAACATAGTTGGTAAGTATGCAACACAAGCCCTAAAAGCTCTAAAGAAGCTAGAAGGTCTTGATATTGAACTTATTTGTCCAGACCATGGACCAATCTGGAGAAAAAATCCACAAAAGATCATCGACATCTACACATCACTTGCAAAGCAAGAAACAATTGATGGCTGTGTAGTAATCTACGGTTCAATGTATGGTAACACAGAAACAATGGCAGAAGCAGTTGCAAGAGGACTTTCTGAAGGCGGACTTACTGATGTAAAGGTTCGTGACATCACAAAGACTTCCAACTCTTATTTACTTTCTGACATCTGGAGATACAAGGGAGTTATCATTGGTTCATGTTCTTACGACAATAACCTCTTCCCTCCAATGAACTACCTAATGACAGAAGCTTCTCACCAAAGAATGAAAAACAATTACTGGGGAATCTTCGGTTCCTACTCATGGTCAGGCGGAGCTCTAAAAACTCTAAAGAAATACATGGAAGATGGCAAGTACGATGTGCTTGACACTCAACTTGAAATCCAAGGTGCAGCAACGAAGGAAGAATTACAACAACTTATCGACTTCGGTAAGGAAATGGCTGCAAAGATCCTAGCAAAAGAAGATTAATAAAAGTTAAATAAATAAAAAAATCTCCACTTATGACTCATAGGTGGAGATTTTTTATGTAGATTTTTATTTTGTATTTTGATGGTTGGGTAGGTTTTTTATAATTTTTTTCTTATAAAAACAGTATAAAAATCTAATTATCCGCATAAACACTGGACTTATCACACTTTATCAAGGTCAAAACCACTCAATTTACTACTAATTTACTACTTATGAATGAGCTTTGATACGACGATTTATCCTTGAAAAGTGAAGATACAAAGATACTTCCAATAAAATTGAATATTTAATAGGTAGACACTTCAAAAAATGAGGTGTCTATTTTTTTACCCAATATTTGAAAGGAAGTGAACTTATGAAAACAGAAAATCAAGAATCAAAAGGTCGCTCCCCTCCCTTTAAGACCATCAAACAAACAAGATTTATCAAACAATAAAAAGAAAGGATAGGTAAAAATATGGAACTTAAATTTGTGATTCCCAACATGGAAAAAACATTTGGCAATTTAGAATTTGCTGGCGAGGATAAAGTAGAACAGCGAAGAATCAACGGACAATTAACTGTCTTATCTCGAAGCTACAACCTCTATTCTGACGTTCAAAGAGCAGATGATATTGTGGTGGTGCTTCCTGCTGAAGCTGGAGAAAAACATTTCGGCTTTGAGGAACGTGTAATGTTAGTCAATCCACGTATTACCGCAGAGGGCTATAAAATTGGTACTCGTGGATTCACAAATTACCTTTTACATGCGGACGACATGATAAAAGAATAAAGAAAGAGAGGAAAAATGATGAGATTA
>OBLF01000574.1_pt1 | contig 38659 bp, 55 predicted proteins | sample 1519231 | NCBI WGS metagenome assembly OBLF01 (sample SAMEA2602895, study PRJEB22501) | metagenome | reverse complement strand
GCACTTCAAGGAAATCACGTAGGCGCAACGACTTCGCATCTATATCACCGGCTGGGGTTATCAGCCAGCCAAGTAACTTTTCAGCATAATCAACAGAAGATATATTGCCGGAGAAGGCGGCATTATTGGCTGTAAGCTTATCAAGCACCTTTACAATATTGCTGCTCAATTCTGTTGCAGTTATCGTGTCCGTTACAATACCTTTGGTAACGTTAATGCCGTTCAGGAATGAAATAAGCCCTAGGGCTGTGTCATCTTTCGTCTTACTTATAGCATAAGCTATAATCTCCTGAAGCACTCTCTTTGCGGAGAATACGTTTCTGTCAGACGGGATTGTCTTGTCATTAACCCCAATAACATACACACTCGTTCCACCACCTCCGACAGCAGAGCCGGAATAGGTTTGTCCCTTGTAAGTAAGGGAGTCAAGCTTACTCTCTATCTCACCGATACGGGAATATGAAGCCGTCTCACCAACTGTATAAATCGGGTGATCGTAAGGAATATCCAGCGGCCACTCGAAACCGATTATTCTTGATTGTCTGCCTTCCGGGAAAAACGCCTTATTTATCAGGTTGACCTTATCCCCAACTTCGTATGTACGAATATTACCCTTATTGTAGATAAAATCAGCATCCATCTCACAATCGTAGGTGGACGGGTCAATCATGGATTTCTTTACGTACTCCTTTGCTTTTTTGAGTAGATTCTGCTCTGCGTCCGGCAACATCTGCTCGGAGATGTATGCGGTATCAAAGCCGTAAAGGATATAAGTATTAGAAGCTTCCGGATAAAGAACATCATCCGGAAGAAAGCGACCGTAATCCTCATTGCGGACAATTTCAAAGGTTGTTCCGGTGCTATCGCTTTCTACAATATTGATAGCAAAGTCCATTCCGGCAAGCTTACCAGTCTGGAATATCATGTGAAGTTCCTCACCATCCAGCCTAAAATCTTCTGTAAAGTTCTTCAGTCCCGTATCTTTGAAATTATAGATCCGATATTCCTTATCGTTATCGTCTACCTTGTCATCGTGGCTTACGCTGGATATTGTACCATTGTATTGGGGATATTCATCCTCAAATATAACGATCTCTTCGATTGCTTCCTCTTCCGGCATTTCCACGTTATCCGGATCGTCGTAGTTTTCATCTCCGATGTTGATACGTTCACCGGTAGGGCTGTATTTATAAGCATCTACATAAGAAATATCCTCCGGGAGCATAAGACGTTTCTGAACAACTCCGTTAAGGGTCATTTCTTTGTCATCCTTACTGAAGTAGTTATCGGGGACTTTACCGCTTATGATGTTGTTAATGGTGTACCGATTACCTAAAGAGGCGGTTACACCTTCCGGTAGTTGGATAACGTTTGCTGCGTCACCGGTTAAAAGGTCGGGATTGTAAACAGCAGCAAAAGTCTGTCCGGCATTTGCACCGGAAAGGAATGTTACGGAAGTCGTTGCAGAAGAACCGCCATACACGTTAATATCGTATGTTACATACGCCTGGAAAGTCGATAACAGCTCGGAAGAAGCTGGAGCTGGTACGTGAACGTATACCCTTACTTTTAAATCAGAACTGTTTTTGTCGATAACCAACGTGTCGGAAACCTGTATTTTAGACACAATCTCATATTGTTGATTTTGGGCTAATGAAACGGTCTGATTTCCAATAATCACCTCTTTTGATTCCCCGGAAACATTATAGATATATGACGCCTTCAATATATAATCTCCTGCCGGTAGAAAAGCACGGTTCCCTATTTGCGGAACGGCTGTTGATATATTGATTGAAATTCCTCCCGAAACAACTTTATAAGAACCACCCTTGGCTGATGAAGCTAAATCCTTATCAAGCGTCCATTCTGTATAAGAGGGAGTAAAAGGACCGCTGCCTTCGTTGCTACTAGCGGTATAGTCTTCCTTATACGTAACTCGTGACGGAAAGTAGTTTATTTTGAGCGGTCTTGACGTATCGGATATATTACGTCCATTAACCTCTTTTACATCGAATATCAAATCTTTCCGGTAGCTGGAAGGAATGTTACGGGTAGAACCGAAAGCGTAGATACGGGTCGCATAAGTGGTCTGGCTGTCGCTGCGTGTCATGCTGTTGACATTCACATTTTCTGTGTCTGTCAAATCACCGGCTTTGAAATCAACAGGGGAACTGTATTCGCAACGTCCGAAGCAAATTTTATGATTCTCTATCCACCATTCACACTCCCATGTCTCCGCCATCTGTGTGAGAGCGTCGATCAGATTTACGTTATCGTAGGAAACGAGCTTGGAAGTGTTTTCCACTGTGCTGTCAATCTCGTATGTAAACTCTTCCTCTCTGAATTTATATCCGAGTGCTTTCAGGTTATCCAGAAAAACATTTAAATGCTTGTCAAGGGTAGCGGTAAGATTCCATGCTGCTTCGCGTCCGGTGGTTTCCGGTGTATAGAAGAACTTCTTGTTCTTCCATTTCCAGTAATAAGCATCAAGGCGGAGTTCGTAGTCGTATGCACCTGTCGTTGTATTGTAGGTAGGCTTATATAGGTCTACAAGCTCAAATATTCCCAACTCATTGTCTACGTAGTCGCCTAGTTTGAAATAAACCGGATTGGAAAGGCTAAATAGCAAAGTGATATAATCTTCCTGCATCAAAAGGAAGTGTCTTTTCGAACCCTCATTGATAGGAGTCGAGAAGCGAATGTTGCCGGATATGTCTTTGATGTCTATCATAAGTTTCGTATACCTTCATACGATGTTTGTTGCAAAGATAATAAAAGTGGAATAAACTATGCCACTTAAAACGTTAAATTGTACGATTTTCAGGCGATGGATTATATTCAACTAACTTTAGTGAAAACTTAGCTATGCCTCTCATAAACTGTGTGAACTGATTACATGAGAGATATACTGTACGGTACATAATATTAGGTTGGTACTTTGTTCTAATATTTAATATGCCGGTAGCAAGTTCTTTACAAAAATTGTTGTACTTTTCGAAAAAATCATCTTCATTTTTAGCCGTGAGATGAATGGTCAAAGTAAGATTACGTTCGTCCATTTTAGGATTAGCGGTTATTATACGATTTCCGTGTTCTAATCTTGACTTGTTCTCTATGAACTCCTTATTAGGTGCGGGAGTCATCAATGCTGATAGGGAAGACGTGTCCATACTAATCCCCCAGCTATCGTAGGAATCTTTGTTGTTTATAAAAAGCTCACCTTTAGGCATATTCTTATATTTTATAATGTTTAATATCAACGAGTTGATAAACCTTTAGTGTTGACTTTAACTTCTGAAATATCAGCTCTTATATCATTCAAAAGTTTAGTATATTTAGTAATGTCCTCCAAATAACTATTTGTTATAACGTGCTGATTGAGAATGTTGCTTAATGTCTCATTACCGGCAGATGAGATTCCTATAAGGGAATTAACCCCAACCACAACAGCTATCATTTGATTCTTTATTTCTTCTCCAGCAATTTGTAAAGCAGTAAAACGCCCGGACACCTCATCTATAGAATCTTGGGTGACCGACGCAGATACTTTCTTTGAAGCTTCTTGGGATGAAGAGGAAGAACCTGTATATCCTGTTATTTCAGCAATCTTGTCTCTTTCATTTATCGCGTCTTGGACCATTGCATCGTATTCTTTTCTAGCATCTTCCAACTGTTGCTTAGTAAGTTTTCCTCCATTTTCCTTCATTAGTTTTGCAATGCCATTATACCATTCTCTCAATTCATCATCAAACAACTCTCCCATAGAGAAATTAAGCAGTGCACGTTGCATATATTCGGAGAAATCTTCAGAAAAGCTTTTAGCATCCTTATCCATATCCATTAATGATTCCAAGAAGTTGTCTCTCAAACCATCAAAAGAAATTTGCATCAGAGACTCATTGATTTTCTCTGTTAATTCATCTAATTTTCCTGCTTGGTCGGCATACGCTTCAAGCTTTTCCATTACACGTTCTCCATATCCGCCTTTGCCGGAACTCTTAATTTGCTCATATATATCAGCATTACTAAGAAGCTCTCTCATTTGTTCGGGTGTCAGTCCCCATAACGAGTTAGTACCGGAGAAATTCTTATCCACATTTTCACGAACCCAACGTAGTTGTTCGTCATTCCATTCCATATAATATTGCCAGCTATGATGCGAATTACTGTATCTAGCTTGCTCACGTGCTATTTTGAGAGTATTGTCAATCTGTTCTTTTTGATATTTATATGCTTGTTCGTATGCTGATATAGATTTGGAACCTGCGGACTTATCCATTACATCAGTTAATCGGTCAATCGATTTTTCTAATGTTTCGTTTCGGTCTGTTAATCTGTCGATCGCTTCTTGCACTTCTTTAGCATTGCTTCCGCTAATCTTGTTTATCAGAGAGTCAAATCCGCCAAAGGAAATAGCATTAAAAATATTGCTTACGCCATCCCGTATGGATTTGCCTAATGTGACAAATAAATCACCAGATAAAACATCGCTAAGAATTCCACTAACTGCATTGAATACTGAATCCAGCAAAGTTCCAACAAAATCACTAAGTCCATCCTTAAACACATCAATGATTGATATGATCCAACCGACAATCGGAACTTTATCAAGTTTATCAGCAAACTTTTCCATAGCTCCTCCGGCTCCTTTACCAATTTGCAACAATCCTTCGTAGGCATTTTTAATTCCTCCAGAAGATAACTTCTGTAATCCACTTGTTACATTTTCCATATTAGCCTTTAAAGCTGTTGCGGTGTTAGTTAGGCTTTGTTGCATTTCATTGGCAGCACTTGTTTGAGCTTGTACGTTTATAGATGCTGCATTTGCATTTTGTTGGGCTATCTCAAAAGCATTTTGAGCTGCTTTTTTCTCCTCTTCTGTTCCACTCTTTAGTGCTTTAATGTAATCATCTTGGGCTTTGGCTAACTTGTCATGAGCCATAGTTTCTTCCTCGATAGCAGCAAGACGATTTTGTTCAGCTAGTTGATATGCTTTTATGTCTTGACCTAACTTCTTGAAGTTTAAACCACCAGCTCCGCCTAAAGATTGCTCCATTTGGTTGATGGCATCAATCAATGCTTTTTGGCTGTCTTGGTCTGAACTTTTAAACTTATCTGTTTGGACGTATTTCTTTGCTTCTTCAAGTGCCGGTTTAATCATATCATTAAACATGCTCCCAAATTCACCAAATACAGTAACCCAATCTATATTGGCTTTTATAGCTTCGGTTTCCTTGTTTTGGATGGCAACGTCACGTTGCTTTTCTAATAACTTAACTTGCGCACTATTTGCTCCACTTTCTTCTTGTACTTTTTTTATCTTTTCAGCATATTCCTGTGCTATAGCAAATTTCTGTTGCTGGAATGTTCCATATTCTTTCAAATAATCATTTAAAGCCTGTTGTTCGGCTTTAAGTTGTTCCTTGGTTATATCAGCAATTGCTTTGTCTCTCTTGTTTTCAGCGTTTGTATAACGATCGGAAATCTCGATAGATTGTTCCGAGGTTAATTTCCCCTTTTGCTTTTCTGATAATTCTTTTTCTTGTTTTTTGATGGCGTCAAGTTCTTTTTGATAGTCAAGATCAATCTGTTTTAGCTTTTTCTCTGTGCCTTCCTTCATAAGATCGATTTCCGCTTGTTGATTTTGGCGACGAAGCGACAAAAGTTCTTCGGCTGTCTTTTGTTGTTCTTTTTTTTGCTTATTAGCTGCGGATTCTCGCTTAGAAGAAGAGTCGTAGACTTTTAATTCTTTTTCTGCCTCTTTTAGCTTCTTGGTGTTATCTTTATAGGATTTTATAACGGAAGCGTCAATTCCTTCAAACTTACCAGCATCCAACAATTTTTTTTGAGAAGATGCTATAGAATTTAAGGCATCTTCAGCTTCTTTCTTTTGACCTTCCCAATACTTCTTATTGAATATAACAGGTTTCTCGGACTCTTTTTTAGCTTGCTCATCAGCTTTTTCAAAATCTTCTAAAGCTTTTGTGTAAATCTCAAGTTCTTTTTTAGCGGCAGCTAAATCTTCTTTTAGTGCACCAGTATATCCCCCTCTGTTTGTAGTTCTGATTATACTATTTTCTAGGCCTTGTACTTTTTGTTGTGACATTACAACTTTGGTCTTTAAACCAATACGTTGTTGGCGCAACATTTCATCTGTTTCCAGTTTGATTAATTCGGCATTTGTTTTTCTTTTTGCTGTTTCCCAATCCATATTTTGAAAAACTTCAGGCATTAAACGCTGTAATTGGCGATATGCGATGAAGCGTTCTTCTATAGATTTGGATTCATTACTTAGAATATTGGATAGTTCTCCTGCTTTATTTTTCAGATCGTCGTAGTGACTTTTTTGAGCTTCAAGAGCATTATTTGTTTCACGGATGGCTTTTTCTGTCTCACTTTCTGCAGTGGCAAGTTTATAAATGCCGTATGCCAATCCCGCGATAGCAGCAGCTGCTAATACATAGGGATTTTTCAGCATTGATAAATTCAATGCATCTTGCGCTTTTTTTGTCAAGACTAACCATCCATAGTGAGCTGCTTCTTTAGCTGTTAAAGCTGTAATACCTGATGCTTGTAAAGCTTGCAAGGCATTAGTTACCATTAAAGCGGTGCGATATGCCCCGTAGGTCCCTACGATTTCTATTAATATTCGTCCTACTTTCTCATAGTTTTCAACAAGATAGGAAACTCCGGATAAAGCATCATTAATAATACCTTCATTAGCTTTCCCTATTTCATTAAACATGGTAGAAATTGCATCCTCTATATTGGAAATCTGACCAGTGATTGTCTTGGACTGTTCTTGCATAAGGTTGTAGAACATTCCTCCTTCATTTGTAAGGTTCTGGATAACTTTCTGGACTTCTGGAAATCCTACTTTTCCTGCTTCAACTAAACTTTTTACTTCTCCTTCGGCTACTCCGAACACTTTTGCCAATTCGCGAATCATAGGAATACCACGCCCTGTGAATTGATTCAGGTCTTGTGTATATAGACGACCTTGGGTCATAGTAGTACCATAAAGATAAACGATGTCTCCGAGAGGTTGAGATAGACCGGCAGCAATGTTTCCTAAACGTATTAAATCGTCATTTACGTTTTCAACATTTTCTCCATAAGCAAGAAGTTGTTTAGCTCCATTTGCTACGCCTTGAAGGTCGAATGGGGTAGTGGCTGCTGTCTTTACAAGTTGCTGCATGAGGGCATTTGCCTTATCTTCACTGCCAAGCATTGTTCTAAATGCGACTTCTAGCTGTTGGAATTCTCCGCGAACCTTCGCAATATTTGAGATTAATTCTTTAGCGGTAAAACCTGCTCCAAAGGCGGCAGCAGCTTTAGTCATACGGTTAAACAAATCTTCAATGCCTAACCCGCTTTGTTCTATTTGTTTGGAAGCGTTTTTTACTCCGTTTTCACACTCGTGTAGTTTGCGTATAAAGTTGGAGTTGTCACCGGTAATATCGAAGTGTAATCCAGCCATAAGTCTTTTCGATAGAAATAGTTCCGTGTAACATCACACGGCATTGCAAATATACAAAATATGCTTCTTTGTAGTGCTATATTTGTTATTAAAACATCCTTAAAAGTTTATTTTTTTATCTTTAATTTTGTTTGCATTGGTATATTAAATATATTTGCACATATACAACAATATAAATAGAGCAATGGATTTTAAAGACAAAATCATACAGCTATCTGATAATATAAAGAAACAGAAAGATAGGATAGCTACGGAGGAAGCGACAAAGAATGCTTTCATTATGCCAATGATAGCTGCTTTAGACTACGATGTTTTTAATCCCTTTGAGGTTGTGCCTGAAATGGATTGCGACTTAGTAAAGAAGAAAGGGGAGAAGATAGATTATGCTATAATGAAGGATGAAAATCCGATTCTTCTTATTGAGTGCAAACATTGTAAACAAGATTTAAACTTGCATGATACTCAATTACAAAAGTATTTTGTCGCTTCTAATGCACGTTTCGGAGTGCTTACTAATGGTATAGAATATCGTTTTTATACTGATCTGGAAAAGGTAAACATTATGGATGAGAAACCTTTTCTTGTTGTGAATATGCTGGAACTTTCGGATACAGATATAGAACAGTTGAAGAAATTTCACAAATCTTATTACAATGAAAATGATATTTTAAGTACTGCAAACGAACTTAAATACACGACAGAAATAAAGAAAATATTGAATAGTGAATTTGTTTCACCGTCATCAGATTTTGTGAAATTCTTTGCTAAACAGATATACACAACAGGGCAAATAACCCAGAAAGTTGTTGAGATGTTCACGCCACTTGTGAAGAAATCAATGTCTAGTGTTGTCAATGACATAATATCTGACAGACTTAATACGGCAATGAAGAACGATGAGCAGGCTGATGATGCAGTTTTCGAAGAGGAAAGTTTGCCAGATTCCCCCCGACAAGATATAGGCGATAAACTACCGGAAGGAGTTGTGTACATGGACAAGGACTCCGGTATTATAACTACACAGGAAGAATTGGACGCCTACAATATTGTGAGGAGTATCTTAAGAAAAAGCATAGATGCCGCACGTATAACTTATAAAGACTATAAAACATATTTCGTTGTTAATCTCGATAGCAGCGAATGGTTCTGGATATGCCGCATTTCCATTGGTGCAAGAAAGAAACGAATTGGGATACCAGTAGACAGGTACAAAAGCTGCGACTGGATTCAAATTGATAGCATAGATGACATATTCAAATATGCGGATAGACTTGAAGAATCACTTAAAATGGCAATAGAAAAGTTGTGAAAATTAAAACTCAATAATTATGAAGAAGAAAATTTTATTCTTACTAGCAGTGTTTGTGTATTCAATAATGGGGTTTGCTCAAGAAAAGAAAGAAGTCATCATTAAAGCTGGTACTGTTGTTCCTTTGGAAGCCATAAGTAATGTTAGAGCCTCTCAAGTACATGAAGGACAGAATATCGATTTTAAAGTTTCTAGGGATGTTATTGTAGATAAAATAGTAGCTATTCCAGCTGGCACTATAGCTAAGGGGATAGTGTATGAAGCAAAAAGATCGGCATGGTTTGGAACCAAAGGAAGATTAGGTATTAAACTACGTTATTTAACTCTTCCATCTGGAGATAATGTCAACTTTTCATCCTCTGAAGTATATATAACAGGGAAAAACAGAACTCCATTATCTGTTGTTATATTTTGTTGTACTTGCATTCCTCTTCCTTGTGGATCTAAAGCTGAAATGAAAATAGGTTATGAGTTTGATGCATCAGTAGCTAACAATACTACAATAACTTTAGAGTAATTATTTTAAAATTGTTCAGTTTTACCAATAAATCACGAGGATTTTTATATAACCCTCGTGATTTTTTTGCCTTCTATTTTTGCTTTTTGTTCTATTTGTCGTATTTAGTCCCATCTCATAGCTTTTATCTTTTCCATGTTTTTCGGGTCGTCTGCATTGACAAATGTCCTGTCATTGGAAATACGGGCTTCTTTCTTTTCTTCGTCAGTAAGATATACGGAAGTAATAGCATCTGCCATCAGCATTTGAAGGAATGAAAAACTAATTTCCCACACAATCTGCTGTGGAGTCATGTTGAGTTTTTCACATGCTGGCAATATCAAAGAACCAAATATGCTTTTACCGCCAAAAGTGATGGAATTGCCTTTCTTGTTTTTTATCATTGAAACCTTAGCTAGTTCTTTACGTTCTCGGTCAATTCCGAAATATTTGATAAACTCATCCGTGTTATCTTTAGTAAGAACCATAACAAGAAGTTGAGCCATTTCTTCATTTGAAAGATTTTTCCTCAAGAACTGACATCTGCCATTTACAATTCTGTCATTAAATAGTTCTTCTTTCTTGTTGAGTGTGTGATAAGATAGTAGTCGGCAAACAATCTCTTTTTTTTCTTGGCATAATCTTAATGCTTCCATATATGGGTTTGCTTTAATAATATCAGCCTTCATATCAAGACTTTCAATGAGCCTTGAAAGTAGATATGTTTTGCCTAACGTTATTGGATATAGATAAAAATGCCGCTTATTAACCCGAAAGCCGTATGGTCTTTCCATTATGGTATCAGCGATATTCATTTCTATTATTTTTCTATTTTCGACCATATACTATTACTTTTAGAAAATAAAATGGCTATCTTCACAGACTGCCAATTTCAGACATGAAAACAAATCAACTCATGATTTTTAGAGCGGATTGATGGGCCTGCACCATCCCCTTCACTCTGGTAGAGCGACGCACGCCTGTGTGTGCTTAATCCGCAAGTGTGCATCCACCTAATAGATGCACTATTCTCTATAAAAACTATACCTATTGCAGCCTATTAGCCTATGCTTAGCCTATGCCGGAATTCGGAGCGACTTCAAACTTGTCTTCATCACCATCTTCGTCATCCGGGTCACACTCAATTTTTGTAATAGGCGATCCTGTTGTAGGAGTAACAATAATTTTACCCCATTGGACTTGATTCTTATCAGCAGCAGATTTTAAGGCATCAAATGTATATGCCCAAACACCACCATCGGCACTGGTAAACGTGTCTTCAACTGATACCGTTGTCTTTTCCATGCAAAATCCGGGAACTTCAGGATCTTCCGGTTGTAGCGCAACAGCATAATTGTGAGCAACTACTCCATCACTGTCGCTGATAGGTCTTTTGCGCCCTTTTGCTGCACGTATGTTGAGTACTAGGGCATAGGTGTTTTTACCATACTTGACGTCTTCATTTTCTCCGCCTTCAATTTTGGCTTCTTGCTTGTCGCCTTTTGTTGTTGTCAACTGTGTGGAATCTTCCACAGGTGTAGGAAGCTCTTCCCATTTGGGTGAAGTAGCATCCAGGTCTTTTACGAAAATTCGGGGTTTACCCCATCCGATTACTGCCATAGTTCTATATCACTTAATATAGTTAATACTTATTCGTTATTTATTTCAATATACAGTTTGTTATTGATGAAATGCTCGGTATGTCCGTCTTCAAAAGGAATGCCTGTGGAATTAGTTTTCTGACTGCATTTTGAAGGAACTGTATGATACTCATCTTTGCGTATAAAAACAAGAAATTTGCATAATTCACATAGTTCACCTACGCGTTGAGTATTCTTTTCCCACGATTTTGTTTCTTCATTCCATTGGTCACTGACATATATATTGACATTAACATAAGCTCTCTGGATCTGACCGCATCCCTCATTAGCAAGAACAGATATAACTATATCTTCCTTATCTGATTTATTGGGTCTTCCTCTGTCACTCAATTTACCAGAAACATTCTGTTCAAGGCTTGTTCCCTTAATCTTGTGGTAAACGAACTTCTGTATTTCAATGTCTGATTTCATTATTTAGCAATCTGTCTTTTTAGCTTTTCAAGCATTTGAGGAATTTTGTCTGTCGCCCATAATTCCGTTGATGCAAGTACGTCTTTATTATCCATCGCTTCTACATATTCAGCGTAATTCATTCCGGCAACAATGACAAGTACATAATCATTAGAATACCTTTTTATGAGTTCTTCGGCAAGGTCTTTCCCGGCTTTTGCACCTTCCTGACCTCCGGCTTTGACATGTGCTGTAAATGAAACTTTTTTGCCATCTTTAGTAACATATTCAACTTGTTTTGTATGGGCTGCTTTCCCCATGCTACTGTCAAAACCGTAGCTTGAAACTATGTTGCCATTATGGGAAATAATATATCCAACAGAACTTCTAAGATTACCGGACTGGTCAAACCAGCTCTTTTCTCCGGGACGATCTCGAATTCTTCGTACACATTGCTCTCCAAGATAAGCTAAAGCACGTATTGTTAGTGTTTCTACGCGTTCCGCTTCTTTCATTAAAGCCTTATGTATTTCGTCCAGCTTGCCGGATAATTTTATTCCCATATTTTAAACCCAAATTTTACACTGAAGTTGGTAACGATGGAAACCTTTTACTTCAAATTCTCTTTCAATTCCTCCGAGCAGATTTATTTTAACCCTGTCTCCAATAGTAAAGGTCTGACAATTACTTGGAAGACAAACCGTATATGAATAACTTCTTACAACACCGTCTTCAAACTCCCTTTCTTCTGCCTTTCCGGAAGGTACTGCATCACAAGGGATTGAGCCCTTCCATTCAGATGAACCGGGATGATAATTTCCATTTTCATCTTCATAGCCAGGTATAGCCACTAGGTATTGTAAACGATGTGGATTTCTATTTGCTACTGCCATACTACAACAAACAATCACCCACATATACCATTGGTTTTGCTTCCAGTTCTACTGAAGGCTCACCAATAGTATTGTAGATGGAGTTAACACGTAATAGTATTCGTTCTTTGTCTTTATCAGACAAAGCCCCGAAGGACTTGTCTGCTTCAGAGAAATTGATAGCCTGAACCAAAGAGCAAAGACAATCAGCTAGAGCTCCCTGATATTCGTTAGAATGAGCTATGTCGTAATTAAACTCATCATCACCATTGAGATTACGTTTAATCATCACATTCTCTACAAAACCGATAGGGATCGGATAATGTATTTCGTCTATGAGGGCTTGCTGAATTGTCTTCATGGTTTACGATGCTTTATGAGATTCAACCGCCTTTTTCAATGCTTCTTCGTCTGCGTCACTTAATCTGTTGACTGCTGCGATTAGCTTATCATCGGAAACGGTGGAAGTAAGGTTCTTGCCTGCAATCTTGTTATATTCCGTCACAAACTCCGGCTTTTTGTAAGTTGCTCCCCAAATTGTAATCTTAACATCAGAAGTATCTTTCTCTTCTTCTGTTGTGTCTACTGTTTGGGCTTCCAGTATATCCAAAGAATAGATTTGATCTACGTTTTCGATAACCGGTAAGCAGATAGCCTGTCCGTTTGTAAATTCCTGCAATGGGTCTGTTTTAGAGTAGCGGCTAATCAACTTATATTCGTCAATAGTAGTATATTCCACTCCATTAACGGGATTAGTTGCTTCAGCCAAAGTTCCCCATACAAAAGAACCTACATTATCAGCGGAAGGGAGGAATATAAGTTTGTTTGCATTCCACGGCTTATAAGAAACCCTTTTCCCATTCTTCTCATAGGTAACAGAACGGTCAACTTTCAAGAACGAAATGCCACCATATTGATCCGAAAACGCTTCGTCAAATAAAGTAGATGTAGGAACCGGAAGTTTAGTATCATTATCAAAGGTTTGACCACGATAATTTGCGGCTAGTTCTTTAGCCCATTGAGATTGACGCATTTTGTTATATGTAGATAAAGCCAGCATAATAACTGAAATACTGTTACCGTCATCGTTAGCTTTACTTATAACTCTTTCAATATCATCTCCTGTAACTTCACCGGTAGTAACAACCCCAAAGCTATGTTCTGGTAAATAACCATATTTCACACGAAGGCCTATTCCTGTATTCTTATCGTCATCACCCTCCACTATGATTACTCCATCGGATAGTCCTGTAAGGAAATTTGCTTCATTTCTCTCATCAATACCGATAGAGCAAGCTGTTCCATCATCCAATAGACGTGTCATAATACGATTAAGAATTGATTTTTTTGCAGCATCAGTTGTAGCATTAGACAGGTGAGCCTTAATGATATTGATTGCATTGATATCAGTCTCTTTTAGGATTTTTTTCATACCAATCTTTGGTAAGGTTCCATTTGACCGTGCGATGGAATCTCTCATTTTAGGTGAAAGCGGAGAATCCATAGCAACCATATCAGCAGCTACATACGTGGTGTTGGCGGATGTTCCTTCCCACTTTTGGTCAGGAGAATACACTTTGGTAAGCATCGTTTTATGAAGATAAGTCAATGTTTTATTCGTGTCATTGACTTTTTCTTTTACATACAGGCTCAATTTAGGCCATATTCTTCTTACAAATTCTATAAATAATGATTCATTCATCTTTCACCTCCTTTTAATCGTGTAAAAAAACGAGTTGTGGCAATGCCGTTTTTAATGCAGCTTTGATGCTGTCAACGGAGTAAGGACTTGCCACATCATTAACTTCACCAGCATACATAATGCCTACAAATGGTTTGTCGGCAGGTTTTGAACAAACAACTACGCCAACATATTCATGATTGGATGGTAATGAATCGTAAGCTGTACCTGCAGAATTAACAGGCATCGGCTTATAAGTATCATTCTCTGTATCGCGGATAACGATGTGGCCAGCTTTGATTACAGACTGCTTAAATCCAGTCATGTCTAACGTCCGTCCATTCATAATTCCGCCCAAATAGTTACGAATAACAATCGAATCCATTCCGGTTAAGACTGTTTCTTGTTCGTTGACTAAATCAGCTTTTACGCCCATTTTTAATTTGTTTTTGATTAAGAGCCTTTAGCTATTGCTATGACCTCCTCATCGGTTAATACTTCATTTTTTTCTTGTTTCTTACTTCCTGCACCTGGAGGATTACCTAAACTGGAAAGCCCTGCGTCGGCACGTTCTTGGTTGTAAGATTTCAAATCTTCCTCAACTTCGGAATAGAATTCTTCAAACTCTTCATCATTTTCAAACTTCATTTTATTGAAGGATTTCAATGTGCGAGTCCCGAATGTACCAGCATCTTTTAAAAGGGCTTCAAGTTTTGATTTTCGAGAAGATGTTAGCTTTTCTCCCTCTAATGCGGAGATTTTGCCAGTTAAAGCTTCAATGGTTTGCATCATACCTTTAGCCCAATCGGGAGCATCATTCTTTCCTTTGTTTTGGGAATTCTTTTTGTTTGAACCCGGTTGGCGATTAGTGGAATTTGATGACTCATCGTCATCGTCGTCATCGGTTTCATCGTCGTCGTCATTCTTTTTGCGGTTTTCTTCGATTACTCGATTTGCAAAAGACTGGCTGACTTGTAGATAGGGGAGAACCGCATCAATAGCTGTATCAATTTCTGCGTTTACGTCCTCATCGGAGGCATCGTCTGTGGAAGTTAGATTGTCGGCAATCTTGGCAGCGACACTCATCAATTCCTTTTTATTGAACCCGAACGCCTTCACTTTCGGTTTCAATCTCAACAATACTTGTTGTTTTCTGTCCATTGTACAATGTTTTGGTTACTAAAATAGTCTGCGAAGTACGTATACCAGCAGACTATTCGCTTAGAACTTTACCAAACAATAGAGCAATGAGTTTTTACGACAAGTTCTGTGGCGTACGTCTTCATACGCATCTGATACAAAAGTAGTAAAAGTGACGTAAATTCAATCACTTTTAATGTTAAAGTATATAAAATGTAAATGTTTGGATTTGCCTGAATGAAAGGCATTTAATTAGGCTATTCCTTTAGGTATCTATATGCTTTTAGGTATTTGTTTAATCTGTAAATATCTTTCTCTGTAAGCTCGTTCAAGCGTGTTATATCCATGTTGTCTTCTAAATCATGTAGTTTAACCTGTCTGCCTGTAGGATTAAGTCTGGAACGTTTTATGAAATCTTCATAGCTTTCGTTTTCATTACGGGTAACTGAAAGTATAGCATCTACTATATTACGAGGAAACCCTTCCATGAGTAAATATTCAGCTGTAACTTCGGTGTCTTCTATTGTATCATGAAGTAAAGCGGTGATACGTTCTTCATCAGTAGAACATCTGTTTGAAACACGGATAGGGTGGAAAATATAAGGTGCTCCAGCTTTATCTGTTTGCCCTTCATGGGCTTTAGTAGCGATCTTTAGAGCTTTCTCAAGTAAAGTGATATTAGTATTCGTCATATTCTGATTTTGAAATCTCTTTTCCGCCAAGAATTATATTACAAACTGTTTCATTGGATTGTGGAATTTCTATCTCGTTACGCCCACGATGTTTTATATACGATTTTGTTTGACCGTTATCAAGATGTAAACGGATAACTGCTTCCTCAAAATCGTCAAGTAAATAAACCGTTTCACCTGACTGTAATTTATTATATAATTCCTTTTGGTTCATTTTTATATGTAAAGATAGTGATTTTTATTGGAAATGACTATAATATTCGATTGATTTTTCAGCTATTTTTTGTGCCTTTTTATCAGCTTTGTCTAATACTCGCCATTCTTCATAATATTTATGTCCTAATCCTCCTTCCATACCTGTTTGCTTCTGTATTTCTTTCCAACGTTTTTCTCCAAGAATTCTTTTTGCATCTTCCGGCTTTTCTTTGGCATAAATCATACGTTCTGTATTAACTTGAATTTCGGCAATTAATCCGTTAGATGTTTGGATATTGACTATATTGCCACTATATCCCATAAATGATTCCGGTTTTTGCCTTTTCAGTCGTACAAACGAATCGCTTTCAGACAGTTCGTTTAATACTTGATCTATTTGTGATCTGGGGACTATAATTGTCGTCCTAACTGCGTCTTTTATATCGTATGGAGTTATACCTTCCGTTGTAACCTTTCTTGTTATTGATGAAATGCTTTTGTAATTGATTGGCGTTACAAATCCTTTATTCTTTTTAGCTATGGATTCCGCTAAACTTTGTACCTCATTCCCGACTAAAGAAGCACGATTAACAAGCTCTTTAGCTGAATTCTCGGTATTTATATTTTGAACAATTGATTTGTTATCTCTCAAAAAATAAGGTAGGGTGTTTCTTTTCTGGGCTTTCTCGATTTTTTGATGGTTTTCGAGTACCCATTTTTTGAATTCGTCAGGAACATCCTTAACTTCATTTATACTATCTGTGGAAACATCGTTCCGTCCATCCCATTCCCAGAATTCTTCTTCTGTTTTGAGGATAGGAACTTTATAACATAAGTCATTCGGGTGCCATCCTGTCCAGGTGAAGTCTTTAGGATATTTCCCGGCAAGTGTATCGCAAATGTCTCCATGTGGCATACGGCTATGATGAGAAGAACTTAGTTTTATTTCATATCCGACTACGAAATCCATTTGTTTCCATCTTTCGTTTTCGGCTGTTCTATAAGCCATGTTTATTTCTGAACGGGCTAGACGTATGGAACGATATTCACAATCTTGTATATGTTCAGCACTGCCATATCTGTCTTTGTAATCTTTTTGCAGTAATGGGAAATCAAGAAGATACTTACTTATTTGCTTACTCAACGTAACAGCACTGGTTCCTTTTTGAATAGCGCATGAGATCGCAGCCTCCAGTTCTTCTTTGTAGATCATAGATTGCTGCCAGAGTTTTGCAGATATATTGAATCCTTTATCTTTTCGGTTCTGGAATGCTTTCAGAGCATCTGAATTTGTTTGATATAGTATTTTATATTTTTCTTTGTCAACTTGGGCGTTATATGCTTTTAGCACTTTGTTTGCTATTAAATCCTGTGCTTCATTACTATTCTTCCATTCTTCGGTCGTACCGCGATAGATAGTTGCATTTATATCCTCTACAAAGTGTTTCTGTATATCATCAATTTGCTTTTTAGTTTGAGGGTAGTCATACCATTTAAACGGTTTATCGCTATCAGGGGAATATTTAGTGCGTGAAACGGCTTTGGCAGCTTCCAAATTCAGGGTGTCGTATATTTGCTCAACGAGGGCTACATATCTGTTTAATCTCCCGTTGAGTTCTTGGTACTTCTTTTTCTGATTTGGAATCTTGGGTTTTGCCATTATTTCATTTGCTTTTTCTTATCCTTGTCGTCGGTAGGGTAGAGGTGGTGTTTTACTATAATCTTACCACAGATAGGACAATCCTGTACTATGTATTCCACTGTGACTACTCTAGTATGCTTTTTCATATTTATTCCTCCGAAATTCTATCAGGTGCTGGCATCTCCAATAATCGGATAGCTTTAATTGTTTCCTTTCCCTCCAATATCGCTTTACATAAACGATGGTAGCCATCAGCAATTTGACCTACTTCGTCAAGGATAATAGGATATTCAAGAGAACATTGATTCACCCGTTTGCATTGAAAAATGAAACTGTGAAGCTGATTACATTCAAATGGTTCAGCTGTAAGGTCTATATTCCATAGCGGCATATCAAGCACTGGGTATTCCTTTGCCTTGGCAAAATCGTAGAGCGTTTGAGCTTTCCAGATCTTGTCTCCACGATGATATTCACTTTCGCTAAAAGTTATGTTATCTATAGGAACCTGCATATTATTCTTTTTTTATATATACTTTGATTTCACCAGTAACATGGAGTTCATCACCAACTTTTTCAACGGAGTATTCTATTAGCCCCCTCTGGTTGATTGAGCTTACAATTGATTGGCGAACTTCATCCTTTACTTCTTTGATGAACATTTCATCTGATTTTCGATTAGACCAACCTTCATCAAGTTTCTTCTTTTTCCGGTAATCCTTGATTTCTTTTTTAGTTCGGGCAAGGCAGATACCAAGCTTCTTTGCTTCGTAGTTATCAACTCGTTCAATACTACTCAATCTTTCTTGTGGATTGATTTTTTCTGCTAATCTAATAAGCCAGTTTGATATTTTTGTCTTCATGATTTTAAGTTTTAAGCCAGCAGCGTAAACATCTGCTTACGCTGCTTTAACCTTTTCTACAGCTTGGCAGATAGGCTATTGTACAATTTCCCAGTCTTCTGCAAACACATCACTGATGGATGGTACCCACGAATCAGCACGTCCCGTATTCTCGTTATAGATAAGGCACTGACTTGTATAGTCAATAAAACCTTTTCCTTTCAGAATAAGGTCTTTTGCTGATTGAGGAAGCGATTGCATCTTGGGAATGGTATCGCTTTCAATATGTGCAGGCACTTGCTTGAATACCGTCAGGCCTTTGCCATTCCAGCCGTTTCTACGGATAGCCCCACCTTGCTTCAAAACTTCGATAGCATCACCGAAACACATAGGAGTTTCTTTCTTGACTTCTCGATATGATTCTTCAAACAGTTCTTTGGGTGACCAACTTTCATAGCCATATTCAGTACGAGTGTGATATCCAAGCTTGCAAGATTCATGCTCTCCTATTTCACTTTTTACCAAACCTTTACGGTAAGCTTCGCCTAATGTCATAGGTTTTGCTTCAATTTGTTTTGTGCTAATGTACTTTTTCATGATAGTGTATTTATTTACAAATCAAACATCTTCCTCTTCATAAGCCATCTTTGCACTCATGACACCAACCGAACTTAGCATCCTGATAGAAAGCCCCTTTTGTACGTCAAGCTCAAAAATCATATTGTCATTGAATTGAGCGGCAGGGTATTGATACAATAGCGCATAATCCATTCCTTCCAGCTTTGCGTATATACTAAGTGTGCCACTCTTCTCTCTGTCTATCTGTATTACACATTTCCCAACAGAAGTAAACTCACAGGAATAGCCCTGTTTTTCTTTACTAAATTTTAGTACATCAGTTTTTGCCATAATATTTATATTTTAGATTGTTATTCCGGTTCTTCGAATATATTGCTTATCCTGCTTCTGGAAGCATCTGCATCTTCTTTTTGGATTTGGGCAAGAGTTTCTTGTGGATCAGTAGAGATACCTAAGTTCTTGATGGCTTCTAATTGGCTGACAACAGCTTTTCCACCACTTGCTGTAACCCATTTTTCTATTTCTGACTTTTCATCATTTTGGATAAATGGAGTTATGATGTGCTCAATCTCAACATTATCTACTTCATTTTTCCAAGAAACATTCATCATTTTCAGGAAAGCTTTGATTACGCTACATTCACGTTCAAATGCTTCTATCCATGCACCACTTTCATCTCCAACCTTTAAATGAGCGTCAGTAAGTAAAGTCTGCCTTGCATCAAATCCGATATTGCCAAGAGACTTCATGTTTTCAAAAGAAATATCCGGCATTTGTGATTGTGACCAGAATAACTTAACAAGGGTATCGACATGATATTTTAATGCCTCGATAGATTGCGCCCATGAAACATAAGAAACATCTCCGCCGTTTTCAACACGATAAACTCTACGGCTTTCTCCCTTGTCTTCTTTTCCTTGAGTTGCGCCTGCTACTTTGAGAATAGGAGCACTATTATATGCGATCACGTCACTATTGCGTGAAAGGGTATATTCGATTTCTTTTCTGATATAGGAAAGACCGTGATAAATGGGAACAGGACGATAAACGTATACTCCGGGTATTTTCAGAATAACGACCGGCTCTGATTTAACTAATTCCCAACCGTTTCCCTGTTGTTTCCATTTATAATGAATGTTTGCCGTGTATGTCTCGAAATACGTAACTTCTTCATTTTTGACCTTTTTTGTGTATTCAAAAGACATTGCGATCATATCGCCAAGCTCATCAAGTAGAGGGTATAAGCTAACACCGTCCATTGGTGAGTAGGTTTTGCATTTTAGCTTATATTTACTTTTAAAGCCGTATAGAGTGTTGGGATTCTCAACTGTGTACCAAATGGTGAACACTTCGCATGAAGCAAAGTAAGCATTGCCTCGCTTAATATTCTCACTGTCAATACGGGCATACTTATATATCGCTTCAATCGCTTTCGCAATACTTTGGCGGGTTTCATTGTCTTCTATATTGTGATATACACGTTTAACCGGGATAGCGAACATGAATTCAGTCATTCGCTTGGTGAGGAGTTTTTCAAGTCCGATGTAGATACGGGAAGCTTTTTCCGTATCTCCATTAGAACGTATCTTGTCTTTACGGGTAACTGTATCAGATACTATATCATGTTCTGTTGGTTCGTAGTCTTTGAGAAGTTTATCCCATGAGGGGACTGTTACAGACTTTTCTTTCAAATCGTTGATTATGTTATCAACGGGCCGCGTACTGTCTAAGATAGAGGTGATTTCGTCCATTTGAGTAGAATATTACTTAATATTCGTTTTTACTTGGTGCAAATATAATAAAAGTCGCGTAATTTATATCACTTTTATTTATAAATATCCAACTAATTTGATAGCTTCATGCATGTAATAAGGGAAATTAATGACAGCAATCTCACCAGAATATCCACAACGCCATAATTCAGCCTGCCAATCTTGTATATCATCACGTTCATCAATATTGTACTTCTTCATTAAATCTCTCATGATAGCGCAATCTTCATATCTTTCCGTAACTTTAGCAGAAGAATAAAGATTGAGTAAGACGTATTTTCCATAAAGGAGAAGTACTTTTTCAAATATATCAAGTCGATCTTGTGTCATATCTATTTTTAAAAGTCACACATTATAGTATATTTAGTTTGCAAAATCTTTAGGACCTTTTCTGTTACATGAATTATATCTTCATTATACCTTCTTACGTTTCTGCCATATCCTTGTATGTCTTTGTTTATCTTCTGGCGGAGTGTAGTACTTTTAGGTAAACTGATTTCATAGAAATTGCCATCAATCGAAGTTATCAACATATCAGCTCTCTTCTTTTGACAATCAAGTTCTGTTTCTTTGTATTCACCTTTAGGGATGAAATTGGGATTAGCTACTAAGTAGCCTTCTGCTACTACATTCCCATTTATATCATATACTTTCATAATCGTGTATGCTAATAGAAAAACATTTTACAGTGGTTATTGTACAATCTTGATCTCAACGGGCTAGGGTTGGCGAGCCAAGCAAAATGAAAATTTAGGCTAATTTCACACATTACGTTTTTATGGTGAATCCATTGTTCTTTTGTCATAATCGTATATTTAAGCGTTGATACCAATTGCATTTCTCATAAAGTTACTCGCTTGCTCTACTGACATATTCAGTTTTTTCTGAATCAGAAGAAGCATACAATTTACTTGTTCTTTCGTATCCAAATTACCTTGTACAAACTCTGACATGATAAATTTTTCTATTGTTCTTTGTTGGATAATTGTTGCTTTCATTAAAACCTGTTTTAAAGATGAGTATATAAACCTGTCACTTGTGTAAACACTTCTTGCAACTGTTCAGAATAAATATCGCTCGTAAAGTAGATCTCTTCAGTTTCAGAGAAAGAGAAGGTCCTTTTGTTGAATTTCGAGGATTTGATGAATCTCATAGAATAAACATCCTTACCTTCTTCATAAGTGACGATTAATTTATCCGCGCCAGATTTGTTCCTGCTCAATTTAATAATCTGCTCCATGTTGCCAGATTCATTTTCCATATAACCGGTAAATTCTGACCCCGTCATAACTACAAATTTATGTCCACCAAGTTGTTGGTATAGGGACAACATAATTTCTTTTATTCGTTCTTTTGAATGTTTCATTGTAATATCGGAATTAAAAAGCTGGAAGAGTTTCTGATTGACCATTTGCATAAGCGAAAATTTGTGCTATTTCTTTAGCTAATCTTCGACTATGTTCTTTGTCACGGCCATCGTATCCATTTCTATTATGTTTTTTGAGTTCTTCTCTTGCATTAGAGAGTGTTGTTGCTGTTTTCGTACAGGGATTTGCATCAAATTTAGCTTGGGCTTCATCAAATTTAGCTTGCAACTCTTTTTCTTTATTCATCCATTCTTCTTTTTTCATTGCTCTTATGTTTTAATTGTTAGTATTATTGGTTTCTTTTAGTATTGTAAAGATACTCATTATCAGTGAGTTAACCAAATGTTTATTCAATTATTTTAGGCGTAATTCGTTCATAATCAAATATTTAACTTTTGCTATAAAACAAAAATGGCGCCGACTTTCACAAGCCAGCGCACATAAGAGCAATGAAAACACCAAAAAGAAGTGTTTTCAAACGCAAAGGTACTAAAAGAAACACAACTACAAAAAATCTTTGAGCAACTCTTCATCACTAATAAAGTTGTAATCTCTAGGATAAAACGTATTCGCTAATGCGTCCATATAGTCAGGAGAACGTTTGATACGTTTCTTGACATCTTCTTTAGGCTCAATGATAATCTTTCCATTACTAAGGAATTTCCACTTGGTTTCGGTAGCTTCCTCCATTAGTTGATCGCAGGGTGGGAGAGCAGCTCCAAAACCATTTTTAGGATTGAGCCAGTCACGTAAAGCCCAATATAGGTATGCTCTCATATTGGCAAATTCATATTCGCCAGTAATATCGTGTAAGCCATCTGCACCTTCGGAATATTTACAAGAAAAAGCATTCCTACACTCTTCTTCTAGTAGCCTGGAATATACTCCAGCTCCTTCACCGATAGTATCAATAAACGCTTTTGCTCCTTTCTTCTTCAGGTAGGGAATCGTCATACCTACTACGTGCATGTGATCCGCACGTCCGGCAGATTGATGAACTTCAAATTGAGAAACGTAGTTACCGTATCGCGGACAAAGCACACTATTATCGCGTCCCATACCGGCAACGTCAACACCTAGCTTACAAGATTTGGCTGGGATGAAACCGCTTGCCTGTAATTCCTGCCAATTCCTGTTTGCTATTTCTATCCATTCATAAGGAATAAGCACATCTTCAGAAACTTTCGGGAACATACCAAGTACCTTGACTCGAAACAAATCGTTAGGCCGGTATAGCTTACCTTCCCAATTGAAATCGCCTTCTCCCTCGTTGAAATCTGTTCGCTGAATGGGGGAGCACCAATTTATCACCTTGTCCTTAACCCATTCATAATCCACTTGACCGGGTATTACTATTTGCTTCTTTACTACATTTTCTGCATTTAGAGAGCTAAGTCTGAATTTTGCAAAACGGTCAGACTTCATGGCACGAGCTGCGTAACCAGTAGTAACATTAGGATTGAACACTATGAGAAAGCGAGAATTACCCTGTAAGTTACCCTCAATAGCGTTGTAAGTCGCTTCTGATATACCGGAAGCTTCAGTAACAACAAACATGGTATTTACAGCATGGAAACCAGACCATGCTTCTGTATTGTCGTCACCAGCTTTAAACCCAGTTAGAAACCACTCTTCGTAATCAGTTTTAATGCCGGAAGACAATAAGCGTCCGGGCAAGAACCCTGCATTTCTAAATAAGCGGGATATTTCAGGTATCATGATATTTTGAACCTGACGGGCTGTAGGAGCTGTCATGGCAATCTTGGTATTCTTAACTAACTTACCTTCTTTCCAACGTGGAGTAAGATACATAAAACACATAGATGCACAAGCCGCAATATAATCCTTTCCCCTTGCCGTGCCTGACGCTACAGCAGTCATTGGATTATGCTGAACGGATTGAAGAATGGCTTGTTGCTCCTTGTCTAACCTTGAATGAAGAACATCATGAGCGAATTTGCACCAATCCTCCCGCCATGCTTTCATGTATCTTATAGACTTGTCATCTTTGCTCATTCTTCATCGTCTGGCAATTCTTGCATTAATTTCTCAAATGGATTAATATTCAAATCTTGCTCTACTTTTTCAACGTAACCGCGATGCTTCATTTTAGTCTTACTTAACCAAATAAGCATGGTGTTATCTTGTTCCGTCAAAGCTTTAGCAAACATTGTCGTTTCTAGCTTATCATAGAAACTTTCTTCTACTTCTTTCCATTTTTCGGCAAAATCTGGATCATTCGATTTCCATTTATAAGCAATGGAGCGTGAGATTTCTACAGCTTCACAAGCTGCGGTAACATTCAGCATCCTTGCTTCCAATGCTTTTAAAAACTTAGCTTTCTTTTGCCTTGTATTAAGCCTGTACTTCTGTGCCATCTTTACTTCCCTCCAATACATTATTCACAATTTCCAACATTTTGCATATACTCAAAGCCTGTGCTTTGATTTTGTATTTCGCCTGAACTTTTGCGGATACTTCATTTAATCGATACATTGTTTCCATGTCCAATAAAGTAAGGTTGCCAAGTTCTTTTTCTGAATAGCAATCCAATGTTTCCATTAATTTGTCAAATGAGACTTTCTGTGTATCTACAAACATAAGAGTTACTGGAACAATTTCATTATTCGGCATTTCAACTGTATAGTTGATGTCTTTAACGCTTTCTAGTACTTCATTACTGATATGAGCATACTCTTTCAGTGCGACATCCGTTATTTCATCAAGTAATTGCTTTAAAATTTCTGCATCGTCTTGACCGACAATACTGTTGTGGCTTAACTGCGTAGCAAGTAACCAGTCATTATTTGTCTCCTCTTCATCTATATACATGACATGGATAGAGGTAAGACCTGCCATTTTTGCAGCTTGTGTACGATGATTTCCACTTACTACTGTATATGTGCCATCCGGATGTTTCACACAAAACGGAACGGATGAAAGTTGTCCGTCTCTACGTATGTTGTTTACTAATGCATTAAACGTGTCTTGCTGCATGAAATGTGCATTTTTTTTGACTAGTTTAATATCAGACAACTGTACTTCTGCTATCTTGAATTTTCCCATATATTATTCCTTTCTTGGTTCATCACTGTATTTTTCTACAAATGTTTTTAAAATATCATCTAAGTTGCCACGAATACCTGCATCTTGTATGTAATGGAGTTTACCAACGCAACGTTCATGTAATTTGAATACACCACGATATTTCATACTTACAGGTTTATCGGTGAACACGGAAGTAGCAATAACACCACATTGATGTTTATATCTTATATCCAGTTCTGATTTAAATTCTGATGAAAGAACGCCCATTATTAGCAATCGGCTCAACTTAGGCAGAGGGTGGTCTATGACAAAATCCGATTTCATCCAAACTGCATCCATGCCGTATTTGCTGACCTTCAGGAAGTCAAACATACAAGCTCCGAACACGTAATCATCCAAGAACCACAAATAACAGAACGGAGCTGATCCGAGTATGATGCCTTTCTTCAAGTAAATCATGCGCAGATAATCAATTTCTGCCATAGAAGCACGAACAAACCGGAGTTTGCTATTATTTGTAAGTACGTAATCGTCTGGCAACCGTTTATATTTTAGAGGGATGATAGTCCGCTTGTTAAAACTGCTGTCTCCACTTTCTACCACATTAGACCAAATATATGTGCGTTGGTCTTTGAATACCTCTCTTCTGCCCATAAATCCATGCTGCGAGAGAGCCATGTAATTAACTTGTTCTTCATCTATTTCTGCATATTTCGTTTTAGTTCGTTCTTGAGATCCAAAATCATCCAATAAGAAACGCTGTAATGCGTTGCTTGTGGCTTTCATACCGGAATGAAATTCATTCTGATAGATTAATATGTCATTCTCTTTGCAGTTAAGAATTGCATCTGATATATCAGCACAATAAAATACTTCAATAGACTTACTTTTAAGGCTGTCTACGAGCTTTTGGTAACGTTCCGTATACTTCTTATGGTAATGCTCCAATTTTGCCATAAAATCGTCATAAAGCGACTTATGGTAAATATCTTGTGAGTTCTTATGCTTCTTGATGGCATTGAACAGATGGATAGTGGCAATAATTTCAGCCGGACTTTCAGACTTGATATTCAGAAACTCATATTCATCATTAAAACGCAGTTCTTTTATCTCTCCCTTGATTGCCTTATACATCATGTAGATAAAATACTCCTTTGTATACACCTTAATCTCACGGTTGGTAAGTATTTGCTCTATATCCATATAGTATGAGTTTACCACATGAGCAATATCAAATTTGGCCGCTTCTTTCTTGATGAAGGAAAGCATACGATTAGTTTTCTTAAACATGGAGCCTACTATCGTAACATTGTCCGAGTGTTCTGCTGCCCAAAGTAACGGTTTATGTCTTTGGGGAACCTTGGAATAGTCTATATGGAATGTCTCAAGACATTTGTCAATAGTGGTGAGTTGCTTATACTCTTCTATGTCTTCATGTAGGTAGGCATATTCTACAAATGAATACATGAATTTGATTGTTTCCAGCACCTTGTCGAAGTCCCATGAACTATTGAAGATACGGAATTCTGCTGTTCCTATCTTTTCAATAGAACATAAGTTGAGCCAGTACCGGATATGTCCTCTATCTGACCCATTACTAAAAACTTTCAGTAAATTCTCAATATTATCTGCTTCAAGAACTCGTTTTACAACATCCCAAGGTGGACTGGGTACGAGATATTTTGTTTCCCACCACTCGGCAATGTCAAATATTCGTTTGATTGGATAAGCGGTGTAGTAGGAGAGGGCAAACAAACGTTTGATAACATTCAAGTCCATATCTTTGATGTATAGATGTGCATCAAAACCTTCATTCCACATGAGATAACTTCCTGCATCTCTCATGGTCTGAATAAAATTCTTCAACTCCTGCAAATCTTCTATACAATAATGGTATGGGCGTGTGTTTATTTCCCCGCCAAATTGACCGTGATGCGTAACTGCCGATCCATCCGAGTTATTCATCATGGTTAGCTTGTTATCCGTCCACTTGTAACCCGATGGAAGAGGAATGTGCTCTTTATCACCATCAGCGAACTCCAGTTCCATGCCAAATGTGCGATTGGCTATATAGTCAATCCATGGTTTATCTATATTCGTGTTCTGCATATCTCAACTTGACTAATGATTTATAATCAGGGACAAAACGAACCACATCACCAATGTGATAATTCGAAACATGGTCACATTGCATTATTGTATATTCGCTGGAGCTATCTACATACTTCAAATTGGTATAATAGGGAATTCTGCATTTAGCCATGTCCGCCATTGAATAACCGCAATCGAGAATGAGTTGATTACGCTCTGGATAGATGCCTATTATTCTTGTTTGTAGTTCTATCCCATTAAAGCCTTTTTTCTCTTCATTATTGCAATATGGAATAGTGCCAAACAGCATATATTCTCCTATTCGCACATCACTTATGAAGTTTGGAAGTTTGTCATACTGTCCGAGCCAAAAACTTCCTCCTAAACTGATGGATTCAATATATCCTTTTAGGTTGTCCCAGATGTCGTATAATCGCGACATTGGCGGGTATTTGTCATTGAGGCAACCGGAAGTAATCATACCGTATATATGAGCATCTGAAAACATCCTTATTTCGTTAGCTAGTTTGCTTGCTTCATAAATGCTTAAACCTTCTCTGTTATCGTAAGAGTCAATTGGAATGTAGTAGTTGTGTATTCCTAGGCAACCCTCTCCATTAATAGTGAGATATTTCCAAGCATCAGCAAATGATGTTACTACTGCACCTATATTATCTTTTGTCGCTTTCCCAATAGAATAACATACGCTATCTTTCAAATGTAACCCGAAAATCTTATTTCTTATTTTATCCGCTATATGCTCATGAATATCTTCATAGAAGTCCTTAAACATTAATGAAATGGGAACATTAACAAATGATTGCGCCTTTTCAATGTTCTCTATTATATTCTTGGTATAGACAATAACTTTCATAGCTCCCACTTTAAGATTAAACGTTCAATCCCTTTGTATTTGGTATCACGTTTGAACGAGAACCCGGCATTGGTAAAACTCTTGATGCTTGCTTCATTTTTTGGTGAGGTCATGGCAAATACCTCTTGTGCACCGTTTGAAACCAATTTTGCAAGATTTGCATTGAGTAAAATGTACTGAAAGCTATTACCCCTATAATTTGAACGAACGAAACATTTATCTACGTAGGCAGTACCATATTCAGTGAAATATGCAAGCGAATAAGCAACTAGCTTATCATTTATCAATAATCCGTAACTGCAACCAGATTGTAAGCACTTGACTATATCTTCCGGTTCCGAAGCGAAACACATATCAGGATCAGAGAGCAATTTTTGTTCCATTTCTTCTATGGTAGTAATGTCAGACATAGATAAAGCTTTCACTTGCATCTTGTATTCTATGCTGCCTTTATGCGTCGGGAACAATGGTTCGTAACGGTCAATCCATGCTTTAGAAAGGAATGTGTCTATATCGACTTTAGGCAATAATGCTTTTCTATAATTGTCGAAAATGTCTAATACAAATTCCTTATGCTTAGCAAGTTGCTCATTTTTCAACGGACATTTACCGCTACGGAAAACAAGACCTTTCTTTACCGACTTTACCCACAAAGGATAAGTTCTACACATGATAGGTTTGTAGCCATTATCACATGATTTACAGTCTTTAGCGATACATTTTACCTTTTTACCGCCAAAGTAATCATCATCTATAATCTGTAAATGGGAGATTTCTTTTTCATACCCGTCAAGTTCATGGGGGAGAATTACAATATGTCCGTCTGATCCGAACGAACAACACTTCCAACCGCAGCCGGAGTTTTCACATGCTCTTATTAGTCCTTTTTCGTCCATATATTTAGGTTGTATATAACTTCATATACATTTTGCGTTAAATGCCTGCCGAGCGTTTTCCCGGCAGGCTTAACGCAAATTCAATCATCTTTCAAGCTACTTGCAAGAACACTTATACAATTCTTCGGCTTCTTTCAGTCGTGTCAGATGGCAATTTCCATCACCTCGTAAACTGCACAAGCTTTTATGTTCTTGCTTTTGCTTATCGCTACTATAAAGGTTGAGCGGAAACAGGGAATCGAACCCCACTCTTTGGCTGGAATGCCAATGCTCTACCGATGAGCTATTTCCGCAAATGCTTGTCTATTCCAAGCTGTCAATGGTTTTCGTTTTCAATTGACGTGTGTATCTATAACCATAAAAAGCCTCACACATATCTTTAAAACAAACTAGCTTGTTCGTACTTAGGCTCTTTCTTCTCAACTACCCCAAACTCCGTTATTTTAATGCCAGTATTTTCAGTAAGCCATTTTGCCAAAATATGACGATGGCAGAAATCACCCGGTTTTTCGTAACAGCAGAGAGCAACATCTTTGCCTTCACCGTGTCGTTGGATAGTTTGAATCAATTCTTTCGGATTGACTTTTGCAAGAACATCATTCAAATACATACTCGTGTACTCTTCATAAGTCCATTTGTCATCCAACATATATCTTCTTGGTGCAACCTCTATAATTTGAGGTGCGTTATAAAATTTTGGTCTGCCTAAAGCGACACATATCATTTTGATGTTCGCTGCTGCCAGTTTTCTGTAATTTCCAAAATATGATGTATAAATCCTCATTGCTTTAATTTTATGGTGTAAAGATACAAAAAGTGACGTAAATTCAATCACTTTTAGTCATAAATTTGTCTAATTTGATAATTTTATTGTCTCAACTTTATAGCACCTCATCATGTGGTCTGTTTCGCGTCCCATATTGAATGTTTTGCCAAGATAGTACATGTGAGCTTCTTCCTCTGGTAGGTTGATAGGAGTGACGAACCAATCTTTATTGCCTTGTTCGTCTTTTAAATACACTTTTACTGTTGTTTTCATTGCTCTATATTTTATAAAAGTAGGGTTAATCAATATTCTCAATTAATTTAAGAACAAGATATTCTGGTGAAACACCTTTGATTTCACAAAAATCGAGGACGTCTTCTTTTTTGATATTTGAGATTTCAACTCCTCGAATAGTCATTTTTTTTGTTTGGATTGTTTTTTCATTGCAATCCATACGCTTGAATCTGTTTTTGTAATCATTCATAATTTACACTTTTACCGTTGTTTATATTAAAATGAAGGGTCGATATAATGGTTCTGATAATGGAGCATCAATAATACTCCATCTTTATACGGTTGTCCTTCCATAACCCAATATCCATTTCTTCTTTTGGTAAACACTTTTTCTTCCCCTTCAAGTTCTGGTAGAATTTCATATTTCCCATCGTAATAGTCAATGCATCTCGTCTGGTTACAAGTGACTTCAATTTTGCAAGGAGAAATTATTTTTGTTACTGTAGCTGCGCGTTTATCAGAGTAATAGCAAATTGTACAGCCTAGACCACGCTCTGGTATAAGGTTCTTAATAGCTTCCATTCGTTTTTTATCTTTTTCTTGTCTCCATTTGAAAAAGTCTTTTTCGTCCGATGGGCACTCTTTTTTCTCTATTTCATGAAGAATTGCAAAACTTTCTTTGCTTGTTAATTTACTCAATGTTTTCATTGTTCTATATTTTATCCGTTATACGTTGCTGTTATTTCTTTAGCATGAAGTTCTTTTCTCAACTCACCGTTCTTGTATATTCTTACAGATACGATTCTAACCGTATCGGATAGGAAACGTCCACAGTCTTTTGTTACCTTTTGCTCTAACTTAAGTGCCTTCGCTAAATCTTTGGTACGCTTTTTTATGGTGCTCTTGAATCCGAAGACGAAATCTTCGGTGTCAATCTCGAACTGATAGGTGTTAGAGTGTAATATCTGGTTAAGTTCGGATGTCATTCGTTGTATTTTGCTCATTGATTTATGCTTTAAAATTCAACAATTGCAATTTCATATTCAAGACCTGAAAGAACACCTTCAATCAAAGATTGCATTTGTTCCATTTCTTCCAACTCTGTTTCTTCAAACTCTTTTGATTCCCAGATGTTCGATGCAGTCCATTCACCATTCTCTGAAAGGAAGCGATTATCCTCTATTCTCCAATAACCATTTCTCGCATCTCTTAAACTGATTTCAACTTCTATCTTTTTCATTGCTCTTATTGATTAATTTGTTATTTTTGATATGTAAAGATACAAATAATATATTGATTACCAATAAGTTAAATTAGAAATATGCATGGCTTAAACTTTGTTTAACTATTTCATTTTCAAGTACTTCGATATAATAATAGATTTGCTTTTCTCTATTTCCTTGTCGATGTCAATTCCAAGTTGACGATAGAACGAGGAATTTCCGGAAAGGCTTTCACTTGCTATTTTTAAGGTTCTTTGCTCTTCTTTGGTAAATCCTATGCGAAAGGTGGAGAAAATTGCTAGTGCGGCTTTAAAATCACCGCACTGGAGTAGTGAAATAGCTTTGTTGGTTTTCGTTTCCATTAATCTATGAGTATTTCCGATCCAATCATTTCATTTGCTCTACTAGCATTTACAAAATAAAAGCGTCCCTTAGAAACATAACTGTCTTCTGATGTGTACACTTTTATAGCGTAGTATTGTCTTTGAGCTTGTGAATAACATATTTCCCAGATTGTTTTCCATTTGACAATAAACTTATTGCCTTTTGCTAGTTCTTGTTCTATTTCATCTGGTCTGAATTTAATACCGGCTAGTACTAGTATATTTTTATTTTTCATCTCCCCACAACTTTTTAGCCAGATCATATTTTTTTTGCAACTCATTCACTTCCTTTTTGGCATAAGTGAGGGCGTAAGAGTGACTACGTGGATATTTTCCGGACATCACACCTTCATGGTATTCTTTCGCTTGTTCCAACTTGTGTTCGTAGAAGTCAATACTTTCCGGCATAGAAAGATTGATCGTTTCAGCGCGTTTTTCCCAGTACTTGGCTACTCTTTCATGTTCGGCAGCTTTATCACTAAGCTCGACGCTTTTCCCCATATTATTCCAGGCGTCATCTATCATTTTGCGATGTCCTCGTTCGCTATGGTGTCCTACTTTGATCGGCTCACCCAAAGAAAGGAAATCGCGATGTTTGTTTGATTTCTGAAAATATTCATCGCTCTTTTGTGCTGCTGATAATGCCCATTCATGCCTGCGTTCCGCTCTTTGCCTTGCCCATTCTTGTACATTGAAACCATCTGCTCTGACGATGGAATAGTAGTAAAAGCCACTTTTTTCGGCTATCAGATTAAAAACTATGCAAGCATTTTCTTTGCCATACTTGGTTGTAACTAGAATTTCTTCGCCTCTTTCGTGCTTCTCTTCGCACTTTGCCAAAAATACGTTTGGCGCAAATTTGTAATATGTATTCATTGCTCTTATGTATTGTAGGGATTCTTCCCCTGTTAATGTTAATCTTCAAATACGTCCGCTTCTTTAATTCCAAACGGAGAAAGCGTGGATAAAACAGAGCGTTTGGTTACTCCATTAATCAGGATGCAGTTGTCTTTTACCTGATATTCGAAATCTATTCCAAGATTGACTAATTTAGTTGCAATCTCACAAATTTGTTTTTTGTTTAATGTTGATATTCCTACCATATTTTTGTACTTTATGCAGGATTTTAACCTGCTGGTTAAATTTACGCTGCCATTAAATCGCTCATATATCTTTCGTATTCGTTGTAAGCTTTTAGACTCATCTCGTATAGTTCGAACTTACCATCATTCTCTTTGCATATATAATCTGCAAGAATACCGGAATTTTTTGTCATGAATAAGATACCATCTACACTAGAAACTTTGATTGCCTTAGGAGTGTCTTTTGAAGGTAAACCGTAGTGACCGCGGATAACTTCTTGAACCTCATCAATTTTGTTGTAAGTGTAATACAATGAATAATCTTCTGTTGATAATCCTTGTATAAACTTGATTTTGCCGGAATCTTTATTTATTTCTTTCATTACTCTTGTCTTTTAATTGTTAGTATTATTGGTTTCTTTTAGTATTGTAAAGATACTCATTATCAGTGAGTTAACCAAAATAAAACAATCTAAAAACTTTTACTTAAACTTTGTTTAACTTATTGTTTTACAGCCCCCTAGTCAACTAACACAAATTCATATACAAATACAAAAGGATTCCTTTCCCATGTACATTTGCCGGACACTTTGTCTATGAGGGCGGCAAAGGCTTCTTTAGGGTTCTTAAACCAGCGAGAAGCAAAGTATTTATTATCTCCGTTCAAAAAAGCATCATAAGCATAAAGGAAAGGGGATTCATCAGATATCACCTCTTGCCTAACAATCCCCTCTTTCAAGCAATCTTCATCGCTAATGTCCTGTAGGCGTTCAACTTTGATCCCGATAATTTCGATATGATGTGGCATCAAGTCGGCTTTCACAAACATCTTATTAAAAAATCCGCTATTCTTTGGCATTATAGGATAACCATCTTCGTCTAATCCGTAATCAGGCATATTGCCACAATCACTATAACTTTGCGCAATGGCAACAACTTCTCCAAGTTCATATTTCGGCAATATCTCGCCCATATCAAACTCCCTTTCATCTGCATCGTACATACAAGGAAAGCCAACTATCTTTTTATCAGAAGGACTTCTGTGTATATTGAATCCTGCGACCCATTCTCCCCTAAAAGTTATTGGACATTTGATTATTCTTCTCGTCATAGTCTTTCGACCATCTAATACGGCTTGGGTTAAGCCAAATTTATCTGAAAACATAATTTTCTTCATGATTATTCCTCCCTTTCTAATTGTTTCACAATTTTAAAATAATCCTCGTTGCTTAAAACCTTTTCCGCAGCATCTAGTACGGTATTATATCCGTTACAATAAGCCAAATCTGCAATTTCACTTATTATAAGTTTATTGATATCATCTTCTTGCAACTTCAATAGTCTTTCTCGGCAACGGGATTTATTGTTTTCTCTGTTCATCGCTATTCCTCCTTGATTAAATCTGGGTTATCGTAGATATTTCCAATCACGATAGTATCATCCATTTTTGTAAGATCAGATTGCCCGAAATAGAATAAATTTCGACCATTAGAAAGTTGAAAACTACAATTACGATATAGGATAATAGCTGTATATTCTTCTGGATTAAAACCAAATGTAATAGTGTGAAGAATATCCCCTTCGTAAATTTCCTTTCCGTCCTTGTCAAGTAGCCCGGTGAATTGACCTACGGTTTCGGGATAAACCTCATACATGCCGATGCTTTTCCCTATTTCGATATTATTTAATGGTGGAATGACAGCATATCTGTTCTTTTCGATCTTAACGAGGGAGCCATACAGCCAGTCTTCGCCGTATATGCTTTTCCCTCTGAATTTTATTGTACGATTCATTTTATTCCTCCTTTTCTTTAAAGTGTTCTATTAGCTCTTCTACAGTAGCCTTGTGGTAATTCCCTGAAATGATTGTTGCGTGCATCCAATTTATATCCCAAAAGAATACGCTACCTTTAGGCTCTGTAAAATAATGGTCGTTACCCATAGCATCATCATAAGAAACGCTAAGAGGTGAATCTGCTATGAACCATTGATTTTCGTTTGTATCATCCCTCAATGGGGCTATTGCCAAGAAAAGTTCTTCGTTATTTCCGCAATCAACACTATCGGTTTCGTCAGGATGTGGAATGTTACTGAAAAACTCAACACTATATAGACCGTATTCGGGTTCAGTGAAAATACATAAATCTTCGTTAAGTTCCGCCCCAGACAATCTATATCCCAACTCCTCCAACTTCTTCCGAAGCTCCGGTGTATTGCGTCTAATAAACGCTGCTGTTGTAAATCCCATAGTTATTCGTTTTTAAGTTCTTTCAATACCTTTTTCACTATCTCATATCTATTAAACTTCCAATTAGTATAAATATCCTCTATGTGCTTGTCATATATGTATGAATACAATTGAGAACGAAAAGATTCTCCATCTAACCCACTATCATCATAATCATCGTACATCATCAATTCATGAGCTACTTCATTACATTCTTGATGTGTGACGAAATCATACAAAGTCCTATCATAAACATTTGTCTGACGGACATACTTTTGTCCCGGCTGTATCTTGCAGGCACAAAAATCACATATATGCTCTTTCTTGGCTGTTGGATAGGTTTCTCTTAGTACTGTTGGCATAATTAGTCCTCCGTTTCTATTTCAAAGTGTATTGAAAGCCTTCTTCTTTCAGTATGCTATCAATCAATCTATCTATTTCCTGATCGGATAGAAATTGCTTACCTGCGTCCTTTTGCTTCCGAAGTTCAACTTTAAGCCTATTCTCTATCCTTTTCAACGCTGTACAAGTGTTCTTATCAGGATAATACCAAGCGATGGAACTGCGAATAATTGCTTTAATATGATCTAATTCTAAACTATCCGGGCAATGTTTATTGAGAAAGTCCAAATCCTCTTTGATTAGTTTCTCATACGCCTCTTTACTTATCTTTATGCTCATATCTATTCTTGTATTGAACAATTCTACATTGCTAATTTAGGTTCAGAAAGAATTTCATTTAATCTCTTTATCCCCGCATCGTAATACTCTTTGTCGATTTCAAAGCCTATAAACTTTCGATCGGTATTGATGCAGGCAACAGCTGTAGAACAACTACCTGCAAATGTGTCTAATACTACGTCGCCTGGTTGCGTGACTAATGCTAATAGCCGTTCAATCAACCTAACCGGCTTCTGGGTAGGGTGAATAGCACTATAATGGTCACGCACTTGTTTGATTATCGATTTTTCACTCGTGCCGACTTCCATTGAAGATATGACATTACATGCCCTGTCACCTATCATCATATCACCGTGAAGGTTGTTTTTATTGGATTTATTATCTTTATATAAATCAGTCCTTATTATTGATCTCTCTGTACATCCATTTGTCATAGCCCTAGATACAGCAGCGCATCGATCTTCTCCCATGAACCCAGTTTGAGCAGTTGCATGATATCCATGCTTTTTGTTTTCTTTATAAGAAGCTGTATTGTTGATAAGAAAATTTTCCACTTCCTTTAAAGATTTAGGATTATGAAGTATATTCCTCAACCTCTTTATATCCGCTAATATCGAATCTATATCATTACATTTAGCCTCTATATAAGGTATCTTGCATCTATTTATTTTCCCTTTTCCTACACAGTGTATACTAATAGTCTCATGAACCCTCAATAGAGGCAATAGAGGGGATGTTATATATGACTTATCCCATATAACTTCCTCTTTGAATTGAAATAGTGGATTTTTCAATGCCTCAATTCCAATTTCAATGTCGTTAAAAAAACGCTTCCCATTAAATTCATACAGGTAACCGTATTTGCCATTATATATCCTCACCTTGTCTAATAAGGTATTCCACCGATAAAATGAAGTACCACGCCCAAATAGCACTATAAATCCATTAGGTTTTAAGACACGTGCAAATTCAAGGAATAAGGATTGTTCATCAAACGGACGCTCCAATTTTTGACCTTTCAAATACAGATATGGTGGATCAGTTAAGATACAGTCTATACTTGAATCTGGAATACGCTTAATACCTTCCTGACAGTCTTTGTTATATATCTGATTTATATTCATTATTTACTTGTTTTACGCTAATTGTCTAACTCTTCGATTCTCTTAAATATTCCATGTACTATCTGCGGGCACATAGAATTACCATAAGCGTGAAACACCTCTTTTATCAGTCGAGATTTGCCATGCACTTCAAGTGATTTAGAGGAAAACCCATAATCCACGCTACAAACTGGTGGTTCAGTAGCCCACGATTTCCCAACCGATAAAGTTGCTCCGCAATTGCTCCGGAGCTTCTGTTTAATCGACGGGCATACATTGGAGAAGAAATATTCACCCTCTTGTAATCGGACGCTGTTGGAGTAAGCAACCAGGTAACACCTAGCTCTTCTGTGGGGCGCACCTGCATCCGAAGCGTACATAATCTTCCATTCCGCATTGTACCCCAGTCTGGAAAGCGAATGGATGATTTTTGCAAAATCTCTTCCGTTGTTAACTCTTGTGATATTGGCAACATTTTCTGCAACAACCCAGCGCGGGCGGATTTCATCAACCGCCCGGCACATGTGCCACCATAATCCGGTTCTTTCTCCTTCAAGTCCAAGTTGTCCCTTTCCCCCTGTCTGCTTTGCTTTACTAGCATCCTGACAGGGGAACCCACCTGTAACGATGTCCACTCGTCCGCGCCAAATATTAAAGTCTGTTGTGGTAATGTCTGCATAACTTGTACTTTTAAATCGTTTTTCTAAAAAGCTCCGGCAAAAATCGTTTATCTCGCAATGGAAGAGATTTTCCCACCCCATCCATTCGGATGCAAGTTCTGGAGCTCCAATTCCGCTAAATAATGAACCATGTGTTTTATTCATATTTAATTTGTTATACATTAAATAAACTTTCTGTTGGAGCATACTTTTTATACTCTAATTCAGCTAATCCCATAACTTGGCTTCTTGAAAGGTATCTTAAAATATCATCCATATCTGTGTTTACACGATATTGATGTTCATATCCTTTTATCTCTTGCCATTTTCGTTTGCCCTTTTCTCGTTGCATTAACTTAAAAAAATAGCGAGCAGAGACAGAAAGCGTATCAATACGTAATGTGCAGGTGAGTTTTAAATCTCTTTCTCCCTGCGAAAATATCATTTCAGTCATTTCATTAATTATATTGTTTTACGTTAATCGTCGAAAGATAAATCCATATATGCAACCTGCGCAAGTTCTTCCATCGCATCGCAAAAATCTTCGTTATGGCAGGTTTCAAGTTTCTGTCTTACAATATTGCAAGCAGCTTGGAAACCTGCCATGTAATCTACTTGTGGAATAGTTCTACTAGAATATTCCTCTGCCATTTTAATTACTTCTTTCTTATTCATATCTAATCTTGTTATTTGGCTCTACTTCTTTACCAATTCAACTTCTGTCGGCTCTTCATCTTCCCATTTTACTTCGGGAAATAAAGAAGAGTCAAGCTTATAGAAATCATGGGGATTATCACTACATAATTGCCAACTTTCCGAATACTTCACGGGTTGCTTTTTATAAAGGTACAAATCACCGTCTTTGTCTCTTGCTACATACATAATTAATCTCCTTTCTCCTTAATCCGTTCTAGTACATCTCTGTTGGCTTCCAGTATTTCATCGAAAGAAGGGATTGGCAACCACGCAAGTATTTTATTAGAGCCAAACTTCCAATCTTTTTCGCCCAAATAGGAATTTTGTTGGATTTGTATTTCCCCCTTATATTCATAAAGGACTAAAACTTTTTCCAAATAGTCCGGCAACCGCTCCTCAACACTTATCCACGGGGATTGCTTTGCATGCCATTCCGCACCAGCGATAAAAGAGCGTTTCGCCGTTGCACGAACATTCAGCGCCTTTTTCATTTCTATTTCCGCATTTTGATTTGCAGCTTCTTTTAATGTCTGTTTCATAATGATAGTTTTTTAATGTCATCCACTGATAGTTTGTCCTTAC
>OBLF01000565.1_pt1 | contig 38996 bp, 34 predicted proteins | sample 1519231 | NCBI WGS metagenome assembly OBLF01 (sample SAMEA2602895, study PRJEB22501) | metagenome | reverse complement strand
TACAGCGGCTATGGTTCTCGCCCTACTTTATATTTGATACCATGAGATATAGAGGCGAAGAGTTCTAAAGAAGAACTCAAAACTTCTATGACAGAGGAGAAAACAGAAAGAAGGCTATGCCAACGCATAGCGAATGGAATACGCTATGTGGAAAATTTTAGGTGGTACCCATTGAATTTTATATGAAAATAAGAAAAGCAAGCGAATGTATATATTTTGCTATATATTTGCTTGTTTTTTATGTATATAAAGAAATACACTAATTGACATAATTAAGAAAAAATGGTATACTTTAAATTAGTGCAGTTAGCACGGTATGTTATGCATGCTAAATGTAAATCTGTTTCAGCATGCAAAATATATGTCCGTTCCGAAATCAACCCACACAAAGTAAGCAAAACACTTACTACAACCTTAAGGAGGAGAATTATGATTCCGAAAATCATTCTCACAATTTTAGCACTGAACTTCTTTGTGATAACGGCTTCGATACTGCGTTTCATTGCAGACGAGAGGATACGGGTAAGCAAAAAAGAAATATGCGGATACGTAATAGCATACACTGCATGTGCCATCTTTGGAGGCTTGTGCATTGGACTCTGCACCGTAGTTGAATCTGGAGGACTCGAGGCGATGCTTACAAACCCATTGCTAGGAAGGAATACCGTAATTGGATTATTTCTGATGTTAGCTGGATCTTGGGCAGATATGTGCATGTATGTAAGCCGTAAAGAACCAGACGATAACGACCAAGAAGAGGAAGTCAACGAGACGAAAGGAAAAAGGGACGACAGGTAAAAAATAACGGACATATACGACAGACGGGAGCTTTAGGGCTCCCATTTGTCGTTTTTTTAATTCCACCAAAATTTAATCAAAAAATTTCAGTCAATTGAAAAAGTAAATGCCATTTGGAAAAACTAAATTCTATTGATCGACTAAAAGCTATTGAAAAAAATTCCAAATAGAATTTAATAAAAATTGTTGACAAATTTTTTTTGTATGCATATAATGAATATGTGAACAAATATTCAAACGAAACAAATAAAATGAAATAAAACAAAATTTGAACCCGCCACATGGAATTAATATTAATCAATAGAAGTGGCAGGACAATAACTAAAATTAAAGAAAGGAACAAAAGGTATGGAAGAAAATGTTGAACAAATAAGTATTAATGTGGAAAAAGTAAATGATATAAAAAGTAAAATGCCTGATGATGACTTGTTATTTGATATTGCCGAGAATTTTAAGGTGTTTGGAGATTCAACAAGAATGAAAATAATTTCAGCTTTGCTAGAAGATGAATTAAATGTTTCTGAAATTGCTGCAATTACAAATTCGACTCCATCTGCAATTTCTCATCAATTACGAGTTTTAAAACAGGCTAAACTTGTTAAGGGCAGAAAAGATGGTAAAGCTGTGTACTACAGCCTAGATGATGAACATGTAAGAACTATATATGAAATAGGAAAAGAGCATGTAGAGGAAGAACAGGTATAATAGCTAGTAATGACAAAATTACAGGGCAATAAAACAACCAAGTAACAAAATAATGTAATAACAAAATTACAATATAATAAAACAACAAAATAACGAGATAGTAAAAAATACAAATAAGGACAATAACCCTAATCACAAAAAAACAAAATACCAAAAGAAAGGAATTTTTTATGAAAAGATATGAATGTAAAATTAGTGGATTAGATTGTGCTGATTGTGCAAATAAAATCCAAGAAGAATTAAGCAAAAATCCAGAGCTTGAAAATGTATCTGTTAGTTTTGCAAAACAAAAAATAGTATATGAAACGGAAAAGGTTTCAAGAGAAGAAATTAAAAAAGTTGTAAAAAGTCTTGAACCAGAAGTTGAGTTTATAGATGAGGAAGAAACTATTGAACTTGATGGAAAAGACCAGAAAAATGAGCAAGCAAAAAAAGAAAACAAGAAAAAGTTTATGATGCATACCATTAGACTTTTAGTAGGAGCTTTAATTGCAATTATAGGCTTATATGCTAAGATTCCTGAACCTGTATCAACAATATTCGTGCTTGCAGGTTATGCGATTCTTTTATATAGAACTGCAAAAAATGCAGTATATTTATTGTTTAAAAGTAAAACAATAAACGAGAATTTATTAATAACAATTTCTTGTATTGGAGCATATTTAATTGGTAAACATTCAGAAGGATTAATGGTAATTATCTTATATGAAATAGGAAAAATACTTGAGGAAAAAGCAATAAATAAAACTAGAAAATCTATTTCAAGCCTTATGGATATAAAACCTGCTTATGCAAATTTGAAATTACAAGATGAGATAAAAGTTGTTAGACCTCAAGATGTAGAAGTAAATCAAATTGTTATTGTAAAACAAGGAGAAAAAGTACCACTAGATGGTGTTGTTGCAAAGGGAGAGGCTAATTTAAATACTGCATCTTTAACAGGAGAAGCAAAGCCACAAAGTGTTCAAATTGGAGCTAATGTTTTGTCTGGAAGCATTGTTTTAGATGGTCTTCTTGAAATAAGAGTAACCAAGAAATATGAGAATAGTACTGTTAGTAGAATACTAGAATTAGTTGAGAATGCAACAGACAAGAAAGCAAAAACAGAAACTTTTGTAAATAAGGCAGCTAAAATATATACACCAATCGTGCTTGGAATTGCATTTTTACTAGGAGCATTTTTGCCACTGGTTTCAAATGTTCCATACACAACAGAAAATGGTTCAATTTATAGAGCTCTAATATTCTTAGTAATCTCTTGCCCTTGTGCAATAGCAATATCAATTCCTCTATGTTATTTCTCTGGAATTGGAAAATCATCTAAAGAAGGAATTCTTATAAAGGGAAGCGACTATTTAGATGGATTGAAAGACATAAAAGAAATTGTATTTGATAAAACAGGAACACTCACAAAAGGTGAATTTATAATAGATAAAATAGAAAGTTACGATTCGAAATTTAATCAAAAAGCTATTCTTCAATATGCCGTACTTGGCGAAAGCTATTCAAATCATCCTATTGCAAAATCAATTGTAAAAAGTGCAAAACATTCTGAAGATGAGGCAATGGAAGAAGCTTTAATAGATGACAGCAATCAAGTAAGAGAGTTTGCAAATCAAATAAAAGAAAGCAACAAGGTTTTGGAACAATTTATAAAAGAGAACAAAGAAAAGGTTGAAAATTTTGAAGAGGTTGCAGGCAAGGGAATAAAATATAACATTGACGGAAATACAGTTTTACTTGGAAACAGCTTACTTGTTGGAAAAGAAAATGAAGAAGCAGACGCTACAAAAATATACGTTAAGTTTAATGAAAAACTAGTTGGAGCAATTACTTTAAAAGACGAGACTAAAGAAGATGCAAAAGAAGCTATACAAAAATTAAACGACAGAGGAATTATAACTAAAATGTTCACTGGTGATTGCAAAGAAGTTGCCTTTAGAATAGCTCAAGAATTGAAAATAAAAGAAGTAAAATCTAACATGCTTCCAAACGATAAGTACGAAGAACTTGAAAAAGAATTAAAGAAGTTTAAACAAACATCAGGAAAAGTTGCTTATGTTGGAGATGGAATAAACGATTCACCAGTACTTGCAAGAGCAGACATTGGAATATCTATGGGTGGAGCCGGATCCGAATCTAGTATAGAAGCTTCTGATGTGGTTATAATGACTGACTCAATTGAAAAGATAAATGATGCAATAGACATTTCTAAGAAAACAAGCAAAATAATAAAAGAAAACCTAATTTTCTCAATTGGAGTAAAAATTCTAATATTAATTTTAAGTGCCTTAGGAGTTGCAAATATGTGGGAAGCAGTATTTGCTGATGTTGGAGTAACACTAATAACAGTACTAAATGCAATTAGAATATTGAAATAAGATGTGTATTGTGATATTATTCTTTTGGAAAATTATTTTTTCACAAAGGCATAAATTAGGAAACGGGTGATAAATATGATTCAGTTATTTGATATAAAAAAGAATAACAAGAAACTAAAACTTCAAGATAATGAGCTATTGAATAAATATGCTGAAATGTCTAAGAAGAATAATGAAGAAATATTAAAATACACAAACAGCAATGAAAAAGGTCTTAACAGAAAGCAGGCTGAAGAATTGCTTATTGAAAATGGACCTAATATAGTTGTAAAAAATGAAAAAAAGAGCAGATTTTATTTTCTGTTTAATAGTTTTAAGGATAAATTTATAATAATCTTACTTATACTAGCGGTTATAAATTATATTTTAAGTGATGCAATTAGCACATATATAATTCTTGGAATTGCAGTAATTAGTGCTTTAATAAGATACTTCCAGGATTATAGTGTATATAAATTTAATCAGGAATTAAAATCAAAGCTATATACAACAACACATGTAGTACGTGACGGAAAAGAAAAAGAAGTTAGAGTAGAGAATGTTGTTATTGGAGATATTGTTCACTTGAACGCAGGTGTGATGATACCAGCAGATTTATATATGTTGGAGAGCAAAGATTTATTTATAAATCAATCTGTTTTTACAGGAGAGAGTGTTCCTGTAGAAAAAAGAGCTAATGTTGACGCAAAGGCAAATAACACAAAAGAAATCTTCTCGATGCAAAATATATGCTTGATGGGTTCTAGTGTCGTAAGTGGAAGTGGTACAGGAGTTGTAATTGATACAGGATTCTCAACCTATCTTGGAAAAATGAGCAAAGAAGTAGATACTAAAAAAGAGCCTACAAATTTTGAAAAAGGAATGAACAATATTACAAAAATGCTTATAAAGTATATGATTGTTGTATCTGTTGCTGTTTTTGTAATATATGGATTTATCAGAAAAGACTGGCTCGAAGCAATTTTATTTGCTCTTTCTGTTGCGGTTGGAATTACACCAAGCATGCTACCAATGATTGTGAATGTAAACTTAACAAGAGGTACAAAGGTACTTGCAAAAAAGAAAACTCTTGTAAAAAATATAAATTCAATTCAAAATTTAGGTGCTATAGATATTCTATGCACAGACAAGACGGGAACCCTAACGGAAGATAAAATTGTGTTGCAAAAATATATAGATGTAAATGGAAAAGAAGATAATTCTATTTTGGAATATGCATATCTAAATAGTTATTTTGGAACAGGAATGAAGAACTTGGTAGATAGGGCAATTATCAGCTATGGAAATAAAGTTGGAACAAATAAGATAATAAGTGATTATCAGAAAATAGATGAAATTCCATTTGACTACACAAGAAAAAGAATGAGTGTGGTTGTAAAAAACAACAAAAATAATGGCTACAGAATGTTTACAAAAGGTGCATTGGAAGAGGTATTAAAAACCTGCACAAAGGTTAAGTATGATGGAAAAATAGTAGACATTACAGATGAAATGATAAATATAGTTGAAGAAAAAGCAAAAGAGTTTGCGTCTCAGGGAATGCAGGTAATTAGCTTGGCTTCTAAAAGAGAGTACAGGGGTGTAAATGTGTTCAGTGTTGAAGACGAGAAAGATATGACCTTTATAGGATTTGTTGCATTCTTAGATCCACCAAAGAAAGATGTAAAAGCAACAATAACAAGATTAAAAAAGATAGGAATTACTACAAAAATATTGACTGGAGACAATCCTTATGCAACCTCAAACATCTGTAACTTAGTTGGAATAGACAACAAAGAAATACTGTGCGGAACTGATATAGATAAATTAAGCAATGATGAGCTAAAAGTAAAGGTAGAAGAAGTTTCAGTATTTGCTAGAATGAATCCACTTCAAAAAGAAAGAGTAGTAAAACTTCTAAAAGAAAATGGACATGTAGTTGGATATATGGGAGACGGAGTAAACGATTCGCCATCATTACATGTAGCTGATGTTGGAATTTGTGTAAGCAGTGCAACAGACATTGCAAAAGAAGCAGCAGACATCATATTATTAGAAAAAAATCTAGACGTAATATACAATGGAGTAATAGAGGGAAGAAAAGTATATGGCAATATTATAAAATATATGAAAATGGCACTAAGTTCGGATTTCGGCGATGTATTTAGTATAGTAATTGCAAGTATATTCTTACCATTTTTACCATTGCTACCAATTCAAATGTTATTACAGGATTTCTTGTACGACATATCTCAAATTGCGATTCCTTATGATAATGTGGACAAGGAATTCTTGGAGAAACCAAAGAAGTGGAGCACTGCTGGAATAAGTAGCTTTATGAATGTAATGGGAATAACCAGTTCAGTAATAGATGTACTTGCATTTGCAGGATTCTGGTTCTTGTTTGGATATAATGCATCAAAAGAAACCTTCTTCCAAACAGCCTGGTTTGTAGAATGTTTAATATCAGAAACAATGATAATTTACTATGTAAGAACTGCTAAAAAGCCATTCATAGAATCAAAGGCAAACAAGTGGCTGATGCTCGGAACAGCAGTAACAATAATAGGAACAATCATTACACCAATACTATTACATGATGTAGAAAGCTTTCACTTTGAAATTCTACCACTTAAATATTATGCATTCGTATTAATTCTTTTAATATTATATACAATATTAGTAGAGGTAATAAAGAAAAAATATATTAAGAAACATGGAGAGTGGCTATAATTACTGGCAAAAAGTTTCAGAAAATCAGCCCAATAATATAATAAATTTTTGAAGCATAAAATTATTGCTTTTTATAATAAAATAGTATACAATGATTAAAAATAAACGAAAAATTTCCAAAGAAAAGGTGTGAAGGAAAATGAAAGAAACGAAAGAGCAAGCAGAAGTAAAAAAAGAAAACAAAACTGTAAATAATTCTAAAATGGAAAAAGAGAGTATAGAAAAAACATTAAAAAGTCTACCAGAGGAAGATTTAAAAGAGCTAAAAAGCATTGTAAGTGGAAGAAAATTCTGCAAAAAAGGTCGTAGACTAAAAGACATAACCAGAGAAGAATTAGAAAGATATGAATATGAAAATAATAGCGGAATTTTCACTAAGCTATTCAAACATCGTTCATTCAAGAAAAAGAAAGAACAGCTTATGCTTGAGTGTAGAGTGTACAGCATAATAAGAACTGTAATAGCAGAATGTATAGATGAAATCAGAGCGGACGAAAAATATGTTCCAATCAGGAATGAAGAATTAATAAATAAAGTAAAAGAAAAAATATTGAAATAAAATAGGCATAAACTTATGAGTTTGAATTTCAATGTTTAATATAGATGTACAAAAATAGTTAATAAATATACATCTGAATTTTGAACAATGAAACAGCAAATACAATATAGTTAAAATAAATGTGATTTTCAAGTAGAATTTTTATGTAAATAAATCATTCTGCTTGATTTTTATTCAAGTGTATTGTAAAATATTAGATAGGAAAGGAGCATAAAATGAATCAAATTCTTGTTACAGAAAAGTTATATATTACACCAGAAATTAAAAAGAAAAAAAGAATGTATAAAGTTAGATTCTTTTTATCTGTTTTTTTAATATGCATATTATGCTCTTATTACATATATGCTGAAAGCGACAGAAATAAAAGTGAAGAGGTATCTCATCAGATTGCAGCTGATTATAGTAATGCGAATAAAGAGAAAGAAAATGATACGACAACGGCAAAATTTATAAATGATGTTATGATTGTTGCGTTAGACGAAAGACAATCTGAGAATGCACAAAATGATATTGTAGAAGATTTACCTCAAGAAACAAGCATGACAGAGTATGTAGCAAAGGACGGAGAAGATTATACAGCAGAAGCATTTTTAACAATACCAAAACTAGACATTAGCTATCCAGTATTATCAAAAACTTCTGATGAATTATTAAAAATTTCGTTAAACAAGTATTGGGGAAATGGTCCAAATAAGGTAGGAAACTATTGCATAGTTGGACACAACTACGCAAATGGAAAACTATTTGGAAAGTTATCTCAAATGGAAATTGGAGATATTGCAGAACTTAAGAGCACAAGCAACGGAAAAACAGTGCAATATGAAGCTTATGCAAAATATACAGTAAATCCAGATGATGTAAGTTGCACGAGTCAATTGACTGATGGAAAAAGAGAAATAACTTTAATAACATGTAAGAATTTCGGAACACAAAGATTAATAATAAAATGTAGAGAAATATAAATGTTTTTAGAAATTTGAATTTACTATAAAAGGAGAATAAACTCAAGAATAAACGGAAAAAAATAAATAAAAAATTCAAAATAAAATTGTAAAAATAACAATAAAACGAAAAAATAAAGATGTACCAATAACTGCACCAAAATAAAATAGAGAGGTGTGAATGTTGTAAATGAATAAAAAGTTATATAAACAAGAAAAACAGGACATAACTTTAAAAGAAATAAAAGAGCAACAGGAAGATTGGTACAGAAATTTTACTGAAATGTTATGTAAGAAAAAAGAAAAGAATATTTTGTGCGAACAGGAATATTCAGATTACCAGATTTCTGAATTATGTGAGAAATCACAAGAATACGAATTTAGTAAATCTAATAAACTTGATAAAATTAATAAATTGGATAAGGTTGATAAAATAGACAAACTTAATGAAGGTAATACTTTTAATAATTTAAATAAGATTAATAGCTTGACTAATATCAATAAGTTTAATACAATGGCTTTTCAACCGGTTATAGAAAATAAAAAAGAAGCAACAAACATAATAAATGAAGTTTTAAAAATCTTAAATGAAAATCAACTAAAAAATGAAGAAATAAAAATAGTAAAAAATAATTACACAAGCCTTAAAAATTTAGATGGAGAGGCTTGTGTTTTGTTTCAAAATATAAAATCTGAAAATATATATTATTTGATACAGATTATAAACAAAATTGATTATAATATGCCATTAAACATTATAGAATGTTATTACCAAAACATGAGAAGACTGCTAAAAGAGAAAGACAACTTTAATAAAATTCCACTAATAATTCCGTGCATAATTTATATAGGAAAAGAAGATTGGAATGCGAAAAGAAATATTGAGCAAGACAGAAATAACTTCAAATGCTTTGAAATACCAGAAAAAAAGATGAGTTTAGGAAAATATATATTACTAGAAACTAACAAAATAAAAGACGAAAAGCTGGTTGAGATGAATGGAATACTTCCGAAACTATTAGTAGTTGAAAGAACAAAGAAGTTTGAAAAGCTTATGAAAATAGTAAATGTTATAGATTATATAAAACCTGAAAAAAAAGATACAAAGATAATCAATGAATACCTTTATTATAAGTTATGTGAAAGTTGTGGCAAGAGAAGTGCAGACATAAAAATAAAAAGAATGAAAGAGGTGGAAAAGAATTTGAACTTTGTTGATATAATAAACATGCAAATTTACAAAGAAAAGAAAAAGGCAAAGATAGAAGAGAGAAATCTTATAGAACAAAGGATGAGAAAAAATGGAATAAATGAGAATATGATAAAAAAGATTGTTGGAGAAAAGGGATAAAAGCTTAAATTGAATTTACTTATGAATAAAAAATAACAATAAAGATTGTATGAAAAATGAAAAGAAAAAATAATTTTTATGACAATTTTAATTATGTAAATTTTGTCTTGACTTTTATATTTCAATTAAATATAATTATTCCAGTAAAAAACGAAGGAGGAATTAATTATGGCCAAAAAAGCAGAAGAAAAAGAAGAAGTTAAGACAATTGTTTGGGTATTCTGGATTCTATTTGCAATAGTTGGAGTTGGATTGTTATTTGCAGGAATACAAAGCAGTGTATTCGGAAACAGCATAGTAACATCTATAATGCTAGTTACAATAGGACTAGTTCTACTATTCGTTGGATTAATAATGGTTCTTGGAAAAGCTAATATAATAGCAAATGATCTTGAACTACCAAAATCAGAAAAAAAATAATCTTGAAATGAATATTATTACAAAAACAAACATATATATTGTTAAACCGATTACAAAGGAGGAACAATATATATGTTTTTTGTTTTCAATAAAAGAAAAATAAATTCATATTTAATATCATTAGGAACAGTAGCAATTTTGTTTTCTATATCGTTTATGAGCATTAGCAAAAATCCTGAAAATACAATACAAACTCAGGCAAGTGTACAAAACGAAATATTTGAGCCAATATTTAAGTCAGAAACTACAACAAAACAAATTGCATTAAGTATAAATTGTAGTGAAAACGCAGAAAATATAGAAAGTATATTAGAAATACTCGCAAAAATGAACTCAAAAGCGACATTTTATATAACTGGAAAAATTGCAAAAGAAAACTCTGAAAAGGTTAAGAAAATAATTGCCTCTGGAAACGAAGTCGGAAGCCTATCAAATAACTACATGCATTTAAACTTAAAAAGTGTTTTAGAAGTTAGAAAAGAAATACAAGAATCAGTAGAAATACTAAATAAAATCACAAATCAAAAAGTAAAAACATTTAGAGCTCCGTACGGAGAATATAATAAAACAATAGTAAAAGAGGCAAGAAATCAAAACTTGGAAATAGTCGGATGGAATATAGATTCACTTGACTATAATGGGTTAGACGAGGAAGAAATGATTGAAAGAATAAATGAAAACTTGAAACCTGGAAGTATAGTACTTATGCATAATTCAGCCAAGAATACAGCAACAAGCTTGGAAGGAATAATAAGTAATTTACAAAAAAGTGGATATAAAATAACAACAGTTCAAGAACTTATAAGCTAAATTTATAGATTTTTGCAAATCTAAATATTTTAAAGGAGAAGTGATCACAAAAGCAACTTGAGATCACATAAGAAAAAATGCCTTTTATAGAAATAATTACAGACACGAAAAGTCAAATTGAACTTAATAAGATGATGAGTGGAGAAATAGTAAATAACTGTGACATAATGTATATAAAAGAAAAAAATATAGAGAACATAAAAAATATAAAATTAGAAACATTAATCATAAATAAAGAAGTAAAAAATAATGAAATTATGAATAAAATTATTTTTAATGCCAAGAATCTAATATATAATAAAGATTTTAATGAGAAGTTATCTATTGGAAAGACAAAAGAAGAAAAGGAAGAAATAGAAGGAAGAAAAATAATAACTATTGGTTACAATTCGAAGAGCGACATAACAGTATCTAGTGTTCTTGAAGATGAAGCGCTTATTTGCATTCAAAATACAATTGTAAGCGCTTATGGCAGAAAAATTCTTCCACAAGAAGTGAAAGTAGACGTAAAATCGAACGTAAATATATACAATATTATGATAATTATTGCTTTAACATGCTTGTATGCTAGGTAAATAGGCAGTTTTTTATAAAAAAATCATAAAAAATTCAAAAAAATCAACTTTTTATGTAGACAAATCCAAAAAATGGTAGTATAATAAAGAATGTAAGTTAGAAAAAAACTAAAAATACAAGTACTTTAAAAAAAGTAAGAGGAGGAAATTAAAGTTGGATACAGTTTATTCAGAAAATAACCACATTATATTAGTGGGAAAGGTAACTAGTGAAAAAAGATTTAGTCATGAAATATATGGAGAGAAATTCTACATATTTGACTTAAGTGTACCACGTTTAAGTGGAAATGCTGATATTATACCAATAACAATATCAGAAAGATTAATGGTAAATGGAGACTTACCAATCAATACAAAAATAACAGTTGAAGGTCAATTCAGATCTTACAACAGTTATGGAGAGGGAAAGAACAAATTAGTTTTAACAGTATTTGCTAAAAACGTAACATTATTAGATGACCAAGAAAGCGAAGTAGAAGCAAGAAAAGACTTTATATCAAACGAAGTAACATTAATTGGTTATATATGCAAAAAACCAGTTTATCGTCAAACACCATTTGGAAGAGAAATAGCAGATATATTGTTAGCAGTAAATAGAGCATATAGCAAATCAGACTATATTCCTTGTATTGCATGGGGAAGAACAGCTAGATTCTGCGAAAATATGGAAGTTGGAACAGAAGTAAAAATAGTAGGTAGAGTCCAATCAAGACAATATGAAAAGAAACACGAAGATGGAACTATTGAGAATAAAGTTGCTTACGAAGTTTCAGTAGGAAGCTTAGAAGTAATAGAAAAGAAAGATTCTACTGCAGAAACTGAAAATAAAGAAGAAGTTGCAGAAGTAGAAGAAAATAAAGAGGCTATATAATTAGATAAAATGAACATAAATAAATTCCTTTAAGATAAGAAAGAAGTGCTACGAAAACGTGGCACTTTTTTCTTGCTTCTTTATTTCTTTTTTTCTGGTGGAATTATAACATTTTTCTTTGAATTTGTTTCTTCATCAGGTTTTGCAATATCTAAATTATCTGAAACAGGAGAGATATTTAAATTCTTTCCATCTCCTGAAATAACTGTAATTTCCTTTTTATTTCCGTTCTCCATTGTTAGTACCCATTCCTTTCCTTGTTTGCTAATAAGAGCAATGCAAAATATATAAAATTTTTAAACTAAATCTCTTTTAAAAACCATATGTATTATATCATAATTTTTAGGAGTGCACAAGGAAAAAGAGATACAATTTGGTTCGGGGGGAAAAATTGTACCTTGAAAAATATAGCTGAAAAACATTGAAAAAGATTGCCAAATGTAGTAAAATATTGATGTAATGTATAGAAGGGAATAGAAGAATGAATTTAGAAAAACAGAAGGCAATAATTGAGGCAATTTTATTTGCTGCAGGTAGAGTAATAAAAATTAATGAATTTATGGCAATATTAGAAATATCTTCTGACGAAGTTATTTCAATTATAAATAAAATGCAAGATGACTATAAATGTGAAAATCGTGGAATAGAAATAATTAAAGTTGAAGATGGATATCAACTTGCAACTAAAAAAGAAATGTACGAGTATTTGTACCCAATATTTGATAAGAGAAGCAAACCAAATCTTTCAAATGCATCTATGGAAACTCTTGCAATAATTGCATATAATCCAAAGATTACTAGAGCTGAAATAGAGGCAATAAGAGGAGTTAATTCAGATGGTACAATTTATAAATTATTAGAATATAACTTAATCGAAAATGTTGGAAAGGCTGATTTACCAGGAAGACCAACGATGTATTCAACAACAGAGAATTTCTTGAAGATGTTTGGAATTTCTTCTTTAGAAGAGCTTCCTGATTTACCAAGATATAAATTAGATGAAAACGAACAAATTGTAATTGAAGATGTAATGAATGAACAGGAAAAATCTAAAGTTAATAGTACAGACAGCAACATACAAGAAAATACAGATGAAATACAAATGGAGGCTCCAATGCCCGAAAGGGAAAATGAGGATGTAATAAAAGAAAAATAACATATAGAAAAAGCTAGAAAAGTAGTTGCATACACACAGATTGTTATTTAAGGAAAGGTTTATGGGAACCTGAAAAACCTAAATTTATTATGTAAGGAGCGTATGGCAAAAAGTCATACAAAAATAAATATGAGATTATCACAAACAGGATTAGGAACAATAAGAGTAAATAATTTAGATAAAAGCTATCCAGCACAAGATATATTATTACAAACAAACCAATTAGTACAATATGGAACAGGAATTTATGCGTACAATAATGTACCATTAAAATTAAGAGAAAATGTAGAAAGTGTTATTAAAGGAATTCTAGACAAATATGGTTGTATAGAAATATTACTTCCAACATTGCAACCAGCAAAACTTTGGGAAGAGTCAGGAAGACTTTCTAAATACATAGAAGAAGGTGTTATGCTTTCTGTTAAAACAGACAAGGGAGACTTTGTAATGGCTCCAACAGCAGAAGAAGCTGTTACAGACTTTGTAAGAGGCAGAATAAGTTCATACAAAAACTTGCCAGTTACACTATACCAAATTGGAGAAAAATACAGAAACGAAATTCGTACAAGAGGATATTTATTAAGAGGAAAAACATTCCCAATGATGGATGCATACAGCTTTGATTTGAACGCTGAAGAATGTGCTAAAACATACCAAAAAATTAGAAAAGCATACTTAGAAATATTCGAAATATTAGGACTAAATGCAAAGCCAGTTGCGGCAGATAGCGGAGCAATGGGTGGAAACTTATCAGAAGAATTCATGTTAGAATCGCCAATCGGAGAAGACACAATATTAGTAGACAAGGCAACAGGAGTCGCTTTTAATACAGAAATTCTAGAAAGAGAAGATGCAGACGAATACCTAAAAGAAAAATACGGGGTTCAGGATAAAGAAAATGTAGTAGCTAAAAAATCAATCGAATTAGGACACATATTCCAATTAGGAACAAAATACACAGAATCTATGAATGCAAAATACATCGACCAAGATGGAAACGAGCAATTATTATACATGGGCTGCTATGGAATTGGTGTAAGTAGAACAGTTGCAACAATTTACGAAGAAAATGTTGTAAATGGAAAAAACGGAGAACCAATGGGAATTTCATTACCAGTAAGTGTTGCACCATATTTGTTACAAATAGTTGCAGTAGACGATAAAAAGGAAGTTGCAGAAAGAATTTACAACAAATTAATGGAAGCGGGAGTTCCTGTTATAATAGACGATAGAGCTCAAGGAATGTTAGGTGCAAAAATAAAAGATTGCTACATGTTTGGAACACCATACATGCTGGTACTTGGAAACAAGGCTCAAGAAGGAAGCTTCGAAATTGAAAGCACTAAAACAGGAGAAAAGAAAATATTCACAGAAGACGAATTAGTAAACGAATTTGTAAAAATGAACAATGCAAGAAAATATGTAAAATAGATAATAAGATGAAAATTTCGCCCAAAAGGGACGCCCTTTTTTGGGCGAATAATATTATGTAAAACATCAGTGAGAAATTTTAATTTTTATAAATGCTTTATAAAATGGCAATTGCTTTTAAAAAATAAAAAAATACCCAAGAGAGTTTGAATCTCTTGGGTAATCTTTTATTTTTTAGTTAATATATCTAATATTTTAGGATAAATTGTATCAGCATTATTTTGCCAATTGTCAACAATATCTTTGGCTTGTTCACGAGAACCAGCGAATGTTTTTACTTCAAATACTGTTTCATTGTTATCAACAACTTTGCAGGTTATAATATAGTGATCTTCACTAATTGGCGTGTATTCTGCAACAATAGATTGCTCTTCTTCAGCAGTGTCTAAAATAGGTTTTAAGTTTGTATCAGCCTTAAGCTTTATAATTCCGGGAAGAAGGTCCAAAGTTAAATCTAATGTAGTCTTACCCGAATCTGTTATTTGGTATAAAGTTTGCTCTTCTTTCTCAAAAGATAGAATATATCCTACTTCAATTAAATCTAGTACGAACTGTTGAAAATAAAAATAATTCATTTGAACAGCTGCTAAAACTATTTTATATAATACATCATTTGTTAGTGGTTTGCCGGCTTTTTCTAATACATACAAAATAAGAACTTTGTTTTCGGCAAGTGTTTCATCATCAGATGTTAGTTTCAAATTAATTCAACTCCATATTAAAAATTATCAAAGTATAAGTAAATATTTGATAGCAGTATTATATCATAGATATTGCGAAAATCAAGTGTAAAAATTATAAAAAATCGCGTATGAAAATAATTAAAAGCTATTGAAATAAAATATTCGATATGTTATTATAAATTATACAAAGTATCAAAAATGCAAAAGAAAAAAGGAGCAGAAAAAACAAAATGAATAAAACAGCAAACCGTTGTGGCTGTACACACGCACACTGCATATTTTATGGAAGAGAAAAATTAGCAGATATTGCTAAGTTTTATTTAGCATACAAAAAAATAAATGATAAACAAAGACGAGAGTAGTCTAAAATGGCTATTCTAGTCTTTTTGGCGTATAATTTGATATAAAAATTTTATAATATACAAAGGATTAAGCAAAAAAAAACAAGGAGGTTTATTATAATGAAGAAAGAAAAAGGAATTACAATTGTTGCTCTGTCAGTAACGATAATCGTATTATTGATTATTGCTGGAATAAGTATAAAATTAGTATTAGATAATAATGGAATAATTGGAAACGCTCAAACGGCTAAAAATCAATATATAGAAGCAGAAGCAAATACTGAACAGGGAATTGGAGAGCTTTCTAATGCTCTATCGTCAAATCTAAATCATAATAGAGATGATGGCACTAATACTACGACAAATACGGTGAATCCAACACCAACGCCGGAGCCAACAAAGTACACATTAACAATAAATGCAGGAGCGGGAACAACTACAGGTTCAACAAATGTTCAAGGAACTAGCGGAAGTACAGTAACAGTTAGTACCCCAACACCACCAAGCGGTTACACAGTAACTTTAAATGGAAACGACGGAGTGATAGGAACATCAAGTACAGCAAGTTTTAAAACAACATACAGTTTTTCAAGATGGAACTTGTCTGGAGGAGGCTCAATTTCTGGAACAACTTATACATTCGGAAACAGTAATGGAACACTAACAGCACAATACACACATACAGGAAGGTCTCTACCAACAGCCACAAGAAGTGGCTATACGTTTAAAGGTTGGTATACGACTGTAACAGGTGGAACGAAAGTTGGAGACGCAGGAACTGTATATACGCCAACGTCAAATGTGACAATATATGCACAGTGGGAGAAAAATGTTATAACATCAAAATTGACATTAAATACAGGAGCAGGAACAGCAAATTCAGATACAAGCTTCCAAGGAAATTCAGGAACAAGCATAGCAATAACAAGTCCAACAGCACCAAGTTCATATGTATTATATCTAGAGAATAATGACGGTTCATATTCATCAACAACATTAACATCATCATTTACATTTAGCGGTTGGTCATTATCAGGTGGAGGTTCAATATCAGGTTCAACATACACATTTGGAGATACTGATGGAACTTTAACAGCACAATATACACAAAAAGGAATAACTCTAACAAAACCAACAAGAACAGGATATACACTTAAAGGATGGTATACAGCAAGTTCAGGAGGAACAAAGGTTGGAAATGGCGGAGATGTATATAAACCAAGTGCAAATGGAACAACAATATATGCACAATGGGAACAAATTATAGTAACATCAAAAGTAACATTAAATGTTGGAGCAGGAACAGCAAATTCAGATACAAGCTTCCAAGGAAATTCAGGAACAAGCATAACAATAACAAATCCAACTGCACCAAGTTCATACACAGTATATTTGGAAAACAACGATGGCTCATATTCATCAACATCAGCAAGATCAACATTCAAATTTAGTGGCTGGTCATTATCAGGAGGAGGTTCAATATCAGGTTCGACATATACATTTGGAACAAGTAATGGAACTTTAACAGCACAATATACACAAACAGGAATAACACTTACAAGACCAACAAGAACAGGATATACATTAAAAGGTTGGTATACAGCAAGTTCAGGAGGAACAAAAGTTGGAAATGGTGGAGATGTATATAAACCAAGTGCAAATGGAACAACAATATATGCACAATGGGAGAAAGATGCTTCAGCGGAGTACACCTTGACAATAAATGCAGGAGCAGGAACTGCAACAGGAGAAACCACTATTACAGGAGCACCAGGAACAACTGTTACGATGTTAAATCCTTATCCACCAAGTGGTTACACAATAATATTTAATGAAAATAATGGTTATTGCTCAACCAGTAGCATAACAACAGCTTATAGCTTCAGCGGCTGGACTGTAACGAGTGGATATGGAAGCGTATCAGGACGAACATACACATTTGGAAATGGAAATGGAACAGTTACAGCAAGTTATTATCAAAATGGAGCATATTTGCCAACGGCAACAAGAAGTGGCTATACATTTAAAGGTTGGTACACGTATTCATCTGGAGGAAGCAAAGCAGGAAGTGCTGGAGAATATTACTATCCAAGCAGTAATATAACGCTATATGCACAATGGGAACAAGTAGCATCGGTTCCAGATTTAACAAGTTCAAATACTACGTTTAGAGCAAGCACAACAAATTGGACAAATGAATATGTAACAGTAAATGTATCAACAACAGTTTCAGGATACACGCTACAAACAACAACAGGAAATCCAACAGTTGAAAGCAACTGGGCAAATACATCATATGTTACAGCAACAAGTAATTGTACTGTTTATGCAAGATTAACAAATGGTTCTACATCAGGAAATTATACGAGCTATAATGTAACAAACATAGATAAGACTAAGCCGGATGCAATAGGAAAAGGAAGATTAACAATTTCAATGGATACAGCTAAAAACAACGGATTTTTGCAGATGAATTCAATTTATGATCAAGGAGATTCAGGACAAACTGCTTCAGGAGTAGCTAGAATTGATGGATATTATAGATTTGAGGGAGAGAGTACCGCAACATTTATTGGTTCATATACCTATGCAACAATAAATGGAAGCGAAGTAGGAATGAGTGGTGGCTCATGTAGATTTACTGCTACATCATCAAAAATTACATCATCTGCAACAGGAACTTTATACATGTATGCAATTGTATATGATGTTGCTGGAAACTATCAAAGATCTTGGACTGCATCAATAAACTTATCCAATTATGCTGATACAAGTTACTTTGAAGAATAAAGGAGGAGAAAATATGAAAAATAATAAAAATATGTTTATAATGATAGGAATATTCGTAGCAATAGTAATACTTATTGTTATACTAAGTGTGAACTTATTTAAAAAGAAAAACAAAATTGAACAAGGAAGTTATAAAGACACAAATATAGAATGGGTAAAGGAATGGTCTGATGGAACACAAGTTAATGTTAGTGATGAAATAATTGGACCAAAAGAGTTTGAAGGATTAACTCTTCAAGAAACACAATTAACATCAAACGAAAATAAAACAGATCTTATAATAAGAGTAAGAAATAATACAGATGAAGATATTCCAATTAAGTTGGTAGTTGTAACTTTACTAGACAAAGATGGAAATGAGATAGTTAAGTTAAACGGAATAATTAATCCAACAAAGGCTGGAGAAGAAACTCAGACATATATAAGTTCTTCAATGAATTACACAAATGCATATAGTTATAAAATTGAAGAGAAAAAATAATTTATAAATTTTCGAATAGACTAATGGACAATCATTAGTTTATTCGGAATCTTATCAAGTCAAAAAATATAACTATTTGAAATAGTATTAAAATACAAAGAAGGAGGAAAAAATGAAGAAAGAAAACGGAATTACAATTGTTGCTCTGTCAGTAACGATAATTGTATTATTGATTCTTGCTGGAATAAGTATAAAATTAGTTTTAGATAATAATGGAATAATTGGAAATGCTCAAACAGCAAAAAATCAATATACAGAAGCAGAAGCAAATACTGAACAGGGAATTGGAGAGCTTTCTAATGCTCTATCGTCAAATCTAAATCATAATAGAGATGATGGCACTAATACTACGACAAATACGGTGAATCCAACACCAACGCCGGAGCCAACAAAGTACACATTAACAATAAATGCAGGAGCGGGAACAACTACAGGTTCAACAAATGTTCAAGGAACTAGCGGAAGTACAGTAACAGTTAGTACCCCAACACCACCAAGCGGTTACACAGTAACTTTAAATGGAAACGACGGAGTGATAGGAACATCGAGTACGGCAAGTTTCAAGACAACATATAGCTTTTCAAGATGGAATTTATCAGGAGGGGGTTCAATTTCTGGAACAACTTATAGTTATTCTACACATAATGTAACTAATATAAATGCATACGATTATACATCAGGAAGAGGAAGAAATACACTTGCGGTTGATAAATCGGTTAATAAATTCTCTTATCAATTAAATAATATTCCGGCAGGAACAGCAAAAACTCAAACATTTAAAATGTATTATAGAGTTAAAGGAAGTAATGGATATCAGCTTAAGGAAGTCCAAGAAAGTGTAAGCAGTGGTGGTTCACTAAGATTAACTGTTGAGGACTCAAATTTAATGGATAAAAAAGTGTTTGTATATGTTGTGATAATTAATTCTGATGGAACCAGAACGTTAGTAAAAGAAGCATGGATTGATAGTTCTGTTTCACCATGGAAAACATATTATGCCGAAGCATAATAGAAATATAAAGAAAATAGGATAAAAATATTTTAGTGGTTGATGAAAAGATATAGTATCGGAATAAATAAAAATCAGACCATAATTATCAAGAACTGAAATTTTAAAATTTATTAAACCAACTAGGTTTAATAAAAAGCAAAGTTTCAGTTCTTTTCTTATGGAATTTCCCAAAATTTCTGTACATTAATTTTCAACTATGATATACTAACCATATAATAAAACAGGTGGAGGAAAAGTGGAAACATTATATGATATATTAGAGGTAAGCCGAAAAGCCTCAAAAGAAATAATTGAGAAAGCATATAAAACACTTGCAAAAAAATACCATCCAGATTTGCAAATGACTGAGGAAGATAAAAAAATAGCCGAAGAAAAAATGAAAAAAATAAATGAAGCATATAGTGTTTTAGGAAATGAAGAAAAGAAGGCAGAATACGATTATAAATTGCAACAACAAGAAGAACAAAATGCAAGAAGTACTGAAAATCCAACATATTATCAAGAGACTGGATACGAAAGACAAAATCAAGAATATTATAATCAACCAAATGTTACACAAGAAAATTACGACCAACAGCCCAATGAATATGATAGAGACTGGAGAAATGAATTTGCAAATTTAAGTAAAAAAGAGCAAAAGAGAACTGCAAAGAAAATACAAAAAGAAGCAAGTGAAGAATATAGAAAACAGTATGAAAATTACTTTAGAAGTTTAGGATTTAAAATAAAGCATAAATGGACTTTTAAAGATTTTCTTACGGTATTATTAGTACTTGTTGCTGTAGCAATAATAATCTGTTTATTATGGATAATCCCACCAACGCATGCGTATATGCTAAATGTATATAATTCAAATGTAGTTGTAAGAATATTAGTAAATGTTGTGATAGGAATTTTTAAAGGCATTGTAAGATTTTTTCAAAATTTCACTAAATTTTAAAAGTATATAATAATTATATTAAGTTATAATATTTATATAAAAAAATTTATAGGAGGTAAGGTTGAAAAATAAAAATTTTCAAACCCAATACCTTATAGAAAGGAAGAATTTATTTATGGACAGAAAAGTTAGAGTTGTTCAATTCGGAACAGGAAAGATGGCAGTTTACACAATGAGATATGTTTTTGAAAAAGGAGGAGAAGTTGTTGGAGCAATCGATGTAAATCCTAAAGTTATAGGAGAAGACATTGGAACTGTAATGGGAAGAGAAGAAACAGGAGTTAAAGTTACAAGATTAGAAGATGCTGAAAATCTTTTAAAAGAGTTAAAACCAGATATTGCAATAGTTACAACAATGAGCTTAATTAAGGATGTTGAAGAAGCATTAATGCTTTGTGCTAAACTTGGAATAAATGCAATTACAACATGTGAGGAAGCGTTCTTCCCAGCAAATTCAAATCCAACAATAACAAAAGCTTTAGATGAAATGGCAAAACAAACAGGATGTACAATAACAGGAAGCGGATATCAAGATATATATTGGGGACAATTAATAACATCAGTTGCTGCATCAACTCATAAAATAACAAAAATAAAAGGAAGTTCAAGCTACAATGTAGAGGACTATGGAATTGCTCTTGCTAAGGCTCATGGTGCAGGATTAACACTTGACGAATTTGACAAACAAGTTGCCTCAGTAGATAGAATTACTCCAGAAGAAAGACAAAGAATAATCGATTCAGGAGAATATTTACCATCTTATATGTGGAATGTAAATGGATGGCTATGCTCAAAATTGGGATTAACAATAACCTCACAAACTCAAGTTACTGTTCCAACAACTTATAAAAAGGATATATATTCAGAAACACTTGGTCAAACTGTAAAAGCAGGAGATGCTACAGGAATGAGTGCAATAGTTACAACAGAGACTAAAGAAGGAATAACAATAGAAAGTGAGTGCATTGGTAAAGTTTACTCACCAGAGGAATTTGATAAAAACGAATGGACTGTATATGGAGAGCCAGATACAACTATTACAGTTGCTAAACCTGCAACAGTTGAACTTACATGTGCAACTATAGTAAATAGAATTCCTGATGTAATAAATGCACCAGCAGGATATGTTACAACAGAGAAGATGGGAGATCTAGAATATAGAACAAAACCATTAAACGAATATGTAAAATAGTACAAAATTTGTCGAACGATTTTTTGATTAATTCTTAAAAAGATATTGCAAAATAAATAAAATATAGTATAATAATAAATGAAAAGCTTTTTGGACAGAACACTAAGTTTCAAATGAGAATGGGTAATCAAAGATTACCAAAAAAATCAGGTATGCTGTAACATACCTGATTTTTGCTATTTCATGAACAATTCAATAATAGCTTTTAGCTCAAAAAATTTACAAAATTTTCATTGAATTAATATTGTTTTAATGATAAAATAATGCTGAAATGATAAGAAAAGAATTAAATTTTGAAGAAACCAAAATTATGAATATTTTTTATCGAGATAAAGCCTTGTGAAAGGAAATATAAATTATGGAAAAATCACTTTTAAAAGATAGTGTAAAACAAATAAAAAATACATTTAAGAGATTTCTATCTATTGTCGCAATTGTATTGCTTGGAGTAGGATTTTTTGCTGGAATTACAGCTACAAGTCCAGATATGAAAGACACTGTAGATACATATTTTGATGATGAAGATGTAATGGACATTGAAGTAATTTCAACACTTGGATTAACAGATGAAGACATAGAAGCATTGAAACAAGTAGATGGAACTAAAGATGTAGTTGGAACTTATAGCATTGATGCTACCTTCAGCACAGATAAGAAAGAGTATGTTGTTAAGATTGAGTCGATGCCAGATACGATAAACAATGTAATTCTTAAAGAGGGAAGCCTGCCACAAAATGCTGATGAATGTGTGGTAGAGAGTTCACTTCTAACTTGGACTGGATATAAAATTGGAGATTATATCACATTAAATCCACAAAAGATTGAATCATCTACAAGCCTCGGAGATATTGATATAAGTAATGATGAAGATAGCAATGATAATAACAGTAGCGATGCAACAAATGGCAAAATAAATAATGAAGAAAATGATGTTAGTAACAATAATAATATTGAAAACGATAACGACAATGATTCAACTGTAAAAAATAAAAAGGTTAAAATTGTTGGGACGGTTCAATCTCCCTTATATATTTCTAGATCGAGAGGTTCTAGCAAACTTGGAGCAGGTTCGGTAAATTTTTATATGTATATGCCAAAAGAAAATTTCAATATGGACGTTTACACAATTGCATACATTACTGCTGATGGTGCAAAGGACTTAAAAACATATAGTGATGAATATCAGCAAAAGATTGATGATGTAAAAGATAATATAGAAACAATATCTGATGAAAGAAAACAAGCCAGATATAATTCTATTGTAAATACTGCACAGAGTAAGCTAGACGATGCTCAAAAAGAGTATGATGAGCAAAAGCAAAAAACAGAAGACGAGCTTCAAGATGCACAAAACAAGATAGATGATGGAAAAGCAAAAATTGAGGATGGAGAAAGAGAAATTGCAAATGCAAGAAAAAAAGCAGATACTGAATTTGTAAATGCAGAGAAAAGGTTAGAAGATGCTGAAGCACAGCTAAATAGTGCAAAGTCTGAATTTAAAACAAAGAAGCAAGAAACAGAAGCACAATTAGAAGAGGCACAGAAAAATGTTGATAGTTTAAATCAAATAAAAACTAACTATGATAATCTTGTAACTCAAAAACAGACTGTGGAGAGTCAAATAAAACAGATAGAAGAGACTCTAAAAATATTAAATCAAAATCCAAACGTAAATGCGGAAAAGATAACAGAGTTAACTACAAACAAAACAACATTAGAAGCAGGGCTTAGCCAGATTAATGCAGGAATTTCTCAAATAGAAACTGCTCTTTCAAGCAAAGGGATTAAGGCAGAAAATTTAAGTCAGACTATAAGTTCTATAAATTCTCAAATAGAGCAAGGAAAGCAGGAACTCACAAAGGCAGAAAACACAATAAGCGAGAATGAAAAAGAGCTTGAAAGTCAGAAAAAGAAACTTGCACAAACCAAAACAAGCACATACAAAACAATAAAGAGCAATGAGCAAAAATTAGAAAATTCTAAAAAAGAAATCGAAGAAAGTGAACAAAAGCTTGCAGATGCTCGAAAAGAAGCTCAAGAAAAATTAGATGAAGCACAAGAAAAATTGAATGATGCAAAGACTCAAATTGCAAAAATAGAAAAGCCTTCTTGGTATATTTTAGATAGAAATTCAAACTATGGATATGCAGAATATATTCAAGATACAGATAGAGTTGCTAATTTAGCCAAAGCATTCCCAATAGTATTCTTCTTAGTTGCAGCATTAATTAGTTTAACATCAATGTCTAGAATGATTGAAGAACAACGTGTTCAAATTGGAACTTTGAAAGCGTTGGGTTACAACAAAATTCAGATATCATTTAAATATCTAATTTATGCATTCTTGGCAACCATGATTGGTGGAGTAGTAGGAATGATAATCGGATTTAAGCTAATACCATCAATAATAATAATGATGTATGAAATGATGTACACTATTCCAAAAGCTGAATGCGTAATCCGAATGAACATTGGAATACTAGGACTTGGATTTGCTTTAATATGCACATTAGGAGCTACAATTTATACATGTATTAAAGAATTGAAAGAAAAGCCAGCAGAGCTGATGCTTCCAAAGGCTCCAAAGCCTGGAAAACGCATAATGCTTGAGAAAATAACGTTTATATGGAAAAGATTGAAGTTTACTAATAAAGTAACCGCAAGAAATGTATTCAGATATAAGAAAAAAATGCTTATGACTGTAGTTGGTGTAGCAGGTTGCACATCGCTTATAATAGCAGGATTTGGCATAAGAAATGCGATAGGAAACATGATTCCAAATCAGTATGGCGAAATTTTTAAATATGATGGAACAATCGAATTTAAAGATGACATAACAAAAACACAAATTCAAGATGAAAATGAAAAAGTAAAAAGCCTGGATAAAATTGCAGACACATTGCCAAGTTACATGAAAACTGTTGAAATAACAAGCATTCAAAATTCACAGACAATAAACCTTGTAGTACCAGAGCAGTCAGATAAATTAGATGAATTTATAGGATTAAGAAACAGAAAACACAAGAAGGAAACATACACATTAGATGATGACTCCGTAATAATTTCAGAAAAAATTGCAAGCCTACTAAAGATAAAGGTTGGAGACACAATAACCATAAAAAACACAGATGATATAGAAAAAGACGTAAAAGTAGGAGCAATAACAGAAAACTACATCTATCATTATATGTATATGTCTAGTAATTTGTACAATAAACTATATGGAGAAAATAGCTTCAAGCCTAATACCTTGCTAATAAAAGAGGCAGAAGGTACAACAGAAGATGATGAGGATAATATTGGAAAAACAATATTGCAAGATGATACAATAGTTGCTGGTGTAAGTTTCTTATCTGGTACGAAAGATATTTTTGTAACAGTAATGGAGCAAATGCAATTAGTAGTATATGTGCTAATAATATCAGCTGGATTGCTTGCCTTCGCCGTTTTATATAATTTATCAAATGTAAACATAAGTGAAAGAATACGTGAACTTGCTACAATAAAGGTACTTGGTTTTTATAATAAAGAGGTATTTAATTATATAACAAAAGAAACAAGAATATTAACAGTTATTGGAATATTTTTCGGACTATTTGGGGGATATTTCTTGTCGATGTATGCGGTAAAAACGTGCGAGCTTGATATGATGATGTTTAATTACGAAATAAGCAAAATGTGTTTTATATATGGAATTATAATAACAATAATATTTGCTGAAATAGTAAATTTAGCAGTAAATAGAACTTTGAAGAAAATAAGTATGACTGAATCATTAAAGAGTGTAGATTAGTTAGATTGAAAAATAATTACAATTTTGACTTTGTTAAAATTTAATTCTTTTCCAATCTAAGAAGAAAGGTGGAGAAACGTATGGCCTACATAGAATTTAAAAATGTTGTAAAAGAATATACTATGGGTGATAATAAGATTAGAGCCTTAGACAATGCAAATTTTGAAATAAATAAAGGTGAACTTGTTGTAATTGTTGGACCGAGTGGGGCAGGAAAAACTACTGCCCTAAATGTTCTCGGCGGAATGGATAGTGTAACTTCTGGAGATGTTGTGATTGACGGAAGACACGTTAATAATTACAACGAAAAGCAACTTACAAAATATAGAAGAGAAGATATTGGGTTTGTATTCCAGTTTTATAATTTGGTTCAAAATTTAACTGCAATTGAGAATGTAGAACTTGCAACTCAAATCTGCAAACATCCATTAAGTCCAGAAAAAGTAATGGAGAAAGTTGGACTACAAGAAAGAAAAAATAACTTTCCATCTCAACTATCTGGAGGCGAACAGCAAAGAGTTGCAATAGCAAGAGCCATTGCTAAAAATCCCAAAATACTTCTTTGTGACGAACCAACTGGAGCTTTAGACTATAACACAGGAAAGCAGATTTTAAAACTTTTGCAAGATACCTGCAGAAAAGAAAATATGACAGTAATCATAATAACGCACAATAGCGCAATAGCTCCAATGGCAGATAAAATAATACACTTCAAAAATGGAAAATCGGAAGACATTATAATCAATCAAAATCCAACGCCAATAGAAGAAATAGAATGGTAAACTTGTAGTGTAATTATAAATAAAAAACTAAGAACTAAGTACTGAAACTTTATAACGATAGGTTTGATGAAAAAATTCAAATAAAAAAGAATAAAAGTTATAAAATACAACCCCCAGGGACCATTGCGGTCTCTGGGGGTTGGGGCTTCTTACAAGAGTAGGCTCAAGTCCCAAGCACAGACGGTGGCAAAGAAATCAGATGCCATGGAGTAAAGGAATGTTCCGAGAGGACAGTAGTGGATGAAACCATCAACACTGCTGTCTATGGTAAGTGCCTTTCCATAACGAAGTCCAACCAGAACGACATAGTGCTCAGCTTTTCTGTTGTCATCATTGAAATAGATTTTTCCATTTACCCGTACAAGTACAGGATGGTTCCTTAGAAGAGACCTGAATATGCTGTAAATCGAGTCATATCTAGTACTCCAGAAAGGAAAGACGAAGGGTTTCTCATGGAACTTCGCGAGAAAATCATCCATGAAACAGTATGGCTTCAGAACATTGCGAGATTCCAAAATATTTTCAAGTTCAACATTACTGTTGTAGTTTGAAATTAGCGCCGCAAGTTCATTAAAACCTATGGACGGTTCCCTGTAGAGAAGTACAAGGGAATTATACAGTGCAAAAAGCATATTGCTTGTGCAAGCCTGTGATTGAGCAATCGACAATACTTTGTCAGAATTCAAATAATCTTTTTCAGAAACGAACCTTTTATCCATTGCATAACTTACACTCTTGATTAAGAGTCCAGAAATGTCACCTTCAGACAAAAGATTTTCCTGATAGGAATTATTCAAAAGATTTGTGATGGAAAACCGCAATCCTTTGCTGGAAACCATCTCTGCTGGCTGTAAGTCATCTGCCATCTCAAAGGTTATTGGACGTTCCAATTTTTGCATGGCGGAATCGTTGTCTACATTCATGTTTAAAACCTCCTAAATATAATCCCTATAAAAGGGTTACATGTAATTATAGCATAAATATTATGTAAAATCAAGGTTGAAGCCTAGACAGAAAACTTGAGTTGTGGTAATATAGTAACGAGGAGAAATAAACATGAGAAATAGAAGAAATACGAGAAGAAAAAATGTAATATTAGAAACAATAACAAATAAGAATTTTATAAGAATTTCATCAATATTATTAGTTGCAATAATAATATTGTTTGGAAGTATTAAAATTAGAAATTATTTTGATAAAAAAGAACTTGCAGAGCAGGCAAGAGAGTTAGACAAGCAAACTGGTGAAATATTTACAGCTATGGAGACTGAAATAAAAGAAACAAACACAAAAAAAGATGGGATTAAGAAAACTTCTACTGCAAAAATTTCTGCAGTTGGAGATATATTATGCCAGATGGATATGATACAAGACGCACAAAATGAAGACTCTTATGATTTTTCATACATGTTCGACAACATAACTAAATATGTAAAAAAATCGGATATTGCAATCGGAACACTTGAGACAAACTTTACAAGCAATAGATATTCGGGAGTAGGAAAGTACAATACACCAACTGAATTTCTAACTGCTGTGAAAAATTCAGGAATAAGTTTGGTATCACTTGCACATAACCATGTACTTGACTATGGAGAAGATGGACTAAACCAGACAATATCAAAAATTCACGAAAAAGGAATGAGCATTACAGGAATACAAAACAACGAAGAAAATGAAAATAGTGAATTTACAGGCAACATAAAAGAAGTAAATGGAATAAAAATCGCATTTTTATCATATACTTATGGACTTAGCAATGAAAATGAAATAAGTGAAGAAGAAAAGTCAAAAGTAAATATCTTTTCAGAAGAACTAGCTTTGAAAGACATTCAATATGCAAAAGAAAATTCAAACTACATAATTGTAATAATGCATTGGGGAGATGTAAACAGTTCAACTATTACAGACTATCAAAACAATATTACGGGCTTCTTGGTAAACAATGATGTAGACATGATACTAGGTTCGCACCCATCAGTTGTAGAGCCAATGAAAATAATACAGAATGCAGAAGGAAAAAATATATTAGTAGCATACTCTTTAGGAAATTACATCTCAAGCTTGAAATATGAGAATGCAGATGTGGAATTAATTTTAAACATTCAAATTGCAAAATCAGAAGATCAAGAAAAAGCAGTATTACAAAAGGTTGATTACACACCAATCTATGTATTAGACAATGGAACAAAGTCTGAAAAAAGATTTGAATTAACAGATATGAAACAATTAGCAAAAGACTATGCAAATGGAGACACAAGCAAAATCTCAAGGAAAAAATATGATGAGATAATAAAGAAACTAGATGAGCTACAAAAGATAGTAAATGAAAATTAGATTTTAGAGGATTAAGGCAAGAAAGGAAATAAAAAATGAATGTAGGATTTGTATCACTAGGGTGTAGCAAAAATTTAGTAGACACAGAAATGATGATTGGAATATTTAAAAATAACAATTTTAATATCGTGAATGATCCAGCAGAAGCGGACGTAATAGTAATAAACACCTGTGGATTTATTGAATCAGCCAAACAAGAAGCAATAAACACAATACTAGAAATGGCAGAGTACAAAAAGACAGGAAAATGCAAAATATTAGTAGCAACAGGATGCTTGGTACAACGTTACAAAGAAGAATTAGAAAAAGCAATGCCAGAGGTAGACATATTCTTGAAATACAGTGACTATGCAGAAGAAAAAGGAAAATCTGCAGAAATATTTGCAAAAGTATTAGAAGAAATATATAACGAAAAAACAGGTAACAAAGCTGATGTAAAAGAAAAAATAAAAAATACTGAAATGGACTTCATGAATAGAGTTGTAACAACAGGAGAAAACTATGCTTATGTAAGAATTGCAGAAGGTTGTGACAACAGGTGTACATATTGTGCAATACCATACATTAGAGGAAAATATGTAAGCAGAAAAATGGAAGAAATAGAAGAGGAAACAAGAAAAATTGTTGAATCTGGAAGAAGAGAAATAATTTTAATTGCACAAGATACATCTAAATATGGAATAGACGTATATGGAAAACCAATGCTTGCAGAATTATTACAAAGACTTTGTAAAATAGAAAATCTAAAATGGATAAGATTTTTATACACATATCCAGAAGATATAACAGACGAGTTAATAAAAGTAGTAAAAGAAAATGAAAAAATATGTAAGTACTTTGATATTCCAATACAACACATTTCAGACAGAGTTCTAAAAAGAATGAATAGACAAACAACAGGACAGAACATAAAAAATACAATAAAAAAATTAAGAGACAATATTCCTGGAGTAGTAATAAGAACGACTGTAATGGTTGGATTCCCTGGAGAAACAGAGGAAGACTTTCAGAAGCTATATGAATTCATAAAAGTTGCAAAATTTGAAAAGCTTGGGGCATTTTCATACTCGAAAGAGGATGGAACTCCAGCCGCAAGGTTAAAAGAGCAAATTCACCCAATGACAAAAAAATCAAGATACAACAAAATAATGAAGTTACAACAGGAAATATCGAAGGAAAATGAGAAAAAATTAATTGGTAAAGAAATAGAGATACTAATAGAAGGAATTACTCCGGACAAGAAATATTATGTAGGAAGAAGCTACATGGATGTTCCAGAAATAGATGGAATTGCATATATAAAGAACAATAATGAAGCAAATGAAAGAGAGCTTATTGGAAAGTATATAGAATGTAAAGTTGTAGATGTAAAAAACTACGACACAATCTGTGAAATAAAAAAATAGAACTAAATTAAATTGTAAAGAAAAATAAAAAATTAGTAAAAAATCATAAAAAAATTTAATAAATGTATTGACAGATTAAAAAAAATAATATATACTTGTAAATGCGTTGAGAGATGCACCTTTAGCTCAGTTGGTCAGAGCAACCGGCTCATAACCGGTGGGTCCAAGGTTCGAATCCTTGAAGGTGCACCATTATTTTATAGAAATATAAAATAACAACAGCTTTGGACAGGTGGCCGAGTGGCTAAAGGCGGCAGACTGTGGTCTTTGGTTTCAAAAACCTAAATTTGCAGCTCTCACAAGTAATTGTGAGATGAACATCTGGCTAATTCGGGGAACTCTTAACAGGTAATGCTGATGACAATCCCGAGCTAAGAAAGCAATTTCTGAGTGTAGAGACTTTATACCAGGTATCTTAATAAGATAAAGAGAAAGTCCAGACTACAAACATATATAATGGTAGTGAAAACTATAGTAGTAAGAAATCTGTTCTCGAAAGGGTACGATGGTTCGAATCCATCCCTGTCCACCAAACAAAGAAACCGTAGTATCTTGAAATAATAGATACTACGGTTTTTCTATTATCAATTTGGAGGGATATAAATGCTGAAATTTGATACAAATAAAGATAAAGGTAGAACTTCATTAGGAATTTCTATAGCTTACTTTTCGGCAAACGGATATACTGTATCAATTCCACTTAATGATACTCAGGATTACGATTTGGTGATTGAGAAAGATGGAATATTGAAAACAGTTCAAGTTAAATCAACAGCATGTAAATCAAAGTATGGAAAATATCAAGTTGCATTAAAAAGTTGTGGCGGAACTAAGGGAAAAACTTATAAAACTCTTATTGATACAAAAGTTGATTTGCTGTGTGTTATCACAGATAACATAACCATTTATGTAATTCCAGTAAAAAATATAAATAATAGAAGTACTTTGAACTTATGCGAAAAGTATAACAAGTATAGAGTTAAATAAAATTCAAAAGAGGAGAAAAGAATGGAGAAAAATTGTAAAGACTTTGTAAAATGCGGAACCTGCACACAGGACTGTAAAGAAGAAACAATAAAAGATCCGATTACTGAAATAATCGAAAAAATAAACGATAAAGAAACGTACACAGTAGTACAAACAGCCCCATCAATACGAACAGCATTAGGGGAAGAATTTGGAATGCCGATAGGAACAAATGTAAAAGGAAAAATGGTAACAGCACTCAAGAAAATTGGTTTTGATAGTGTGTTTGACACAAATACAGGAGCAGACTTTACCATAATGGAAGAAGCAAATGAATTTCTAGATAGAGTTGAAGATGGAGAAAATCTTCCTATTATAACATCTTGTTGCCCTGCTTGGGTAAGATTTGCAGAAATGAACTATCCCGAATTATTAAAAAACCTATCTAGTTGTAAATCTCCGCATCAAATGCTTGGAGCCATTGTAAAATCTTATTTCGCAAGAAAAATGAATTTAGAACCAAGCAAAATATTCTTAGTTTCTGTAATGCCTTGCGTCGCAAAGAAATTTGAAATTAATAGACCGGAAATGCAAGTAGATGGAATAAAAGATGTAGATGCAGTAATTACAACAAGAGACCTTGCAACAATGATCAAACAAGCAAATATTGATTTTGAAAAACTAGAGGATTCTGATTTTGACAATCCAATGGGAGAAGCTTCAGGAGCAGGGGCAATATTTGGAACTACAGGAGGAGTAATGGAAGCTGCACTTAGAACTGCAACTGATATGGTGGAAGGAAAAGACTTACCAAACTTTGAATATGAAGCAGTTAGAGGAGAACAGGGAATAAAAAAGGCTTCAGTAACAATTTGTGGCAAAACAATCAATGTAGTAGTTGCTTCAGGAATAAACAATGCAAAAACAATAATGGAAGAAATAAAGAATGGAAATACAGATTATCATTTTGTAGAAGTTATGACATGCCCTGGAGGATGCATAATGGGCGGAGGACAGCCAATCCCAGCTCCAGAAATTAAAGAAAAAGTTGATGTAAGAAAACTAAGAGCTGACTGTTTATATTCTATAGATGAAAAAAGTGTTACAAGAAAAGCACACGAGAGCCCAACTATAAAAAAAGTTTATAAAGAATTTTTAGAAAGACCAGGAAGTGAAATAGCACATAAATATTTACATGTAAATTATTTAAAAAATGATAAATAGAATGTGAGAGACATAAAAACAAGTTAGTATAAAATTTGGAGAGAATAGACAATTAATATTATGTAAAAAAATAGTGTCAAGAAGTTTTGGAAAGTTAGTCCAAGGATATAAAAAAATTAAAAGTTGAAAAATTTTGAAATTTGTAATATAATAAATACGTGCAATATTTAAGTATTGGAACGTTTAATCCACGAAAGTTATTATAGAACTAATTAATTAGTATATTGCATAAAATAGGTTAAATGATGAATTTAACCTATTAAATTTAAATATTAATAAATAATAATAAAAGTAGTAATGAAAGTAGAAATTTATGGGGAAGAAAAGAAATATTTGGAACGATTATTTTGGAAGTATTAGAAAAAAATACAGCATGAGAGTTAGCCCAAGCAAGCCTCTTGTAATCGATTTGGACGGAAAAAATGTAACTGCCAGCAAGGAGTTTAGTTTGATAGATCCATCAGAAGGTGGATTTGTAGACATGATGGAACAGACTGCAAAACATTTTTCAGAAGAATACAACTGTCTTGCAATATTTGGTGTTGACGAAATCAGCTTTATTTTCAATAGCGCTGAATCAATTATAAGGAAAATAAATAGTAGCCAAAATTACAAAAACGATGAAATTATTTCTGTATTTTCGCAATACTTTTTTGACTACTTCAATGGATTGAATTCGAAGAGAAAGATATTCTGGCATGGAAAAACATATTCGATTTCAGAAGATAAAATAAAGTCATACATAAAATATAAAAGCCAAAGCATAATGAATGTTTTTACAACATATTTCTTAAAAAGAAACATGGTTAAAGATGCTGGAAATATTGAATTAGATAAAAAATTAGAAATGTGTAATAAGTATGATACATACAAAAATATTGAAGAATATGCAAGCGGAATATTATATTTAAAAGGAAAACGCATTGATATAGAACAATATTTAGAAGGTAATATTGTATACATAGAAAATGAGGAAAAGAAGCCAAATATTAAATACGTAGATTTAAAAGCATTTGACGACTTGATTTAAAAATATCAAGCCAGGGAAGGAAAGAGATTATATATATGAAAATTTCAACAAAGGGAAGGTATGCTCTTGTAGTAATGATAGAGCTTGCCGGAAACAGCAACAATGAGTACATACCATTAAAAGATATTGCGGAAAGACAGCAAATTTCGGTAAAATATCTTGAAAAAATTGTTGCAATGTTAAACAAAGCGGGATTTGTTCAAAGCAACAGAGGAAATAATGGTGGTTACAAACTTGTAAAAGAACCTAAAGAATATAAAGTTGGAGATATATTAAGAGCTGCCGAAGGTGACTTAGCTCCAACTGGTTGCGTAACTGAAAACTGTGTTAGAAAAGATAAATGCAAGACTTTTGAATTTTGGCAAGGACTTGATAAAGCAATAGAAAGCTATGTGGATAGCACAACACTACAGGATTTATTATAGAAAAAACTCAGATGAAATAAAACATCTGAGTTTTTTATGGCTAAATTTTGTATTAGCTAGAGAAATTGATAATAAAAAACTATAGGAATTTTGCGACAGTATCAACGATAATCTATTTCTTCAAATCCTCAAGTGTAGAATTGTCTATTTCATTTTCTAAAGCAGATGCTTCCTCAGAAGTTAGATAACCATATTCTTGCATAGAAGAAACAACTTTTTTCTGTCTTTTCTTAGTTAACTCAAAATTAACAGTTGGAGCATATACACTTGGGGCATTTGGAATTCCTGCTAACATGGTACATTCATACAAAGTCATATCTTTTGGCTCTTTATTTAGGTAACCATTGCAGGCCTCTTTAATGCCATAGTATCCATTTCCAAAATAAATAGTATTTACATATAATTCAAGGATTTCATCTTTCGAAAAATCTTTTTCCAAAGTAAAACTTAATATTGCTTCAGCAGACTTTCTACTTACAACATCATCTTCAGAAATAAAATATAAATTTTTTGCAGTTTGCTGTGTTATTGTGCTTCCGCCTTCTTTAAATTCCTTCTGTTTCAAATTGCTAAAAGTAGCTCTCAATAAGGCAATTGGGTCTATGGCACCATGATTATAATACCTATGATCCTCAACTGCTACAACTGCATTTATATATTGTTTTGGTAAATCCTTTAAATAAACAAAATCTTCGTTTTGCTTTAATGAATTAACCTTATCACTCAAAGAAACTTGAGAGAGCTTTTCATCATATAATTTTTTTCCATTCATGTAAAAAATCCCACCAACAACAACGAGAATAATTAGAATGAATAATAGTAATCTTCTTATAAATTTCATAAAATCTCCATTTCTACGTTACGATATAATGATTGTAAATGTTCTTAAAACATTATCTAGTAACAGTTTCTACATCTATTTAAAGATATTATTTGAATCTTTAGTAAAACATAAGCTTAAATTTTTACTTACAAATATATTATAACATAGAAAAAATAAAAAAAGTGAAAATAAAGTGACTTTATAATTTTTTTTCGAGTTGTAACACTTATTTTTAATTTGAATAATATATAACATAACTAAAGAATTAATAAATTCTTTATATAAGGAGGTTGTAATTATGGGAAATTGCTGTAGTAGTGAACTTCTTTGGTTTATAATTTTGTTCTTATTACTATTCTGCTGCGGATGCGGTAACAGAGCTTGCTGTAACTAAGAAAACTTTTAACATAAGTTGACACAAAATACTTATTTAAGGAGGTGACTTTCATGCAAGATAATAGATGCTGTTCAAACAATTGCGGATGCGGATTCGGAGGAAATAGCTGTATTTGGATATTCATAGTATTAATAATACTTTGCTGCTGTTGTGGAAATAACAACGGATGTGGATGTTGCTAATTTTCTTACCTAAAAGATTTGGGAGATAACTGAAAGTATTTATCAAGTGAAGATACAATGTAGTACTATAAAAATAAATGCAAATTGCATGAGAAACTGAAAGGTTTCTCCCATTTTTTTTTGTAAAAATATAGTCAATGAAATTTATTTATGTTATAATATATATAAGAATGTGTAATTTAGGGGGAACAAGAGATGGAAGGAAAATATGGAAAATTATTAACAGCATTATTAATAGTTGTTGTTATTATAGTAGTAGGACTACTAATCTTTTTAGGATATGACGTTATAAGTGGTTCTAAATCGAAAAGAGATATTGCAGAAGCATTAGATAATTATGATAATTTAATAAATTCTGAGCATACTAACAATACAACAGACAACGAAAATAATACAGAAATACCAGTATTAAATGAAGAAATATCGGATTCGTCAAACAATTCAGATAATAGTTCGTCAAACAAAGTAACATATAAAGGATACAATGTTGTAGGAAAAATAGAAATTCCAGTTATAAATATTAAATATTTTATATTTGAAAAAGCAACAGCAACATCAATAGAACAGGGAGTTGCAGTATCTTATGGACCTGGACCAAACCAAATTGGTAATACTGTAATAGTAGGTCACAACTATAGAAATGGATCTTTCTTCGGAAGCAATAAAAAGCTAAAACTAGGAGATAAGATATACATTACAGACAATTCTGGAACAAGATTAAAATACAATATCTACAATATTTATGAGACAAGCCCTGATGATGGAGACTACATGGTTAGAGATACAGCAGGAAAGAGAGAAATATCTTTATCAACATGTACAGACAACTCTAAAGCAAGACTGGTAATATGGGCAGTAGAAGAGCAATAAAATATAAATTTGCTAGTAGAAAATAAATAACTAAATAGACATAAAACATAATTTTAACAAATTTTGATTTTTTAGTTGACAAAACTATATTTAGTGGTGTAAAATAAATAATGCATTTAGTTAATAACAAATGCATTATTTGTATGGTGGATTTAGCGTAGTTGGTTAACGCGCCAGTTTGTGGCACTGGAGACCGTGGGTTCGAGTCCCACACTCCACCCCACTTAATATAATATAAATACATTGGGCTGTAGCCAAGCGGTAAGGCACATGACTTTGACTCATGCATGCGCTAGTTCGAATCTAGCCAGCCCAACCAAAATAAAAAGATACGTTTTGCTTGAAATATAAGCACTTTACGTATCTTTTTTATGAATTTTAATGCAGTAGAATTTTTATTTTGAATTAATATTGTAAAAAGCCTTGAAATAAAAATAATGTTATGCTAAGATAAGCCTGTAAACAAAAGCATTTGAAACGCAAAAGAAGAAAAAAAGGGAGGAAAACTAAAAATGAAAACAAAATTAAAAATCAAACAAGAAGAAGGAATTACGCTTATTGCTTTAGTTGTAACAATAGTAGTTCTGTTAATATTAGCAGGAGTAAGTATAAGTTTAGTACTAAACAATAATGGAGTAATAAGTAAAGCAAAAGATGCTAAAAATTCAACTGAAAAAGGACAAGCACAAGATGAAGTTAATCTGGCTATAAATTATTTACAAATAGAAGATGCAACGTCTACATTAACTAGAGAAGATAGAAGAAAAATATTGGAAGATGAATTAAGAAAAATTTCAGTAGATTCTACAGTTTCAATTAGTGGAGATGGATTTAAAATAATTCATAAAAAATATGAGTTTTTTGTAGATGAAGATTTAAATGTATCTGACTCAGAAAAAGAATTTAATGCTAGTGAATGGGATAAAAAAGCGGCACCAGAGGATATATTTATATGGAAAAGTGATGATCCCAATAATGCTGATTATGGAGTTGTTATTGGATATAAAAAGAATGTGGATAATTATACAATATTAAGATTCCCAAGTAGATGTACCAAAGTTACTAACGAATGGAATATATATAATTCAGGCGTTTATGATTATACTGAGGATGATGCAAAAACAATAAGAAGTTATACTAAAAATATTTTGAAGGTGGAATTACCTGATACGGTTAAGGAATTAGGAGAGACTGCATTTAGTGGTGTAGGCGATTCTGGAGCATTTAACTTTTCTAGCCTCGAAAGAGTTAAGTTATCAAAAAATTTAAGTAAGATTGAAGCTTATGCGTTTCTTAATTGTGAAAATCTAAAATATGTTGATATGCCTGAAAATATAACAGAAATTGGAGCTGAAGCTTTTAGTGGGTGTAAAGAATTAGAAGGTATAACAATTCCGGCAGGTGTTAAGAAAATTGGAAGATATAGTTTTTCAGGTTGTACAAACATACAACAGATAAATTTACCAGAAGGACTTGAGAACATTGGATATTCTGCTTTCAATGGGACAAGCTTAGAGGAAGTTGTGTTACCAAAAAGTTTAAGTAAGATTGGAGGTTTTGCTGGATGTAGAAATTTGAAACATATTGAAATACCTGACAATATAACGGAAATTGATGATTATGCATTTGATGGATGTAATAATTTAAACATTGAAATACCAAAAAATATAACCAAAATTGGCTCTGATGCTTTTTGTTTCTGTAGAACACTAGAAAGTATAACAATTCCGGAAGGCGTTAAAGAAATTGGAGACAATAGCTTTTATGGTTGTACAAACTTGCAACAGATAAATTTACCAGATAAACTTGAAAAAATTGGCTCTGCGGCTTTTTCAGGGTGCAAAGCAATAGAAAGTATAACAATTCCGGCAGGTGTTAAGGAAATTGGAGATTCAAGTTTTGAAGATTGTTCAAATTTACAACAGATAAATTTACCAGATAAACTTGAAAAAATTGGCTCTGCGGCTTTTTCAGGGTGCAAAGCAATAGAAAGTATAACAATTCCGGCAGGTGTTAAGGAAATTGGAGATTCAAGTTTTGCACATTGTTCAAATTTGCAACAGATAAGTTTACCGGAGGGACTTGAGAAAATTGGCTCTTATGCTTTTAGAAATACAAATAATTTATCTGAAATTATAATACCAGAAAGTGTAAAAAAAATAGATGAATATGCTTTTCATGATTGGACGGAGAAACAAACAATAAAGTGCAAGGCAACTGAAGCAGGAGAAAATTGGGATAAACTTTGGAATTATTCTCTTATACTTCCTGATGACGAAAAAATCAGTGCAAATATAATATGGGGATATCAGGATAACAACACATAAGAAGTAAATTAAAAGATTCTAAATATTTAATTATAAAATAATATATAAAGACTAAAAAATGAAAATAATAAATAAGCCTCAAGTATTTCCTATTTATAGGATTTACTTGAAGCTTATTATGTTATGTACTTTTAAAATATTCAAACTGTTAATGATGTACGACTAAGTGGTTTATTTTTTGCATTTGGAATAGTAGCTTTTAAGAAATTTAATATATCAACATATAAAGCGTATCATCATCAAATATTATTTGCTCTTCAGAAAACTCTTCGTAATCTATATTTT
>OBLF01000563.1_pt1 | contig 39018 bp, 40 predicted proteins | sample 1519231 | NCBI WGS metagenome assembly OBLF01 (sample SAMEA2602895, study PRJEB22501) | metagenome | reverse complement strand
GGGCACCGTCCACCCGGAGACCGAGGTCCCGGCGGGTGCGCTCCACGCTCCAGCGGGCGTTATAGACCTTGCCGAAGATCATGTTCCGGGCGATGCGGCAGCTCTGTGCCGGGTCATCCGCCATCCGGTACTGCATCCTGCGGAGCAGGACGTTTCCCTGGGCCAGGCCGGAGACCCGGGCCAGGAACCGTCCCCTGGGCGTGCAGAAGGCCAGCCCAATTTCCCGACGGGCGCAGGCCCCCATCAGGGCCGGAGACGCGCCGGGGTAGGAAAAAGTCACGATGCTTTGCAGGGTATGAAGGGGATAGCGGGCCACAGCCGCACCATCCCGGTTGGCCACCACGTTTTCACCATCCAGGGAGAGATACACGTCTTCAGACGTGACGAAAAGGGTGTTCAGCAGCTGCTTCATGACTCCTCCATTCCCCGGCGCAGATAATCCGCCACAGGTCGGTTCCGCATCAGCTTCGGCAGGCAGAGTTCCTTCAGGGAGCAGGCGTTGCAGCTCTTGGTGGGCTTTACCTTAGGCGTATGGCCCCGGCTGTAGAGGCCATGCATCTGGGCAAGAAGCTCACGCACCTCCTGCCGCAGCTCCGGGGTGAAAGCCACTTCGGCGCGGCGGCGTGGCTCGCCGTAGTACAAGGCCCCCTCCGGGATCTCACAGCAGAGCATCTCCTCTAAACACATGGCCTGGCCGCACAGCTGGAGGGCATCCATGCTGCTCTCCTTGGGCCGTCCACGCTTGTATTCCACCGGGTAGGGCTGCCACAGGCCGTCCTTGCCCTTGAGGGGAATACCGGTCCCGCCCCGGTGAAATTCCAGAACGTCACAGGCCCCGGAAACGCCCAGGGTAGGGGAGAAGACCCGCATATCCCGGGTGATGAACAGGTCCCCCCGGCTTTCACTGAGATCACCGTTGTGGGCGTTTTCGTGGAGAATGGCCCCGTCGGTGGTGCGGAAATTCTCCGCCCACTGGTTCTCAACGTGGATAAGGGCCCACTGACGGCGGCAGAACTTGAAGTGCTGCAAGCCGGAGAGTTGGAGGAAATCCTCCTCGGAATAGGTCACCCCATCCGCGTGCAGGTCACGCCGTTGGGCAGTTGGTCTTCCGCAACAGTCACGGTGTAGTCCTCATAGCTTCTGGGAGTGGTGACGCCCTCCTTATGGGCGGCCTTTACCAGGTCAAAGAGCTTGTGGGCCGGGGCACAGCCCAGCTCCGTGTCGTGCTTGAAGACGATCAGCTCCCGGACGGCCATCTTGCCACGGGCGGCGGAGTGGTCGTTTTCAAACATATTCAAAATGGCCGTCCACAGCAGGTCCAGGTCCTCATCGGAAAACCCGGTGGTCTTCCGGGCCAGGTTGGCGGAGACGTAGCCCTCTACCCGGTAAAGGCCGTAGGGGACGATGTACTTCCGGCCCATCTCCGTGCCCTTGTTTTCCGCGTCCGCCTCGGTGGTGATGGCTATGCGGGTGATGGTGATCTCCTGGGGCAGAATGGGGTCCACGCTGCGGGCAAAGCCCAGCTGTACAGGCCCACGGACCTGGCCGCAGTTCAGGGCACCCTTGACGAAGGTGGTCATCACGGCGCCGAAGGTGCGGATGTCATAAAAATTGGAGCACATGAAGTCCCGGAGCTTTGCATCCAGCTGGTCGTCCTTCTTTTTGGCTTCCTTGAGCTTGTCCGGGTCCACGCCCACATAGGCGCAGGCCTCCTTGTCGCTGGTATTCAGGGGCACGCCGTCCTTGATGTAAATGCGGTAGCCCGGTTCGCCCTCCTTGGCCGTCTCCACGTAGTTGCGGATCTTCCGCTTGAGGCACACGTCCGTTACCAGGCCGAAGCCGGTCTCCGGGTCTACCCGGGGCATATTGCCCGCGTCAGGGTCGCCGTTGGGGTTGCCGTTCTCCACATCGAAAAATACCACAAATTCATACCGGTTCTTAATGGACTCAGACATTTTTCTCTTCCTCCTTCTTCGTATACCGCTTCTGGGTCTGGTGGTAATAACCAAGGTCAAAGCTGCCCTGCTGGGCCAAGGTCATCCGGGGCGGGTAGCTCTCGCCCAAGCGCCCTTTCAGCTCCATGATCTGCTTGTCGTAATACACCCGCAGTCTCCCGTCCAGCTTACGCAGATGCTTCTGGCAGAGGTTGTTCAGAATGGGGAAGATGCTGGCGGGCATAGCCGCCGCGGAGTTGAAATACTTGTCTTTAATCGTGGCGTTGATACCGGGGTTGGCGGCCTGCTGTACGGCTTCATAAACCGAGAACAGGCGGCCCAGGGTATAAGCGGTATCGGTGCTTGCTTCATTCAGGCTCACGGTCAAAACCTCCTTTGGGCAGTCTTTATGTGGATTCTTTAGATAATACGCCTTGATGATGGCGGCGCGGCCCCAGGTGATGTTCCGCTCCGCCCGAATGCGGAGCATCACGGCTTCCAAAAGGGACGCCGGGTATGGCCTGCCGGAAAAAATGGCCCGGGCCACAGCGCCCGCCATGGCGGGGGAGGGGGACTTGTCCCGGGAATTAAGATTCACTGTCTCCCGCAGCAGCGCCCACAGGGGAACCACCTCATAGCGGGCATTTATGATCTTTAGCCGCTCATAGTGGTCGTTCACGTTTTTCATCAGCCGACCGAAGCTGTCCCGCAGAAAAAAGCGGACGGAGAGCCGGGCTGCGTTGGGGGCCAGGCCCAGGATGTAAAAGGGCCGCTCCGGGTCGATACCCAAATCATCGCAGGGGAGGCCGTCCGCCAGCCGCTTGAGGGCCGCCCGGAGATCATTGTCCGACAGGCCGGATTCCGCGCCGAAGAATGCCGTCATGGCAAAGCTCTGATAGGCCGGGTCCGCACCTTCCGCCCAGCAGACCACGGTGGTGTCGCCGATAAGCTGCACGTTATTCCGGTCCGCCAGCAGGTGGTTCAGGGCAGCGGTGTAGGCGAAAGCGGCGTATTTCCCCACGGGGGCGTTGAAGTTCTGCTCCCGGCCATAGGAGCAGAAGGCCGGAGCGTTGAAGGACACCAGTGCCGCACCACTGGATTGGGCGTCCCGAACGCCCTTGATAGCCGGGTGAGTGGCTGTGATCTCGTCCTCACGTCCGGTCACCAGACACTGCATCCGCACTGCATCCGGGTTGCTGCTTTCCCGGTAGCTTTGCCACGCCTCCCGGATGGCGACGTCCTTTTGCGGGTAGCAGCCATCTACCCGGAACAGCAGGTTTGCCCCGGCAGTCACTTCCTCAAGCAGCCCGGCCAGGGCAGAATGCTCCGCCGCCTGGCTGGGCTGCCAGGTATCGAAAAAGGCCAGGATGGCACGTGCAATGGAAGAGTCTATGTCGTCCAGCACCGCATGGTGCTTCTGTGCCGCTGCGGCAAAGCAGTCCTGGCTCCGCTCCGGCTTACCCTTTTGGTCGACGCCTAAAAGATAGGTGGAGGTGTCCCAAAGAAAGTTAGAGTCGATGCCAACGGTGCGCTTTACCGCCGCGGGCAGGGGAAACACCTGGGGCTGCAAAACGGTTTTCTTGCCCTTGGACACTTCCTCCATGGTTGGAACGACCTGCGTTAGCCGTCCCTTTTCATTCAGGCATAGGGCATAGCTGATCTTTGCCGGGGTCCAGCCGGGGGCGTCGATTTCTCCCCGGCTCAGCAGGTCCTCGTAGTACCGGGCCAGCGCTTGCAGGATCATCCTCTCACCTCCATGCTCTCCGGGGCCGGCACGGTCATGACCCCGTCCGCCAGGCTGGCCCGGAAAAATTTAGGCGTGATGTTCTGCGGGTCGCTGTAATCCATATCCCACAGCATCCACCCCAAGTCCCGTGTACCTTTCAGCTCTTCGGGGCAGGGCGGCAGTTCCGTGCAGCGGCGGAAGTTGGCGGAAAATTCCCGGGTGCCGAAATAGGGCATACTGTAGCACTGTCCACGCTCCAGCCGCCGCTTGATGATGTCCTGAAATTTGCCGGGATTGTCACTGGGGGCGGCGTTTTTCGTCATGTCGAAATGGGCATCGATCACATAATGCACATCCCGCAGCACCATGGCCGCCCGCTGCTGGATGCTCTCCGGCGCGGCCAGATACAGTTCACCGGTTCCTCGCTCCATTACCGTTTTTACCCTGCGGGCGCTGATGGTGTCCTTTACCTCATTGCGGCGGATGTTGGTAAAGCAAATGGGGGCGCACACATGGATGCGGTCGATCACGTACCGAAGACCGGGATGCCAGAAGATACTTTCCAGCAGGCCCCGGGCCGCCGAAGGGGTCATGCAATCGTAGCTGACACGTTCCGTTTTCATTTCTGGCCTTGTGAAGCATGCGTACTCGCCCCACACCTCTACTTGTATCGCCATCGGATCACTCCTTTCTCTGTTTCATCTGCCCCTATCATAATCCCTATCCGCTTCATTGTCAAATTCATAATAAGAAAAGGCTTATATTTTCAGATAGGTAAAATTATTATTCAAAGTTTGACAATTATAACGCTCCATGATACAGTGACATTTGTCACTGTAAGCAGTGTGGATTGAAACATAATCAGAAATGGCTTTATGTTCAGGCAGAAAGACGGATGATCCGTCTTTCTGCTTTTTTCAGATAAACTCCGCCTTTCCGGTCTCCGGCTCCAGGGAAAGGCCCATGGTCTCGTTGTAAAGCGTCATGTCGTTCAGAATGGCGCTGTCCGAGTCCAGGGCCGGGATATCTTTGGCCGTCAGCAGGGCCCCGGCGGCATACAAGGCCTGAAAGTGCTGGTCATACACGGAAACGGCATAGCGTCCCAGCTTCCGGTAAAGTGCCCTGGTGCCGCCTTGGGTCTGAAGCTGTTCCAGCAGGGTTTCTCCATCTCCATAGGGCACATAAACGGTGCGGGTGTTCTGGTCGATGAGGTGGAAGCTTTCCGCCACGGTGCGGAAGGGCAGGCCACAGCCCGCAATGCCTCTTTCGAAGGCATCCACCACGCCCTGCTTGTCAATGGCAGTTCCGGTCAGGTCCCGGAGACTGCGAAAATACCGGTCTATGGTCTCTGGCGCGCCGGGGTCCAGGTCTCCGGCCAGAGCTTCCCGGGCCGCTCCCACCGCTGTGCGGAACAGGAGCGGCGGCAGCTCTGGCCGCTCAAAGACGGCCACAATGCTTTCATCTGCCGGGCGGTTGCCCTCCCGGTTGCAGCGGCCCGCCGCCTGCAAGACGGAATCCAGCCCTGCCAACTCCCGGTACACTGCCGGGAAGTCTACATCCACGCCTGCTTCAATCAGCGATGTGGACACCACCCGGCAGGGCAGGCCGACCTTCAGCCGCTGCCGTATTTCACGCAGCAGCGCCTGCCGCTGGGCCGGGACCATCAGTGTGGAGAGGTGAAAGCTGCCTTCCCGGGGCAGTCGGGCAAAAATCGTCTGGGCTGCCTTGCGGCTGTTGACGATGCACAGCACTTGTTCCTGCCCACTAAGTTCCTCTGCAAGGGCCTCGTCCGTCAGCGTTCCCGCCTGGCGGAAACATACCCGGCGGAACTTGCCGTACAGCCCCGCTGTTTGGGAGCACAGCTCCGTTACCGGGCAGCCAGGGGCATAGGTATGTAGCAGATCGTCCAGGGAGGGCTGGGTGGCGGTACACAGCACCACTGTGGAGTGGAACTGCTCCGTCAGCGAAGCCATGGCCGCCACACAGGGCTTCAGATGGGATAAGGGCAGCATCTGGGCCTCATCGAAAATAATGACGCTGTTGACCAGGTTGTGGAGCTTCCGGCATTTGGAGGAGCGGCTGGCGTAGATGGATTCAAACAGCTGCACCGCCGTGGTCACCACCACAGGCATATCCCAGTTTTCCGTGGCCAGGGCCCGGCGTGTCTCTTCCGGCGGCGCACCATCGGAAAGGTCGAAGGTCACATTGGCGTGGTGCTCCAGCACGTTGCCGTCGCCCAGAATGTCCCGGAATACCTGGGCATTCTGCTCGATGATGGAGGGATAGGGGATGATATAGACCACCCGCCGCATCCCGTGGGCCACGACGTGGCGCAGGGCAAAGGCCAGAGAAGCTACAGTTTTTCCGCCGCCGGTGGGAACTGTTAGGGTGTATATGCCCTTAGGCCTGCTCCCCGCCTCGAGGCAGGTGTTCAAAATCTCGCAGCGTAGACGGTTCAGTTCTGTTTTAGGGTTTTGCCATGGCGCGATATGGGCTTCCAGCCGGGTCAGAAGCGTTTCCATATCATCGTACCCGCCCCGGCCACGGTCTCCGTTCATGAATGCTTCGGTATCCAGAAAGTCCGCGTCCACCAGGCAGGAATAGAGCATCCGTGTCCAGAAGGACGCCTGCAAATTACTTTTGATTGGGGGAACAGACCGTGACAGCGGCGGAAGCTTTACGCCGCTGTCGCCGCATTGTTCCAGATAGTGCTGTTCCGCGCCACGCTTCATCTTTCCGCAGAACGTATTGTCGGATGGGCGGTCTACTTTCCGGTTGCCAAAATCCGGCAGACCGGTGTGATGTCCTGCAACACAGATTGCTGCAAAGGGATCTTGCTTGCCACAAAGCAGAGCCCCCGCCGTTGCGTGATCGACCCTTGGCCCGTCCCGCAGCAGTCTGTTTTGAAAGCCCTCCGTACATTTTCCGTGGTCATGGGTCAGACCTGCCAATTCGCCGGATTCCCCGGCATCAAAGTCTGCCGCAAACTCCCGGCACAGTGTCGCCGTCCCTTCCAGATGCTCCGCCACGGTCTGACGGCGTTGGCCGTCTGCGGAGATATGGGCGTAATATACCATCCAGAAACCCTCCCCAAAGCAAAAATCAGCCCTGTATATTTACAGAGCTGATCATCCGGGGCCGGAAACAGCCCTGCATATAAAGGTTTTGTTTCTTCCATGGTATCGGATATGATTTCAAAAGTCAACAGGATTCGCGGCCTGTTGTTCTTGCGCCATCGCAGCATCTGCTGCCAGGTCCTCGGTAAGGTCTGCGATGGTGTCGCCGGTGACCTGCATGGTGGCGGCGGACCAGGGGTAGCCGGAGGCAAACTGGGGGAATACGCCGGTGGTGTGGTCCACGAAATAGGTATCAAAGCCGGAGGCCTTGATCTGCTCCTCCGTCAGATTCCGGGTCAGCTGATGAACAATGGTGCCCACCATTTCCAGATGTCCCAGTTCCTCTGTACCGACCGTGGAAGCCCAAGGGCCACAAGTACGAAAAAGCCTTGCGCCGCAATGGTTACAGGCCGAAAAAGAGAGGGAAAACGCGAATGTGCAAAATGCCGGTTGGCTCCATTCCTTTGACGCGGACTACCACTATCGCGGCTCCGACCTTCACTACCATGTGAACGTGTCCGCTGCGCTTTCGGAGGGAGGGACGGTATGGTGAAGGAGTTTATTTCACAGCTCCCACCGGACAAGCTGACGCCCTTTGCAAAGCACCCCTATCGGGTGCAGGAGGATGCCGCCATGGACGAGTTGGTGGAGAGCGTCCGCACCCACGGCATCCTGTCGCCCTTACTGGCGCGGCCAAAAGGGGAGGGCTACGAGCTGGTCAGCGGGCATCGGCGGCGATTGGCGGCGCAGAAATTGGGCATGCCCACCGTGCCGGTGCTGGTGCGGGAAATGACCGACGATGAAGCGGTGATCCTGATGGTGGACAGCAATCTTCAGAGGGAAAACCTGCTGCCCAGCGAAAAGGCGTTTGCGTACAAGATGAAGCTGGAGGCAATGAAGCATCAAGGAATGACTTGTGGACAAGTTGGCCACAAGTCAAGGGATGCCGTCTCAAACGATGACAGTGGACGTACTATCCAGTGCTACATTCGTCTGACCAACCTTGTTCCGCCGCTGCTTCAGATGGTGGACGATGGACGCATCGCCTTTTCTCCCGCCGTGGAGCTGTCCTATCTCACCCGCGACGAGCAGGCGGAGCTGTGGGACTTGATCGGACAGGAGGACGCTACACCATCGTTATCGCAGGCACTCCGCATGAAGCAGCTCTCCCGCGAGGCAAAGCTGACACCGGAGGTGCTGTACGCCATTCTTACCGAGGAAAAGCCCAATCAGAAGGAGCAGATCCACATCAAAACCGAGTCGCTGCGGAAGTATTTCCCGCGCAATTATTCCGCGCAGCAGATGGAGCGGGAGATCATCAAGCTGCTGGAGGCCCGTTACCGCGCGAAGGACAGGGGAGAGCGATGATTTTCGCATACTGGCGCTATACGGATTTCTCCCATACAATGTTGGCAGAAAGGGGAGAGCTTTATGGAACAAAATTTACCGCCATTGTCGCCGGTCATTTTTGAGAACGGTCTTTACTACGAGCTGTGGGGCGAGCAGTATTATCCCTGCCTTTTACCGCCGGAACCGGACACCACAGAGGACAAGCTGCTGGAAACCATCATCCGCCAGATGGCAGAGGCACAAGGCGTAAACGAGGAGCTGAAAGCACGAGACCAAATGGCGTGGGTAGGAGCCATGAACAACATCAAAAGCGCCGCGCTTGAGATCATGCGCGAGCGGTAAAAACAGCAAAAGAACAACAGCGGAGACAGGTCAATCGCCTGCCTCCGCTATTTTTATGCCCCAACGGGCAAGGAGGAACGATATGGATTATTTCTACGAGCATGAATCAGAGCTATTTACATTTTACCGTGTTCCAAAGGTGCTGTTTACGGAGGAGCCATTCAAAAACATGAATTGTGAAGCAAAATTGCTTTACGGGTTATTGCTGGACAAAATGGGACTTTCCCGCAAAAGCGGGTGGTTCGATCAGCAAGGGCGCGCCTTTGTTTACTATGGCATCAACCGTATTATGGAGGACTTGGGCTGCGCCCACAGCAAGGCAGAGAAGCTGCTATCCGAACTGGAGCAAGCTGGCCTGTTGCGCCGGAAACGGCAGGGGTTGGGGAAACCGTCTATGCTGTATCCCCTGAAATTCGAAAATCGAATTTCTTGACTTTCAATTTTCGAACTTCAAGAACGCTGAAAATCAGCGCACCTGAACGCTGATTTTCAGCGTCTAATAAGACTGAGTAGAGCGATACTGAGATAAATATATACCAAGCCGAAAAAAAGAATAATAGGGAGGATCATCAGATGAAGAACAAAGAGAACTTACGGGAAAAGCAGGTAAATCTCCGCTTGACGCAGGCAGAATATGAGCGGCTCACCAGCACCGCGCAGGACCACGGCATCGGGCGGGCGGCGTATCTCCGCATGGTGCTGCGGAGCGCGTGGCTGCGGGAGGACGGCAGAAAATCAGAATAACTTTTTCCGCTGGAATTTGATGCAGGCCGTCACACGGTCACGGATATAAGGAACATCCCGCTTGGCGTAAAACTCCAGCGGCTCTGAAAGGGCCGCCATGATCTCTTTTTCGGCAAAGTCGCAGCGAAGCTGCGGCCCATAGAGATTTTGGGCCGCATGGACCTGTCGGACAAAGCCCGTTTTCATGGGCTGAGCCTTGAGCTGCCGCACCAATGCGTCCGGCTCGATCTCCATGGGATAGTCCCGTGTGTTGGACAGCAGGCCCGCACCAAAGTCGAAGATGGGGCAGTAGTCAAAGCCATCACCGCAGCGCAGCACAGCGATGTTGTTCAGATGCCGGTCCTCGTTGCCGAACAGCATATCCACCTCGAACAGCAGCGTCAGATAGGTGCCGAAGCGGTCAAGTCCCGTCAGCCGCTCAACCCGCTCCACCAACCACGCAAGGCGGCTCTGAAGATTGGGCAGGCGGTTTACCGCGGTCTGCCAGTCCGGGCCAACGCCTTTTCTCAGCAGCTCCGCAAGGGTCAGGATGGCCTCGCCCTGACGTAGAAAATTGGCACTGGAACAGCCGTTTCGGATGTGTCCGTGGACTTCCATCCGCTCCATGCGGTAGGTCACATAGCGAAAGCCCAACGCGCCGGTATTGGTTTGTGCCAGCAGCGCAGAGGTCACGGCTTCAGCCAGTCCCTCGTAGCCGAACAGATCCAGCTTGTACCAGCGGCCATCTGCCAGCCATTTTTCCTGATTGCCCTTAGACGAGGTTTCCGCGATGCGGCTTCCCGTTGTCAGTCTGATCGACATATTCAGCCCTCCACAATTTTGATCCAGCACGAATCCTCTGCCATGCGCCCTTCGGTCTTGCGGATGATCGCCAGCGGGTCATAGCAGTCCAGTCCCAAGTCAGACAGGTAATATTTCAAACCGTCCCGCTCCTGCGGCACACAGCGGTCTTTCAAGAAGGTTTGCAGATCGTCCCATGTGGGCTTGCGGTTCACGCCGAAAGCGGTGGAAAGGGGAGAACTGGCCTCGTTTTCGATGGCAAGTTGATGAGTGGTTTGGTCAGCGCAGATCTTCGTACAGAGCTTGTTCCCATCGTAGTAGTACAGGATCAGGAGGGCGTGAGCGCTGCTTCGGGCATTGGCCAGAAAGACATTGTAATCAGACACGGCAGGGCGGCGGATGGTGATGCTTTCCCCATCGAATTGCAGCGTTACGGTGCGGCTGCTCTCAGAGATACCCAGGTCCTTCATCCAAGCAGATGGAAGAGCCACGCGGTAGCCATTGGCATCCGGACCGGCGTTTCCACCCGCCTTGTTGATAAGAATATTTGCAGTTCGTTCCTCGTGTAGCACGGTCATTCACCTCAAAAGTTTCTCGCAATTATTATACCCATTGGACACCAATAAATCAAGAAGTTAATTTTACAACAGCATTGTCACGAAAATGAAACCGCTATACGGAAGCTGCTTTCGCAAGCATAGCATTTGGCCGTCCAAATGCGCTTGTTAGGGGAAGCAATTCCCCTATAACCCCTTATGAATTGAAAGGAAAAACGATCATGAGAAAACGACCAATCAAAATATCGCTCCGTTTGAATGAGCAGGAGCATGAACATTTGAAACAGCAGGCTATGCTCTCTGGCTTCCCAATGGAAGTATTCCTCCGTGCGCTGATCTCTGGCATGAACCTCCGGTCCCGACCACTCGCTGAATACGCCGAAATCCGGCGTCAACTCGCCGGCATTGGAAATAACATCAATCAAATCGCTCATGTTGTCAACACCCGCGGCTTTGCCACGAAGGAAGACATTGCCGCAGTCACGACAGCACAGCGGGTGATCTGGCAGATCGCAAAGCGGCTTTGAGATAGCTTATTCCAAGATATATGCCGTCTGAACAAGGCCAACGACAAAAAGCAGAGCGCGCAGCCTCCTCTCTCAAGGCTGCGCGCCCGTTTTTGTTATATCGATCAATTCCCGCTTCTGGGACGCAAGCATCGAAATATTGCTTGTGGATACAGCGTTTTGTGGTATAATTATTTTGTGAGATTATAGCCAGAACGGTCAGCGAGTTTAAAGGCTTATCAAGGAGTTGATGTGATGACAAAATACGGAATTGATCCAACAGTTATTTGCCAGATCATTGATCTGGCAAAAGGACATCACATCCAAACGGTGATTCTCTTTGGTTCCCGCGCACGAGGGGACTTCCGCCGCACAAGCGATATTGATTTAGCTGTGCAGGGAGGCGATGTATGCCGTTTCAGACTGGATGTTGAGGAAGAAACGCATACATTGCTGACCTTTGATGTGATAGATTTATGTTCTGATTTGTCCCCGGAATTGCGGGAAGCCATCAGCAAGGAGGGAGTATTGCTCTATGAAAAAGTTTGATAACTACCGTAAAAATTTAGACGTTCTGCGGCGCTCCGATCAACAAGATCTCAACAATGAATTTATCATTAGCGGCATCATTGATAAGTTCTCCATTCAGTTTGAATTGGGTTGGAAGGTCTTAAAAGAGCTGCTGACTTACGAAGGCATCGATGCCGCTAAGACAGGCTCCCCGCGTGAAATTATCAAGCAGGCGTACCAGTATTACCCTTGCATAGAGGAAGATGTGTGGCTGGATATGCTGTCCCAGCGCAACAATATGGCGCATATTTACGATGGAAATGCCGCGCAAGCACTGGCACAGGAGATCATCAGCCGCTTTATTCCGGCCTTTGAAACGCTGGAAAAAAGCATCTGTGAGCGATACGCCGATCTTCTGGATACGCTCTGAGGAACTATTTCATCAAAACATTGGAGGCCCACAATGGCACTTGAAAATAAACTTGGTATCACCAATTCCGCTGAGCTTGCCCGCGCGGAGGAGCGGATCAGCAAAAAGAAGGCTGTGGAACTGTTTGAAAGCGGCGCTCTGGATAAGCTGGCTCCCGGCAGATTTGCGTCGCTGCAAGCCATTCATAAGGCGCTTTTCGAGGATATTTATGACTTTGCAGGCGAACTGCGCACGGTGAATCTTGCAAAGGGCAATTTCCGTTTTGCCCCTTTGATGTATCTGGAGGCGGCACTTGGAAACATCGACAAGATGCCGCAATCTACCTTTGACGAGATCATCGAAAAGTATGTGGAGATGAATATCGCCCACCCGTTCCGCGAGGGCAACGGCCGCAGCACTCGTCTGTGGCTTGACCAGATGCTGAAAGCCGGCATCGGGCAGGTGGTGGATTGGAGCAAGGTCGATAAAGAGGACTACCTGCTGGCCATGGAGCGCAGCCCCATCAAGGACGTGGAGATCAAGGTGCTGCTGAAGGCGGCTTTGACTGACGAGATCAATAGCCGTGAGGTCTATATGAAAGGCATCGACCACAGCTACTACTATGAGGGGTATACGACCTTCAAGACGGAAGATCTGTAAATCATATGAGATAGCAGGGAGGGACAAACGGTGAATAAACGAAAAAAATATTTGATATTGGCTATCATAGTAGCGTGCGCCTTTGCCATTGTCGGACCTCTCATTATTAATGAGTGTTATAAGTCAAATAGCGGATATATTACATTATGGTCGCCTGCAGATATGCTTGCTTACTACGGCGTAGTGCTTGGCGCATTAGTAGCTATTATTACAGTAGTCGTTACAATCGGATTCACACGCAAGCAAATTCAAATGGAGAATTTCCTAAAGCAGGAAAATGAAAAGTGGACGAAAATAGAGGCAATCTTTGCAAATGCTATCGATAAAATTAATCCGATGCATCCGCTAATCGAAACAATGGATACCGGAATGAAAGACCCTGTTGCAGCAATAACGACATTTCAAAAATATGGAATGATGTGCAAAATCGCTTTGGATCAATTAAATGCACACTTATGTGTAAATGACTATCCAAAAGTCAAGAAGTTGATTGATAGTATCTGCAATGCTACAGAAATATTCGACAAAATTTCAGACGGAGAGATCCAAGCATATTCGTCTCTGCGTGACTATTCCAGTCTTGCTGTTGTAAAAGAGACACTTAAAATTGAAAAAGAACATCCCGGCACTTTTCCAGTAGAAACAATTGCTTTTGACTATGATGTTCTCAAAAGAACCAACGGGTTGCATCTGGATGATTTAAGTAAGAGAATTGCGGAACAAAATCACCAACTCGTAAATGCGTACCAAGAAATGTATCGTCCTTTACTTCAATTGAAAGGAAGCATTTTTTCAAAAATTTATAGTGAAACAGGCGAAAGCGCCGACAATATTTTGGGCTTCGAAAGGAAGAATCAGTAATGCCGACACTTGAATGGATTGGAAAGAGCAAGGTGATCAATCACCATCAGGACGTGCCGTTTCGGGTGTTGGAGCGCAAGTACAGCTTTGATGAAAACGGGCAGCACAACGAAGATAACGGCAGCGAGAACATGATCATCCGGGGCGACAATCTGGAAGCCCTGAAAGCCCTGCTGCCCCGGTATGAGGGGCGCGTCAAGTGCATCTATATCGATATAAAAGCACCGAGATTGATACAATTTAATTGTTCCTCTGCCGATTTTGCCGCTTGAGGGGTAAGTTGGCGTTTGAGGGGTAAGTTGTGGAAGTCGGGGTGTCCCGGCTGTTTTTATAAGGAGAAGATTTATGACACTATACATATTGGGTAATGGATTTGATTTGGCTCATAAACTCCCAACAGCGTATTGGGATTTTCGAACGTATCTAAAGTCTGCACACCCGGAGTTCCTGGAAGCGTTCGAGGAGCATTATGATATTTATCCTTCAATGTCTGATGAGGCAAAAAAAGAATATTTATGGAATCGCTTTGAAAGCAATCTAGCTAATATCGATGAGGATAGCATAATCGAAAGTGGAACGAGCATTGAAATGGATCTGGAATCAGGAGATGTCGGAATCGAAGACACTCTGTACAGTTATTTTACAAATGAGTATCAGTACATTCAAAAACTATCGGTCTATTTAAAGGAATGGGTAAGAACTATTCGAATTCGAGATTGTTTGCCGCGAACATCAAAAATAAAAGATAATAGCGATGATTTGTTTTTGACATTTAACTACACAGCGACTCTAGAGAATGTTTACCTGATCCGGCCTGACAAAGTAATTCATATCCACGGTTCGTTACGAGATTATACCCCTGACCCAGTAATTGGTCACGGAAACAAGATGCGAATTGATAGAATTAGTAAAAAAATCGAAGAAGCAGAGAGCCTATTTGACGAAAAATGGGTCAGTATCTGTCGCGTGGTTAGAGATTATTACAGTGCAACATTAAAAAATACCGATAAGTATTCAGGATGCTTAGAGCGAATAAGAAGATCCCAACCCGATGAAATAATAGTTGTCGGACATTCTCTTGATGGAATAGATTTGCCTTACTTTACATTAATCGATAATTATACGGGCAACAAAAATATATGGACAATAGTTGTCCATAGGGATAAGGAAAAGTTGAAACTGGTAAACAGTTTGGTGACCGCAGGTATCGACAGAAAGAGGCTTAGAACTATACCGTCAGGTGAATTTTTTGATTTAGATGATACTGCTGCTGCGCACCGTATAACCGAATTAAGGTACAGGTTTTAATAACAATACGCCTCCCAACAGTAATAGTTGAGAGGCGTTGCTGCGTCTATGGGGTGGAGTAGTACCCTGTAAGTGCAGTCGCAAAATCCCCAAAAATCTGTTAAACTGAAGAAGCAGAGACGGAGGGAATCGCAATGAAGCATTACAGCAAAAAATTCAAGGAAGAATCGCTGAAGCTGTCAGACGAGATCGGCGTGAAGAAAGCCGCGCAGCAGCTCGGCATTGCGTACTACACGCTGGCGGACTGGCGTAGCATACGCCGAAACGCGCCGCCCGCGAAGACGCTGAGTGCGGAGGAGCAATCCATCCGCATCCGTGAGCTCGAGCGTGAGGTTTCCGAGCTGCGAACTGCAAACGACATTCTCAAGGATGCACTCGGTTTTTTCGCAAAAGACCGCAAGAAGTAAAAGCGTGTGAGCGGCACCTGTTCGTAGTCGAACGCAAGGGTGTCTACACGGCAAAGGATATGTGCCGTGTTCTGCACCTGAGCGAGTCCGGTTATTACCGGTGGCTTCGAAACAGGGGCAGGCACAGCAGCCGTCAGCTTCTTGCGGGAAAGGTCAAAAAGATTCTCGAAGAGCATCCGGATAACCGAAACTACGGCGTGGATCGCGTCTGCCTTGCGCTTGAGCAGGACGGCGTTGACGTCAGCCGGAGGACAGTGTATCGCGTGATGAAAGAGAATGGCTGGCTCCATAAAAGATGCATTCCGCACGGTATCACGAAGACCACGACAGAAGCACAGGAGCAGGAAAACCTTTTAAAGCGGGACTTCAGCGCCCAGCGCCCTTTGGAAAAATTTCTCACGGATATTACCGAGGTACAGTGCGCAGACGGCAAGCTGTATGTTTCACCGATCATGGACTGCTTCAGCGGCGAGATCGTCGCGCTCGAGATGCGGGACAATATGAAGAAGGAACTGTGCATTGACACGGTGCGGCAGCTGGAGCGGATTTATCCGAGCCTAAAGGGAGCGGTGTTCCACTCAGATCGCGGGAGTCAATACACCAGCTTAAGCTCGCAGATGCGTCTGCCGTCCGGGTCAAGGCGGTTCAGCTCGGCGTATAGAGCGTCGAGCAGTTCCTTATCCATAAGGATGGACTCCGCAGACGGTGCGTCGTCGGCCAGCGTATCGCCAAGGGTAAGCTCATCGTCCTCGCCGCCGATAGGAGTATCGATGGAGACTTTCTTACCGGCAGCGTAGAACGGGCAGCCGGGGCAAACGCCGTCGCACTTCCAAAGTTGGGCCTTGGTGCAGCGGCACTCGCCGTTCTGTTGAGCGTGGTAGCGGGTGTTCCAGATGGGCTGATAGTAAGCCCTGTAAACTTCCTCGCTGACCTCAATGGGGTTCCCGTCGACCGGGATAAAGTACTTCTTGTCTTTGTTTTGCATGAAAATTTCCTCCGTTCGATTTGCTTGGAACGGAGGAAACCTTCATGGTTAGCTGCAAAATGGGTATAGAAACCTAACCACAGTCCCGACGGAGATTTCTCCGTTCCGGTCTGCAGCTTCCCGCTCAAAAGGCAGCTGATGATATTTACTTGTGGCCGTCAGGAAACGTTGAGCCACCGGTGATCAGTCGGTGCATTCCCTGACGGTGAGCAGTTTTCTGTCTTGCTCAGGACAGTTTTTTTAGTCGAGATCCACTTCGATGGCGTACAGGTCGCTGAAGACTTCAGGCAGGTCGCTTGGGTTAAGGTCCCAAGTGCCGTGTGCGCCGTAGCGTTTGAAAACAGATTCAACTACTGCTGAGCCCAACTGTGACTCGATGGCAGCAGCGGTGTTTTCAATGTTCACGATCCAGTTGTTACGTTCACGATTTGTCACTGCTTGTCCCTCCTTGTCAGGTTTAGCTTCCTAATCCGGATAGTAGGCTGTTGATGTTGCCAACCACTCAGCTCCGGATCGTTCATGGCCTGTGAACGAGCTGAGGTGTGGAGCTTCAGGGGGAGCCTATTTGTCGTTTAGAGTGGATTTATGCTTATTTACATCTCGTTAACTACTTGCTGGATTGATTTTTCCGCACTTTCGTGATATAATAAATAAATAGAACCACTCTCGTCGGCCACGTGCCAGTTTCCCTTCGGCTGTACTAATGGTAACCGGGCTGATTTTTGACTTGAAAGAGCTGATACAGCGGTTCTGATGGTTCTTTGGTTCTTTTGATGGTTCTTTTTGGGAAGGAGTGAAATCGGTGCTGTTTTCGGATTTTTGCAACATAGTCAAAGCCGAATATTTCGGGTACGCATCGCAGGGTCAGTACATGCAAGGCCTTGTGAAAGCAGCTAAGATCTCCGGGACTATTCGGACGATCACCTTAAGTCGATCTACAACGGAAACAAACCGTTTGCATCCAATTTCAAAAAACAGCTTCCGAAGCCAGTGGATCTGGGTCCTCTGACGACCTTCTTTCAAACGCATCTCAAGGACGAGCATGTTGGGCCTTTGATCGATGCGATAGGAGTTCCATCAAGCATTGAGCGAAAGAAGGACTATGTCTCAGCCGCCCTTGCCGAGCAGGTTAAAGCCTTTATCGAGTCCGAGGCCGAGGATGTTCCGATGGTACTGGCTGAGGCCTATAACCGACAACGAATCACGGGAATCCAGTCTGGCTATCAGATTCCGCAGGTTCTTTACGCAGGAGACAATGTGTGGGTTGAGCCCGGAGGCAATAAGTACGATGTAGGATGCTACGAAACCATTCATCATGAGTGGGTGATCCACAACTACGGGAAGGCGATTTGGACAGGCCGAAGTTTAGTGCTGGCAAATCAGGCAGAAATTAGGCCTAAGTTCTCTCTGACGAAGCTTGACATCCCTGATGTGATGCCGGGTGGAATAATAAAAATAGCCGTCGACATTGCTGCCAACGGCTTTGAGGGAAGTTTTAATTGTAAGTGGGAAATGCAAGATTTGGAAGGAAAGAACTGCTTCCCGAACAGTAGATATGTTTTTGATGTAGTAGTAAACGTGTCATTCGATTATGACCGATTCAAGAGTATAGGAGGACGAGATCGTGGCTGAAAACAATGTCGAAAAATGGTCCACGCTGAAAGAAGTTCAAGAGCATCTTGGCGTTGGCAGAGAAACGATCCTGCATTGGATTTCATTGCGGGGCATGCCAGCTTATAAGGTAGGCCGCCTTTGGAAATTCAAGCTCTCCGAAGTGGACGATTGGGTTCGCTCTGGTGGTGCTGCAGAAACGGTCGAAGAAAAAAAAGAAGATTGAGTCCGTTATATGGGACAGCGAACTTTGTAAAATGATGCTGGGACAGTGTCCTGACAAGACAAATACAGGAATGAGGTAAATATTTTGGCAAGAGCTGCAAAGAAGGAAACAGCGGTATCGCTGGAAAACGTATTATGGAACTGCCGTGTTGCACTGCGTGGCGTGGGTAGCACCGAGAAAAACAGAGATGCCGTCATTGCGCTGGTGTTCTTGAAGTTCGCCGGTGATAAATTTGAGAAGCGTCGCACAGAGCTTATCGCTCAGTATGGTGAGATTCCCGCATTTTTGGAGAAGGCCTCCTTCTACAATGCGGTAAATGTGTTCTATCTAAAAGAGACTGCTCGTTGGTCATACATTGTAAAGCATGCGTCAGCTAACGATATCGCCGTTATTATCGATCAGGCAATGGCTGATATCGAAGACAGAAATCCGCCGCTCAAAGGAACGTTGCCGCTGAACCTGTTTGCCTCTCTCGGCGCAGATAAATCCAAGATTAAAGACCTCATTGATAACGTTAACCTGATCGACGAGAAACGCTTTCAAGAGGAAGACCTGATCGGTCGAGTTTATGAATACTTCCTTCAGGCCTACGCAGCGGCTGGAACAAAGGAAGAAGGCGAATTTTATACACCGGCTTGCGTTGTTAGGCTGATCGCAGAAATGATTGAGCCTTTCAGCGGGGTGGTGTACGATCCCTGTTGTGGTTCTGGGGGAATGTTTGTACAGTCCCTGAAGTTCGTTGATCGCCATCAAGGGAATCGTCAAAATGTTTCCATTATCGGGCAGGAAAGCGTACCTGAAACATGGCGTCTTTGCAAAATGAATCTTGCCATTCGTGGCATTGCTCATAACCTTGGTGAAAAAAACGCCTCATCTTTCACTGATGATCAGCACAAGGATAAAAAAGTCGATTTCATTATGGCGAATCCTCCTTTCAACCTTAAGAACTGGAGAAAAGAGGACGAACTGACCGACGATCCTCGCTTTACTGGATTCAGCGTTATGCCGCCCGTGGCCAATGCGAATTATGCGTGGATACTCCATATGCTTTCTAAGCTGGATGTCAGTCACGGTATAGCTGGATTCCTTCTTGCAAATGGTGCATTGAATGCTGATAGCGATGAATACACCCTTCGTAAGGAGATCCTCGAGAAGGATCGTGTAGAAGCCATCATCGTCCTGCCTCGTGATATGTTTTACACCACGGATATTTCCGTTACTCTCTGGATAATCAATATGAACAAGAAAGCCGGAACGGTGAACGGGAGACAACTTCGTGATCGCACTCATGAGATTCTCTTTATGGATCTTCGCAGGTGGAACGAAAACATTGAAGAGATCGTAATTGATAAAGGAAAGAAAAAGAAAAAGACCGTACTTACAGACACGCAGATTGCGCAGATAAAAGAAGTATATAATAACTGGCAAAGTGCGGATACAACTCTGTATTCAGACGTTCCTGAATTCTGCAGGTCTGTAAAGCTGTTTAATGCAGACTTGACAAACGAAGAACAAGAGCTGATGTCGAAAGGAAAACTCACTACTATTGAGGCAAAGAATTACTCTCTGTCCCCAAGTAAGTACATTGAGTTTATTGATCATGATTTGGACATTGATTACGCCTCTGAAATGACAAGAATTCAAGCTGAAATGCAAGCAGTACTTATTGATGAAAAGCATTCTCAAGCTATGCTGGAGGAAGCATTTAGGGGGATTGGCTATGGCATTAACTAAGTACCGTTTAGGCGACTTCCTTGAATTGTTTAATGAGCGTTGTGGCGTTCCAGATCTAACAGTGTGGGACATTTCTGGTGTGAATAGCGACAAAGAATTTTTTGAGCCGTCCAAACAGGCCGGTTCTGATACGAGTAATTATAAAATTGTCCCACCGGATTACTTTGCTTGCAACTTAATGCACGTTGGACGAGATGTTGTCCTTCCGATAGCTCTTAATCACTCTGGAAAGCAGAAAATAGTTAGCCCTGCATACACGGTTTTCAAAATCAAGGATGGCACACCATTAATAAAAGAGTATTTCTTTATGATGCTCAAGTCTGAAGAGCGAGATAGGTACTTTTGGTTTCACACAGACGCCTCGGTAAGAGATGGGATGTCATGGGATGACTTCTGTGATTTGGATGTCGAGCTCCCGCCAATTCCAATTCAAAAGAAGTATGTTGATCTTTATAAGGCATTGCTGGCTAATCAGAAGAGCTATGAACGTGGCTTAGAAGACCTAAAAATAGTGTTTGAAGGCTATATGGACAATCTAAGAAGATCTGAAAAAGCGAAGCGCATTGGTGACTATATCGAACTGGTGGATGCTCGTAATGAAGAACTCGAATACGGGCTGGATTCTGTGCGAGGCGTATCCATTGAGAAAAAGTTTATTGACACGAAGGCCGATATGAGTGGTGTCAACCTTTCCCCGTATTATGTTGTTAAGCCTAATGAGTTTGCGTATGTGACGGTAACATCCAGAAACGGAGAGAAAATATCATTGGCCATAAACGACTCGAAAGAAACATATATCTGTTCCTCATCGTATGTGGTGTTTAGAAGTAAGGATGAAAAAGCTCTCTATCCACAGTATCTCATGCTGTATTTCTCTCGTTCTGAGTTCAACCGCTACGCAAGGTTTCATTCATGGGGAAGCGCAAGAGAGACTTTTGATTGGAATGAAATGTGCGATGTTGAAATACCTATCCCGGACTATTCCGTTCAAAAGGCAATAGCGGACATTTATACGCTTTATATTGAGCGCAAAAAAATAAACGAGCGACTTAAGGAAAGGTTAAAAGCGATTTGCCCGATTTTGGTGAAAGGGTCGCTTGAAGAAGCAGTTTGAAAGGAGGTGCCATAGTGGACTACATCTTTGAAAAAGGTAAGTTCACCGAAGATGAGCTGGAACATGCCATAATCGAGCTTTTTGAAAAGCAAGAGTACACCTATGTGCCGGGAGAAAGCATTCACAGGCAGTACGAGGATATACTGCTCTTGGATGATTTGCGCTCCTTCCTTTCGGCTCGTTATGCTCAAAATAGACTGAGCGAAGTAGAAATGCAGAAGATCATCAACAAGCTGGTTATGATTCAGGCTACACCGCTTTATCTGGGAAACCGGGAGGCGTTCTGGCTGGTCAACGAGGGTTTCGATCTTGTGCGTGATGATATCAGTCAAGTGGCTCTTCATGTGGACTACATCGACTTCGATCATCCGGAGAACAACATCTTCAAAGTCGTGAACCAGTACTCGGTTCAGGGCGAACGCCTGCGTCGTCCGGACCTGCTTGTGTTCATCAACGGTATTCCGATTGCGATATGCGAATTTAAAACGGCTATCGAAGAGGACACCACCATACACGATGCATGGGAGCAGATCACTATTCGCTACACCCGTGACATTCCCAAGCTCATGAAGTATTGCTTCCTCTCGGTCATAAGCGATGGGGCAAACACCCGTCTCGGAAGCATCTTCACGCCTTACAAGTTCTATTACTCGTGGAACAAAGCAAATGATACCGACAAGGTTTCCAATGGTATCAGCTCTCTGCTGACCATGATCGAGGGAGCTTTTGCGAAAGACCGTGTGTTACAGATTCTTCGAGACTTCATTTTCTATCCGGATGACAGCAAAAAGGATGAGGCCATTGTATGCCGCTATCCGCAGTTCTTCGGTGCCCACAAGATGCTTGACAGCGTCAGGGAACATATGCGTCCTGAAGGTGATGGCAAAGGCGGTACATACTTTGGAGCTACCGGCTGCGGCAAAACCTATACGATGCTGTTCCTTTCTCGGCTGATTGCACTCCGGGATAACGATGCCTTTAACAATCCCACGATTGTAATTCTGGAGGACCGTGAGGATTTGGACACGCAGACTTCGGAGCTGTTTGTTACCGCAAAGAAGTATCTGCATCAGAGCGATGTTCGCAGCATAGAGAGCCGTGAAGACATGGAGAAAACGCTGCGGGATAAGCCGAGCGGAGGCGTCTACATCACCACAATCCAGAAATTCTGTGAAAAGACAGGTCTCCTCTCTGACCGCAGCAACATTATATGTATTTCCGACGAGGCCCACAGAACGCAGACTGGTGTCGGAGCAAAACTAAAGAAAACCGACAAAGGTGTGTTCACCACTTACGGTTTTGCAAAATACCTGCGTGACAGTTTCCCGAATGCGACGTATTGCGGTTTTACCGGTACGCCGATTGACGAAACTATCGCAGTTTTCGGTCGTGTTGTTGATAGCTATACGATGAAAGAATCCAGCGATGATGGAATTACCGTCCGTATCGCTTACGAGCCGAGATTGGCCCGTGTTATCGTATCGGACGAACAGGCCAAAGAAATCGAGAAGTACTATCAGCAGTGTGCTGCCGAAGGCTCCAATCCGGAGCAGATCGAGGAAAGCAAACGGGCCATGAGTCGCATGTCTGCAATTCTCGGTCACCCTGACAGACTCAAAAAACTGGCAGCAGATGTCGTTGCCCACTATGAATCTCTCTGCTCCGAAAAGCCGGAAGTCGTACAGAAAGCTATGATCGTCTGCGCCGACAGACCACTTGCATTTAAAGTGCTTAAGGCCATCGAAGCGATCCGCCCTGAATGGTTCGTAAAGAAAAAGGCCGAGCACGAAGATCAGCTCACCCGTGAGCAGCTTGATAAACTCGTCGCTTTGCCAATGATCAATATGGTGGCGACACAGGGCCAAAACGACGAGAAGGAACTCTATGATCTTAGTGGCACAAAAGAATATCGCAAGATGCTGGACCGCCAGTTCAAGAATAACGATTCCAATTTCCGGATAGCCGTTGTTGTTGACATGTGGATCACCGGCTTTGATGTTCCGTCCCTCGCTGTCATGTATATCGATAAGCCGCTGCAGAAGCATACGCTCATCCAGACGATTTCCCGTGTCAACCGTGTGTTTGATGGCAAGGACAGAGGCCTTGTTGTCGACTATATCGGAATCAAGAATGATATGATGGAAGCCGTCAAGAAATACGGCGGCCCACAGGAAAGTCCGATTGACGAGCTGAATATCACGCTTTCTATCTTTAGAAACCACCTCGCATTGATAGATGAGCTTCTGGATGGATTTAACGCTTCCAAATTCTTCAGCGGAACTCCGTTAGTGCGTCTCAATTGCCTAAATGCAGCTGCCGAGTATGTGCAGTTGAAAAAGGAAATGCAGACAAGGTTCATGGGCCTTTCTCGCAGATTGAAGAGTGCCTATATGATCTGCTTCCCGTCCGGCGAATTGACCGATGCCGAAACAGCTAAAGCTCAATTCTATCTGGCGATCCGTTCCATCATCTATAAGCAGACAAAGGGCGATGCTCCTGATGCAGAAGTGATGAACAGCGTCGTAGAAGAAATGGTCAAAGATGCTATTACTTGCACCGGCATAGAGAACATCGTAGACGAGCACAAATCAGTCGATCTGTTCAGCGATGACTTCTTGGAAGAACTGGATAAAGTCAATCTTCCGATTACAAAATTCAATGCCTTGCTCAAGCTCCTCAAGAAGGCTATTACTGCTTATGGCCGCACAAACAAGGTTAAGGCTATCGAGTTTGACGAGCGGCTGCGTCAGGTGGTCGATGCATATAACAGTAGAGACAAGCTCGTGTTCACCAGCGAGGTTGTTGCCGACTTCGTTAACGATCTGTCCGATCAGCTGATCAAGATAATGAATGATTTGAAAGCCGATCAGACTTCTTTCGAGCGGCTGGGCATTTCCTATGAGGAAAAGGCGTTCTATGACATTCTCGTAAAGGTTCGTGATGACCACGGATTCCCGTATGCGGACGAGAAGTGTCTTATCTTAGCAAAAAAGATTAAAGAACTTGTCGATGACAAGGCTCAGTTTGCAGACTGGTCTACTCGTGATGACATCAAGAATCAGCTCAACATGGACCTGACGGTACTACTGTACCAGAACGGTTATCCGCCTGAGTGGGATGAAGAGGTCTTCGAGAAGGTCATGGAACAGGCTGAAAACTTCAAAAAATATAGCGACCAATGATTTCTGGAGGTGGCGTAGTTCATGAATATCAACTTGGCAAAAACTGTAAATGACAAGGACTTTAATCAAGTCTTCACAGAGGTCTTCCACTCGGAGGGCCTTGGTGTGCATGCCAATAGTGAACTGCGCTTATTCCGGCTAAAAGATGTGACCGATTTCCATTTTTCTCAGGACAATCTGCTGACTTTTTTGGAGAGGAATATCGGTCGGTATGTGTTTTCCCGCTCCAAACTGGAGAAGTTCCATCTGGATGGCGATGACCATCTGGTAGGTATTAAGGCTTTGGACATCATGCATAAAAACGGAGCTGCTGACCAGCGTGGGACGGGCAACGAAATGGGCGAGATTCTCCTGTACGCATTCCTTGAGACGGTGCTGGGGGCTCCCAAGATTTATAGCAAGGTCGAGCTAACATCGGCGGTAAAGAGCGGAACCAGCTCCAGCGATGGAATGCATATTAAAGTTCTCTCTGCTGATGACACATCGGTAACCTTCGAGATGGTTTTCGGGGTTTCCAGCGTTGTAGGAGGCTTCGATGATGCTATCAACAATGCGTTTGACCATATCCAGCAAGTCAATTCCAGAACAAGCGATGAGATCCAAATCGTAAACAGCACGATCTTCGAACTGCCTGAAGACGACCCTGTTGTTCGAGAACTCAGACCGATCATCAAGCCGGAACCGAATAAGCAGGTCAATCGTGATTCAGCCTTTGGCGTTTTTGTCGGTTATTCTCTCGGTCTGGACAAGTCAAAATACACCGCTCAGGAATACCGGGACATGATTGAAAAGAAAATGGACGCTGACATTCTTTACTATGCGCCACAAATCCGTGACCGCATAAATAAGATGGGCCTCCAGAATCGCTCCTTCTATATCTATGTACTTCCTTTGGATGATGCGGAGGAAGACAAAAAATCTATCATGAAGAAGATTATGAGAGAAGGTGACGCTTAATGGCCAACAGCAATAAAAAGTTTGGCGAGGCGTTCTTCGCAGAACTGAATGACGACACATATCTCCATAAGATTTACGAGGACATTCTTTTCAACTATTCGATAAAGGTCTTCAGTTTTAAGAAACGGGCCAAGCGTCATATTCCGAAGATCGATGCGCTGACTTTTGCCGATCTTCTTTCAAAATCGAATCACAGCACTCTTGCGGACTCTCAGAAAATGTGGGCGCAGGAAATTGTCACAATGCTCCATTATCTCTATCCGGATGATCCGACGGTTACCTATATGACTGGAGTGGTCCTCGCCAACCTCGGAAACTATCAAGGTCAGAAGCTCATTGACTCCACATTTGATGGTATCGATGCGCTGGATCGCATATTTGGCGAATTCAAAAAAGACTACCTCGCAATTCCTGCGGACCAAGGCAAACGATTTATGAGTGCCCAGAAGCAGGTTTATGACCATCTGCAGGACGACTATTTTAGTTATTCCGGCCCTACGTCAATGGGAAAGTCGTACATTATGCGGATGTTTATCAAGCAGCAGATTCTTTCGGGATCACGAAACAATTTTGCCATCATCGTTCCGACCAAGGCGTTAATAAACGAGGTTCGCACAAAAACTACGGAAGACCTAGGCTTGTCGCTGAAGGAATATAGATACCATTTGGTTACGGCTGCCGGAGACGCTGCACTTAAGATTGATGATAAGAGCAGACGATATGTGTTCATCATGACTCCGGAGCGGCTGCTTTACCTTTTGATGAATGAGAAGGATATCCAGCTGGACTATCTTTTCATTGATGAAGCACAGAAACTCTCCGGCGATGATACCAGAAGCCCATTTTATTATCAGGTCGTGCAGATACTGAGCGAAGCGGAACAAAAGCCCCATATCATTTTTGCTTCTCCGAATGTCCCTAATCCGCAGGTATATTTGAACTTGATATCCGGGGTCGAGACAGAAACCCTTAATCAACACAAGTTAGCCTCTGGGTTCTCGCCGGTCACTCAAATCAAATTTCTGATAAACCTTGAAAGCAAGGAAGTCAGCGTCTATAACGAGCACACGAAGGAACTCATGCCAATCACTTCTGTGGCTTTACAGGATGCAGAATTAACGGATGTTCTTCTGAGATTCGAGAAGGATGATCAAGGCAAAGAGAAACAGTGCATAGTCTATTTCTCTTCTGTGAGAAAAACAGTTGATGCCGCTCGTGATTTTGCGGCAAACCGTGTGGCTAAAACTGAAAATGCTGAACTCATAGAGCTCGCAAAAGACATAAAAAACGAGGTTCATAACGATTATTATCTTGCTGAGCTCGTTTCCAAAGGTGTAGCCTATCACATCGGTTATCTTCCTGCTTCAATTAGGCAACGTATTGAACGATTATTTCACGAAGGCGCAATCACAGCAATTTTCTGCACAAGTACGCTTGTAGAGGGTGTTAACCTTCCTGCAGACAATCTTTTTATAACAGATTTCAAAAACGGGCTTTCTCACATGTCAGCAATTGATTTTAGAAATCTGATCGGTCGAGTAGGAAGGCTTGAATATAACCTCTACGGGAATGTTTTTCTCGTTGCAATAAACGAAAAGGCATCTGAGAAATATGTATCTCGACTTCAAGAAGAAATCCCGGAGCAGTCTCTTTCTGTTGAGAAAGAATTGACTCGTCCCCAGAAGAAGCATGTTATCAAAACACTGCTTTCCGGGACAATTGTTATAGATAAACAACTAAAAAGCCAGTCTCCTGATTCATACGATCTGATGAGAAAGTTTGCCATTATCCTCCTGAATGATATTCTGAAGAATCGGCAAAGCAAGGTCCGTAGTGAATTTGTGGCCCTTATGCAGCCGGGCGAAGAAGACAAAATCCGACAACTGTTTTCAAAAAAAGAAGTGCAGCCAGATGACGATATCACCGTTTCTATCGACCAGACAGAGTCTTTATATGAAGCCATAGCGTTTAATGGCTTAGAATTCCCACAGGTAGATGACAACGGTGAGTTTGATGGAAAAGAGCTATTGCCATTTCTCGAAAGGTTGTGTGGAATATTCAAGTGGGAACGCTATGAATCGGACACACTTGGTCATGTTGGAAAGGATTCACAAAAGCACGGAAAGCTGAGCTGGTATTCAGTTATTCTCAGTCAGTGGGTACGTGGAGCAGGTTTAAATCAAATCATGTTCCAAGCCATCGATCAAAAAAGAAAACATCCAACAAACGCTATGTTTGATAGGACAACACGTAAATATTATGATTACACAGATACACTGAGGGATAGGAATGACGTCATATCTGATGTGTTGAATGTGATTGATAAAATTATCCTTTTCAAGTTCTCCAATTACTTCTTGAAGGTGGCAAAAGCCTATAAGGAAATCCGAGGGCAGGACCCGAAGGACAATTGGTACGAGTTTGTTGAATACGGCTCAACGAACAAAAGAGCCATAGCCATTCAAAAGCATGGCTTTTCCAGAGAGTCGGCAATGTATATTCTTCGCCAAGGGCAAAAATACATTGCGGCGGATGAACCGGAATTGCGCTTGCATCGCAGTATCCTTGAGTGCCCTAACAAGGGCGTTCGGAATGATGCAGACATGATACAATACAATATCCCGGACTTGTTCGTGGATTAAGCAGGAGGAACGGTAGATGCAACAGATTTTTAGCAACACGACTTTAACAGTCAATCAGCTGATCGAGAAGATCGATACAGGAGAACTTGGCCTTCCGGAGCTTCAGAGGCCGTTCATCTGGAAGGATTCAAAGGTACGTGATTTGTTTGATTCCATGATGTGCGGGTATCCCATCGGTTATTTGATGCTGTGGGAGTGCCCTACGCTTGAGAAGAAGAAAACCATTGGAACAGACTCTCACAACTATGAGTCTCCGAAACAGGTAATCATTGATGGGCAGCAGAGATTGACTTCCCTGTATGCCGTTATGAAGGGAAAAAAGGTCATCAACTCAAAATATGATGAGAAGGCCATTGTTATTTCCTACTGCCCGTTGAAGAACAAGTTCGAGGTTGGCTATCAGGCTACGAAAAAAGACCCAGAGTGGATTTACAACATAAGTGAGGTCTTCACCACAACTAACATTACGAAGCTGATCATCAACTTCACTAAAAAGCTGGCCGAGTACCGGACCTCTAAGGGTGAAGCATTGAGCGACGAGGAACAGGATCTTATTTCTGAAAACATCACTGCGCTTTCTAATTTGAAGCAGCACACGCTCCCGGTGTTTGATATCAAGGCGAATGCTGAAGAAGAGGATGTCTCTGAAATCTTTGTTCGTGTTAATTCCGGAGGTGTGGCGTTGAAGCAGAACGACTTTATTCTGACGCTACTTTCACTCTATTGGGATGAGGGTCGAAAAGAGATCGAGCAGTTCAGCATGGAGTCTACATACCCCTCCAAGGACAAAATTACATCGTACAACCAGCTTACCGAGGTCACAGCGCAGGATGTCATTCGTGTGGTTATGGCGTATGCTTTTGACCGAGCTCGTTTGAAATATGGATACAAGCTGCTTCGTGGAGCTGACTTCGACAAAAAAGGTGCTGTTGATGAAACTCTGCGTGATCAGCGTTTCGATGTGCTGAAGGCAAAGCTCCCAGACGTTCTCAACGTTCATAACTGGCACGAGTTCTTGAAATCTATCATGAATGCCGGTTATCTGTCTGGTGATCTGATTCTTTCGGGAAACGCAATCTATTATACATATGCGTTCTACCTCATCGCAAAGTACAGGTTTAATGCATCATATAACGAAAACATGCATCTTACCTCGCTATGGTTCTTCTATGCGTCTATGGTGTCGCTATATACTGGATCGTTTGAATCCACAGTTGAAAACCACCTGAACTCTATCAAGGAGCTCACGACGTTGGAAGAATACAAACGGTTCATTCTGTCGAGGGTTGTGGAACGGCTTACAAACGACTACTTCGACATTACCCTTATTGGTTCTGAGGGTCTGGCAGTATCAGGCCGAGGCAATAATGCGTGGAATGCCTATGTAGCCGCCTTGAACATTCTGAATGCTAAAATCCTGTTCTCAAAAAGTAATTTGCTCGTCAGCAAGTTGTTCGAGCCCGGTACTGACGGCAAGAGAAAGTCTCTGGAGAAGCATCACCTGTTCCCGAAGGCTTATCTTAAGACGCTGGGATATAACGATGCCAAGATCAACCAGATGGCTAACTATTCCTTCATCGATTGGAAAGATAATATGGAGATACTCGATGAGGCTCCTGCGATTTATTATCCTGTCGTTTGTGAGGGTCGCAGCCCCGAAGAAATCCAGAGAATGGAGGAAGAAAATGCTCTTCCGCACGGCTGGGAAAACATGTCCTATGAGGATTTCCTGATCGAGCGGAGAAAGCTAATGGCGACAAAAATAAAACAGGCCTTTGAGATTTTGAAGAATAATGCCAATTGAAATACGGGGATCAGCATATGATGGAACTCTTAGAAGATGTTTTTATCCGCTGTAGTAGGTGCGGAAAAGTCACTGGAATACACAAAGAGGATTTTGATTTTGAGTCCTATGTATATGATCGTGGCGATAATAGGATGGGTGAAGAAATCGAATTCCGTCACGAGGGATACATTGAATGTGATCAATGCGATAGACTTTACAAACGCAAACTTGCAGATGCAGTTTCTCCACACACCTCAGGAAATTCAGCGCGTCCACCAATGGATCAATGCAGTTACGAGAGGAATACAAGCGGACTATCCTTTTTATGCGACTACGCTCCCCTGTGTTGCAAATATACTCTTTCAGCAAAACGAGATGGGTGCTATTTTCCTGAATCCTGCGGCATTTGGCGAGTTGGTGGTAATTGTCCGCCATATTGAAGCAGAACCTGTTGTTGTCCAGTTCTGGGCTGAGATTCATCCGCGAATTGTGAATGTCTCCCGTGAGTTATATGCAGATGGTCATTGTTCGACCGCAGCAGAAAAGGCGGCCAAAGAAGTAGAATCTCGTCTGCGCGAGAAGTTTTCAGAGTTAAAACCCGGCACAACAGTTCCCTCAAAGATTGGTGATGTGATTGGCGCACTCATAAGCGAAAATGGCGTTTTCAGGTTCTGCGACACAACTACTACCAGCGGCAGGGACTACCGACGTGGAATCCACTCTCTGTTTGAAGGAATCATGGCAGCCTATCGCAACCCTGCGGCTCATGCTAATCTTCAATATGAAAAACGTGAGGCTATGGAGCAAATCATGCTGGCAAGCCAGTTGATGCATGTGTTAGAAAAGCCTCAATTATAGTGTAACAGAATCGGCATCATGCTATTGACATGATGCCGATTCTGTTATATTTACATATCCAACAATAATATCCTTGCCCGTTTCTGCACCTGCCGCTCCACCATCCGCAACCTATTTTCAGGCATGTTATAGCGCGAGTGCTTCTTGAACTTGAAGCTTAGCAGATGCCGCAGCTTTTCGCGCAGCTCCGGCGTCAGCACGGCCTTGGCTGTGCCGAGAAAATCATCGTACACGCTGGGGTACAGCGTTTCGATATATTCCTCCAATGCGGTCTCGTTCGCCCAGGCGTCCGCGCCTGCAAAGTTAAAGAGGGAATTGCCATGGTCGAACAGGGGAGCGGGGGAGACAATGGTATTCGTCCGGTTATCGACCATCACGCCGAAGTTCCCAAAATGCCGGTCCACATTGCAGATCACCGCATCGAACACCAGCATTTCGTTCAGTGCGTTGACAAACTCGACCCCCATCTTCTCGTAATATGTCCTGACAGCCCCCATGCCGCCCTTAGAAACGAGATGTCCGATCGGGAGATAGGCATACGCCTTGTCGGTAAAAAGCTCGCAGGTGGAGCAGAGAACGCCTTTCCAACGGGATAAGCCGTAGGGGATCGCGTGAACGCCCATGGCGGCGGCGATTTGTGCGGCGTAAAACTCAGAGTATGGTTCGTTGCCGGTATTGGCCGCGCCCTCTGTGCCGCCCTTATAGAGATACACCTTACCGCCGATGCGCCGCCAGCATTTGCGGAGCATTCCGTTGGTGGTAAACTCCGGGCTGGAGAGTAGGGAAGTGCGGACGCTGCTGCCATAGCCGGTAAAGGCAAGCTCGGCCAGAACATCGCTGAATGGGTTGTCGTAGAGATTTACCTTGCCGAAAGAAGCGGTGTCACCGTCCTCAACGACCCAATAGCAATCGTTAAGTGATAGTCCTTTACAAACACTGATAATACTGAGCGGTCGATTGAGGTTTAAGCCGCATTTTGCCAAAAGGCTATGGACGTAGGCGCGGTTTTTGGGAATCGTGCGGCGGCGCAGCCAACGGCTCAATCCGTCCGGCGTCAGCGTCAAATCAAGCGGCAGAAATGCCGCTTTTTCTTCGTTTGTCCAAAGGATTTGGATCTCCGGCTCACTGGTATCCGTCGTTGCGGAGAATTTAACGAGCGGTTCATCGAACTGCTTTAAAATATAGTTCATGATAAATCCTCCTCAAAAGTCACTTCAGACCACACAGGAAATTTTCTACATTCAAATACTGAACGCCCTCGGCAAACGTATCTTTTCCGCGATAAAGAACGAATTTACCGCTGATCGGGCCAAAGCGATTTTCAACGATTTGGCATTTCTCTGCATCACGCAGATGAATTGTCTGCTTTTCGTTGACCTTGGCACTGTGTTTGATTTCATAGATGCGGCAATTTTGACTTGTTTTATCGTAGATCACCATGTCAAACTCGCCGCCGGCATCGAACTTGAATTTGAACGCTTCCATCGTACTGGGTGCCGCCTTACAGACTTCCAGCAGAACAATGTCCTCCAGCATCCGGCCCTTTACATCGTCCAGAATCTTTCCTGTGATATATGCCTTATCCGCTTCGGGGATCGATGCAAAATAGGCATCCTGCATCAGGGAATAGACCAGAGCCTTTGCGATGGCATAGCGCATACCGGACTGGGAAAAGACGATATGCTCTGCCTGCTTACCGCTTTCGTACCGTTCCGGACAGTTGACGATCAGATCCAGCATAAGCAGATACTTCTTCACTTTGTCGATATGCTCCTGCGTGATTGGAACGGTTGTTTCACTCTTTTCCTTGACCTCAATGATGGCCTTTAATCGCTCCAATATTTGCTTTTCATTGACATCATAGAGAACGGTCGCCCGTTCCGCAGGGAGATCATGTAAAAGCAGTTCCTTTGCGGAGCCAAAATCATGGGACTTAAATTCGTCCGCTACCACGCGCAGCACAAAGCGGTGGTTCATGTGCTGCACAATGCGGTTGATAACGTTGGTCAGTTCGCCTTTTTCGTAAAGTTCCCGCAGTTGATTGAAGTATTCGCCGTAATGGTCGTTTTTCAGTGTATGCTGAATGTTGCGGCTGATGGCGGTATCAATATACTTCCGTGTGCTTTCGTCGTCCCGAAACGCGACCTCGTCAAAGGGGGCATCCGGATCGTCAAAGCTCATATTTTCCATTTTCAGCGTTCCGCCGTATTCAATATAAGAATCGACAGAACAGATGTTCAGGAGCCGCGCATACTCCCGAAAGGGAATAAAAGAGGTGTGGATCGTCACGCTTCTGTCGTACAGTTCATCGCGGTTTGCCATAGCGAAGCCAAGAGAGTCCGTACCGGAAACAACGATTTTCATGCCCATCATGCTGAACACATCGGAAAGCACGGCAGCGGTGTCGATGAAGTCATTCAGGAGCGTAATTTCATCAATAAACACATACCGATAGCCCAGTTCAAACAGAACTTTCAAGTCCTTTGTCAGCCGCGACATATCATCGGTGGTCTGCACCTTGATGTAGGCCGTTTTTTCTATGGGCAGTTCGGAAAGCATTTGGAACAGAAGTGTTGTCTTTCCGGTTCGGCGGAGACCGTATAAAATACAGATCTTCCCATCATAGGAGCCGGTCACAAACTTCTGCAAGGTGCTGAAGCAGTTACGCTTGCCGTACTTTGCCACGCTGTTTGCCAACGCCTGCAAGCCTGCACCCGTGACAACATTCGTATAAAACTCAGGTATTTGCGAGGGGACAGCGGCTGTAACAACAGGCTGACCATAGCTTTCCAGCTTTTGATAAATCGCATGGTATCTGGCTGTGTTTGCTTTCGCGGCATCGTTTTCGTAATTCTGATAGTTGCGCGTGGACATACCGAGGTATTCCGCACATTGGGCCTGATTCAGCCCTTTTGAAATACGCAATTCTTTTAAGGTCACACTCATCACCTCGCCTTTATTATATCACAGTATACGCAAAGGACAAGAAAAATACGCAAATATTTCGCGTTTTCTTCGTCTATTTTTCGCCTTTCTTCTTTGGGAGCTGCGTAAGCGCATCTAATTCTTCATAGGTCAATTCGCCGTTCACATAGCGGTTTCGTGCATTCTCCGCTTGTGCTTTCCAGATTTGAAATGCGGCATCTGTGTAAATAGCCGGAGTACGGCGAACACGCATATCATAGGTTTTGATCCGCTGCCGGATGAGCTTTAAGCCATCATCGGCAGCGATTTTCTTTTCATGCTTCTCTTTGACTGCGAGTTCTTTGCAGCTTTTTCCGGTATCACCGACTGACCGATCACAATAAAGAGCTTTGGAAGAGAACGGGATAAAGTAACGATGACAATATTCACACTTTTTCAATTCAATTCCTTGCTCGACCATCTCCAGCAGTTCTGTCAGCAGCGTCGCGCCCAAATCGTCCGAGCCCTCGATGCGGGCAAACCGGACGGACTTTGGTGGCGTCGAAATGCGGTCTGCCGCCAACACCGGATCAAAATTCTGCTCATCTACATACAGCTTTCGTTCTGCGCGCATCTTCAGGTCCAAACCGGCGATCGCTGTGGCAGCTTGAAAATCGCGGCTCATATAGAGCGCCAAACGCTGCTTGGCGCTCAACTTAGATCTGTCCGGCACGAGCACGGCATCTGCAAAGGCGGAAAGTTCCTTTTGCAGTTTCTCAAAACCTTCCATGCGTTCATCAAGCACGTCTGCCAGCTTTTCTTCAAAAAAGAGGGACTGCACAAAGCGTTCCCCGAAAGGATGGATCGCGCTCAGCGCATTTTTGATCTCGGTAATGGCTTGATTTTCCATCATGGGCGTTGTTCGCACCAGTAATTTCGCCCGTAAAGAAGCGAAATCTGTGGACAAAAAGGCAATAAGGGTTGTCCCAAGACGATATTCCACGGGCTTGAAATCCGTTTCTACATATTCCTTTTTTGGGCCAAAACTCAAGCAATACAAGGCTCTCAAGGCTTCTCCTCCATTCGTGGACACAGCTGTGCATCGTTTGTGGTAAATCATTTGTCACACGAATAGTTTACCACATATTGAAATCTCCGTCAACGCTTGCTATCATTTTTGTGGAAGTTGAAATTCAGCACGAACGATCTTCCACAAAATTGAATGACCGCCGGAGCGTTTCTCTTTCGGGGAAGCAGGCCATGACCGTCTGATGACGCGAGCGTGCCAAGGAACAGAAATCGAGTTTCCGTCAGGCAGGAAACCGCTTCCGGGAAAACGGCAGCAAGTTCTGAAGTCTCTCCGCATAATCTCCAAGGAAGGGAGGGGACAGGATGGCAAGCAAGCCGGAGCTTTTACAATATCAAGCGGCAGACGAGATCGGGCAGGACTTTCTTCTCGCATACCAGCGAGCCGTCCTGCTCGCCTTGCAGCGTCAAGGGGTTCTTAACGAAATGCAGTGTAGAAACTGCGTACAAAAATTAGAAGATCAGACAAGAAATACAGGAAAATCACAATCTGTAAAGGAATAGTGCCTTTCAGTATTCACACAATTGCAAAAGCACATTCTGTATCGTATGATACCACGAAAAGGAGGAGTTTTTATGTTACAAGTAGCAGCGTATTGCCGTGTATCCACGGATAAGGAAGACCAGGCAAATTCCTTTGAAGCGCAGCAGCGGTATTTCCGCGAGTACATCCAGCGCCAGCCGGATTGGGAGCTGCAAGGCATCTATGCTGACGAAGGATTTTCCGGAACATCGACCAACAAGCGCGTGGAGTTCAATAAAATGCTTCATGCGGCGGAGCTGGGACAGATCGACCTGATCGTGACCAAGGAAGTCAGCCGTTTCACCCGCAACACAGTAGACGCGCTGCAAATCACCCGTGAGCTGCGGCGGCGCGGCGTCGGCGTGCTGTTTCTCAATGACAGCCTGGATACCCGAACCAACGATGGGGAGCTGCGGCTGACGATCATGAGTTCCTTCGCACAGGACGAAAGCCGAAGAACCTCTGAACGCTCCAAATGGGGGCAGATGCGCAGCATGGAGAAGGGTGTCGTTTTTGGCGGCTCGCTGCTGGGTTACGACGTGATCGGCGGCAAGATGACCGTCAACCCGGAGGGCGCGGAAGTTGTCCGGCTCATCTTCCATAAGTACCTGCAAGAGCGCAAAGGGTGCAGCACCATCGCGCGGGAACTGCGGGAGGCTGGGATTCTCAGCAGCAAGGGCAACTGCCTTTGGTCGTCTGCCACCGTGACTAAGATCCTGAAGAATGAAAAATACTGCGGTGACCTGATTCAGAAAAAGACCTACACGCCGGACTATCTGACGCACGAAAAGAAGTACAACCACGGCAAGGAACCGCTGGTCGAACTGAAAGATCATCATGAGGCCATCATCGACCGTGAGACATGGCAGGCGGTGCAGAGGGAACTATCCCGCCGCAACCGCGCGACAGGCTGCGGCGGACACGGCAACCGCTATCCGCTCTCCGGTAAAATTCGCTGCGGTGAGTGCGGCAAGAGCTTCTCCCACCGCACCAAAAAGCGGCAGGACGGAAGCTCCTATTACCGCTGGTGCTGCTTCACCGCCACCAATGAGGGTCTGCGGCGCACAGACGGCGCAGGAAATACCATCGGATGCAGCGTCGGGCGGCAGATTCGGGACGACATTGCGATGGATCTCCTGCGGCGCTCCGTGAACGCCGTGACGCTGGATAAGAAAGCGATCATATCGAGCCTCACCCGAGTTGTGGAAAGCGTTCTGGCGTCCGGTGAGGACAGCGGCGAGCAGGAGCTGCGGCGGCTGGAGCTGGAGCTTGAAAAGCTGCAAGCCCGCAATGACACCATCCATGACCGCTTTTTCGACGAGAGCATCACCAAGGCTGACTATCAGCGCGCCAAAGCCCGTTGTGAAAGTGAAATGAACCGGGTGCAGGAGAAAATCGCCGCGATCAAACAGCGGCAGACGCTGAACACCGACACGCAGACCCTAAAGCCGGACATCCGCGCCGCCATCACGGGAATCGTCAGCGGACGCACGGTGGACGACGACTTTTACGGGCACCTCCTCCAACAGATGACCGTGTACCGGAACGGCAGGGTAGAGGTGGCGCTCAATCTGCTGCCCGCCAAATGGGTCTATGTGCTGGACGGACTGGAAAAATACCGTGCCAAAATTGGGAGCCATGACGCTTCCTCTGTACCGATGTCGGTCAGCAGGCCTTTCAGCTCTGGGTAGGGCATGGAGTAGCGCTGGCTCAGATACCGCAGGGAAGCGCCAAGTTCGCCGTCCGGGCCGCCGTACTGGGAAATGATGGCTGCGGCCAGTTTGGGATTGGGCGTGGTGATCTTCACCGGGTATTGCAGCTTTTTCTCATAGACAAACATCAGTCGTTCCCTCCTAACTCCCAGGGCCACGGATCATTCAGCCAGGCGTAGCCGCCCTCCGGCGTCAGGTCGTCGCTGTTCAGGGGTCCGTACTGGGCCAGATATTTGGCCCGGCCCTCCTTGGCCATTTTGATATAGGATGCGTAGAGGTCCAGGGCCTCCTGGTCGTTGGCGTGGGTGTCCAGGTAGAGGTTCAGCTCCTTGACGGCAAAGTCCAGGGCCATCAGCTCAACAAGGGCGGTGTTGGGCAGCTGGGTGCGGGCCTGGATGGCCGCCTTGAAGGGCAGGTCCAGCCCGGGGAACAGGGTGCCGGTTTTCAGGGCCTCCGTCCGGCTGAACCGGGTGGGGTTGCTGCCCTGCATGGGCACATATGGGAAAGCCAGCCCTGCACAGGCGGGCAGTGTGCCCTGGCCCGTTTCACAGGCAGTGGGCTTCAGTTCGGGTTTTTCCATGCTGTATGGGTCCTCCTTATGGAAAAATTCGCAGAAAAGCGCAGTATGCGCCTGCGGAAGGAAAAGCACGGCGAATCACTGGATTTCGACGCGCATCCCATCCTATGCGCCGCAGCTCGGAAGGGAAGCTTGCTTTCCCGAAAAAAAGCCGGTATAATCAGCATATTGGATAAGCTGGGGCACATAGGCTGGCCCGAGGTGATGACTGTGATCCTGGTGTTTCGGAAGCGCAGGCTGTTGTCCGCGTGGGCGTTTGCGTGTATTGGCTGCTTTGCCGCGATCCTTCTGACCGGCTCCCACCGGCAGGCTGTACCGGCTTCGGGGACGGGGCAGGGAAGTGCTCTCCGGGTGGTGGTCATCGACCCTGGCCACGGCGGCCAGGACGGCGGCGCCGTGGCGGCAGACGGCACGGCGGAAAGTGAGATCAACCTGGCGGTGTCCCTGCGGCTGGAGGGACTTCTGCGGTTTGCAGGGGTGCCCACGGAAATGACCCGGCGGGAGGACGTCATGGTCTGCGATCCGGGCCTTTCCACCATGCGGCAGCGAAAGGTATCCGACATTCACAACCGGGTGGAACTGGTGAATAGCATCCCCGGCGCGGTGCTTTTGAGCATCCACCAGAACAGCCTGCCGTCCTCATCGGTGACCCACGGGGCCCAGGCCTTCCGGAACCGGGAACCGGAGGCGGAAGCACTGGCGCAGACCATGCAGGACACCTTGAACACAGTGGTCAACACCCACCGGGCCAAGGAGCCCAAGCAGATAGCCGAGAGTATTTACCTCATGAATCATGTAACCGTGCCTGCCGTGCTGGTGGAGTGCGGCTTTCTCTCCAATGAGGAGGAGACCGCCCGGCTCCGGCAGGGGGCATATCAAACAAAACTGGCGGCCGCCATTGCGGCAGGATACCTGCAATGGGCGGCCGGAGAGGGAACCATATGAAAGCAAAAACCTTATTTTACTGTACAGAGTGCGGCAATGAGACTGCCAAATGGGCGGGGAAGTGTCCGGCCTGCGGTGCGTGGAATACCATCGTGGAGCAGCCGGAGCGGCCCAAGGGCGTGGGCAAGGGCGGTTCCGCCCGGGTAGGGCTGACCCGCCGTCGGGCCTGTCCCGTCACGGACCTGACCGCCGATGAGGAGATCCGCTTTCCCACTGGCATGGGTGAGCTGGACCGGGTCCTGGGCGGCGGCGCGGTGAAGGGCTCCCTGGTGTTGGTGGGCGGTGCTCCGGGCATCGGCAAGTCCACCCTGATGCTGCAAATTTGCAATAAGTTATGTGAATTTTCCAAGGTTTTGTACATATCCGGTGAGGAATCCGAACATCAGCTGAAGCTGCGGGCCCGGCGGCTCCATGTGGAAAGCCAGCAGCTGCTGGTGCTGTCGGAGACGAATCTGGGGGACGTGGTGGAGTCCGTGAATACGGAGCAGCCGGACGTGCTGATCGTGGACTCCATCCAGACCTTGTACAACGATGCCCTGGACGCGGCGGCAGGCAGCGTCAGCCAGGTGAAGGACTGCACCATGGCGCTGATGCAGGTGGCCAAGGGCCAGGGGATCACCGTGTTCGTCATCGGCCATGTCAACAAAGAGGGTTCCATTGCAGGCCCCAAGGTTCTGGAGCACATGGTGGACTGCGTACTGTACTTCGAGGGGGACCAGCACACCAGCTACCGCATCCTGCGGGCGGCCAAGAACCGCTTCGGCGCAACCAACGAGATCGGCGTCTTTGAAATGCGGGACGAGGGGCTGGCCGAGGTGGAGAACCCCTCGGAAATGCTGCTCTCTGGCCGCCCGGACGATGCCCCCGGCACCTGTGTCACCTGCGTGATGGAGGGGGCAAGGCCGGTGCTGGCGGAGCAGATCGGAAGAGCACACGTCTGAACTCCAGTCACTGACCAATCTCGTA